>TARA_R110000765_G_scaffold19517_14_pt1 | contig 10348 bp, 13 predicted proteins | sample TARA_R110000765 | Tara Oceans TARA_R110000765 (sample SAMEA4398168) | marine metagenome | biome: Polar Biome; feature: [MES] marine water layer (ENVO:01000295) within the mesopelagic zone...; material: water (ENVO:00002006), including particulate matter (ENVO:01000060) such... | reverse complement strand
GGCAGCCGTCCAGGTCGTTCTATCTTCTTGGTCAGACCAATGCACGAGCAGGGGATCGTCATTACTTCCGTCGTGGGCCCCAAACACCACCAGATGCCTATCCGGCACCGATACAAGCGCAAGGCGGCCCGTGGTGGGTGAATTAGTGACAACGGTCGCGCGCCTGCGCTCAAGCGTGCTGGTGCCACCACTGGAATAAGCAGTGGAGGCGCTTGTGTTTTTCCCCAGCAACTGATAAGTGGTGGAGCTGAGAACGTTGATAACCCACGTTCCATTGATGTCCGTCATGCCGGTGACACTGGCAATCACCACGGTGTCGTTGTCCTGTAGACTATGCGCCGCCGTGGTCACCACACATGGATTGGCTTGTGTTGCCCCTGAAATAGCGACGGCCCCCGGCAGCGTATGGTCCCACTCGTATGTAGCGCCACCGCGCTTCTGGGCAATGAGGAGTGTGCCCCAAATGTCTAGGCTCCAGAGTTGTAGTTCCAGGGCGGTGGTGACGCTTACTCCACTTGGGCTTCCCCATCCACCGCCACCCCAACCGCTGATGCCCCAACCGAGACCGGCCACTGCATCTTCTGCACCAGAAGTGATATTGTATTCGACGGTGACATCGGTGCCGCCAGTTGTGCTATCAGAAGAAGAAGCGTTCGAACTGTGCGTTACTTCATACGCATTGGCGGAGACGTTATCCATTTGGTATTCGCCGTCGACGGTGATTCCTCCTCCAGCAGAGGCGTTGCGAAAACGAACATAATCACCATCGTTGCCGCCATTAGAAGTGTGACTAACCGTAACAGTCGGTGATCCGCTTGTAACATCAAAGGGATCTGTGGCCAAACCGACGGCGTCAGCTCTGATCGGTGTAATGTCATAAAGGACACCATTCAATATTCCATGCAGATGACTACTTGTGGATACCGCAATTAGGTCATCACCAGTAAGCCCGCGCCAGGCCTCCATCCTTCTTGGCACTCCGGTGAAGGAATAAGTGCCATCTTTAACCCATCCCCCAACCTTCTCCACATCACCATTATCACGGAACCTGATTAAGTTTGATCCGACCCACTTCGGGCCAGCATCATACTCAGTGCCGTCGATAATGACCCCAGGGGGGATGTCCAGTGGGACCAGAGGCATTACTTTTCCCTATTCATGCTGCGATCACCAAACCACCATGTCACAGAAGACACAGACATAAAGATGAAGGCGTGCACGATTTCAGCTTGTAGCGATAGGTCCGCAACATAAAAATAGACAGAGCCCAAAATTCCCAGCAGACCGATTGTTAGTACGGGACGGATAAGACGAAGAATAGAAACAACCCACTGATAAGGCTTACCGCTACGAGTGTCGTGAGCATAAGACGCTTCTCTAAGGGAAGCGGCTGTTTCTGCAGTTGCAATCGCGAGTTCGCTCTCAGTTTCGGCCTGTCGTAACGCTGACTGTTTATCCAGTAGTGCAAGCTCATGTTGGAAGTCCAGTGCCTTGTTCTTCCGCTCTTCCTTCGCTTCCCAAACACCCATGATTTTACTGGCAATGGCCCCAATAGCCCCGAAGCCACCGCCAGTGATTGCGGTCATAATTACGTCCAAGAACCCCATGTTCTAGGTCTCCCTGTGTCTACGTGTAAGAAACTTTTGTAAAACCCAAATCCAGTGAAGTTTGCCAATTGCGCTTGATGATATAGCTGATCCCGGTACTGGTTATGCAGTAAAATGTCAAAAGCCAGAACCCCTGGAACTAGAGCACGATGAGCAGAAAAAGGGACACCACCAACGCGAGCATTATGCAGTCTGCTGCGATAGGCCGACGTAATACGAATTGGTCTACCGAGCGTATTGCGGAGTTCTTGCAAACAGTCCATCGCATATAAAACGACAACCAATTCACCCGTGCCTTTGCAAGCGATTTCTTTAGGCGTGAAGTTAGGCCAGTTCCAGACATTATTCCCTACCTTGCTCCAGTGGTCGTATTGTATCCTCATCCTCAACCGCCAGCTTTTCCCACTCTAAATTCCTACCCAGAACCACCGAACAGGACGTTCCTTGCGCGAGTGTAACAAAGATAGAATATGTTTTGCTGTTTTGCCATATCTCCAGAAACGCTTGGTCGTTTCCGCTGATGGTCCCCGTCGCCACTCTTTGTTCTTTCCACGTGTTGGTCAGTCTCTCGTACAACGCCTTCGTGTCCTTGCAGACCGGCGTCTGTGCTAGACTTGCGAACGGGAAGAGGATCAACATTAGTAGACCAAACCATTTCACTTTTTCACCGCTTTGACAATCAAATCCAATTGGCGCTGAATAGCTTCCCATCGAGCGTCCGTCTGACCATTGATCTTTGCCTGTGAACGCATGAGGATATTGATGGCTTCAAACTTCTGATCACTCTGGATTTGGTGAGTGATGGCGTTCATCTTGGCCTCGGTAATCTTCGCACTGTTCTGAGCGGACACTGCATAGAGCAACCCCGCCGCAAAGGCGACGCTGATGATCCAGGTCGTCGTGATCTTGTTACGCTTGAGCCAGTCCATCGAGGCGTCTCCGTTGGTGCGTTGTTCCTCGGCCATGTCAGCTCCAATGCACGTCGGCAGTCACGATGAGCTCACGAACTTCTTCGTCGGTCATACTGGCGAAGGATGCAATCAGAGCCTCGGCTTTGTTTTTGATGTCCCGCTCAGTCTGACGATCAGCACGGAGCGCCTGGGCAGCCGACCGATCATCATCGTCCCAATTATCCTTGCCCTTATCTAGAAGTTCAAGCCACGTCCCGGGGTTCTCTAACTGCTCTGGAAGAGCCTGCCGGATGCGATGCTTAGTCTCGACCCTCACCTGCCGTTGTCGCCTAATTTTAATGTTGGCCAGAGTGGCGGCTTCTTTAGCGTCAGCCTCAGCTTCTTCAGCGACTGTAAAAGAACGATGAATGGTGGGTTCGCCGGGGGCAGTCGCAACTGCATAAGTTCTTGGCACCGTAATCTCCTACGACTTAGCTAGGCCGTACAGGACGAAGTTTCCTGTGATGAAATTTCCTGCGTCAGCAATGACAATCTTTACAGAGGCGTGGGCTGCACCAGGGTCGCCGTCGCCGTCGCCGTCCAGATAACCGGTGCCGCGAACATATCCCGCTCTCGGGTTATCGTTCATGAAGTGAGAGGAAAACCCTATGTGTGTGCCGCAGGCACTGTCAGCCGGGTTGAAGATGTAGATCACACTATTGAACCGCGCAGCAACAGTTGTGCCTAAATCAAATTGTCCTGTCAGTTCTATATCAGCCCGCCCGGTTGATTGCAGGTCCGCGTCTCCAGTTGTATCTGTCATTTCCCGGCTAGCTTGGTGATACCAGGAATTTGTGACATACGTTGAGCCTGAAGTGCCCAGGACCAGCCGCGCCTCTTGACCGTTAGCACTACTGTCGACGTTGTTGACCACTAGGCAATATACATCGTAGGTGGAAGTAAGAAGGTCTTCAAATACGACAGCGGTATCAGCGTCAGCCACGGCGGCGGCTACGACTGTCCAACCGGCAGCAGAAGCTGGCACCAAGTCGAGGATACCCTGCACAGTGTCCCTCTTTAGTGCGCTATCGGTGGCGTCTTCAAAGAGAATGCTATCAGCCGCAGCGACCACCACTTCCGTCTTACCGATGATCAGGCTTTCGACATTAGCGGGCGTAACAGCTCGAGCAGTGTCGGTGCCGGTGGCCAATTCAGCATCAGTAGCTAGTTCAACAAGACCTTCAACTGTAGCACTTGCGGTCGCATCTACCTTCTCAAAGGAGATGCAACGAACAACATTTGCAGCAGTGGCATAAAACAGTCCATGATCGCCAGCAGCGGTTGTGATGTTCACGCCATTGGGAAGATCTAAAGTCCCCGCCCCATGCGTCATTGTCAGAGCGCCATCAAACTGGAGGATGAATAGGCGCTTGGCCGCGACCGTCATAGTGGTAAAGCTGGTCGTTCCAGTGACGTCGAACATGCCGCCATCTATATCGATGACCAAAGGGGAGGCCGAGGTGATGTCGCCGCCTTTGTCGAAAGCTACCCCGCCCGGAGCAGAGAGAAGATCATTGTCATCGACAGTGACACCACTGTCCTGTAAAGTCACACCACCCGTGCCGTTGTATCTAGCTATGGCATTATCAGTTGAACTACCGGGACCATTCATCGTTCCGTCATTAGCGCCAGGGGTGAAGACAACACCGACGTTGTCTCCGTCTGAAATAGTGCCAACGGTGAGCACATGCGTCACGGCGACCTTGGAATAGGTAGAGGCGCTAGTCACTGCGCCAGTGACATTGAAGATCAGCAGATTGTTACTGCTTCCATATTTCGCAATATAGAGGGTTCCCCTGATCGTGCCTGTCGCATTGTCCAGGGCATCTGCCCAGGCGTTGACGCTAACACCGCCCGCCTCTACATCATCGAAGTACAGGACGGTGGCGCTCGAAGGAGTAGCGTTATTCAGCCACACCTTTCCGACACCTTGGTCAGTATCCGTCGTGGTGCTCTCAAAGGCGAACTTAATGCCAGCCTCAGGATGCGTTGTGGGATCAATCACCTCAACGACATTGGTGCCATCACAGTAGACCCAGACAACTGCTCCTTGAGCAATGGTGGGGCCTGTTCCTCCGGAAGTCTTGATCGTGACAGTGAAAGCATTACTGGTGGCATTATGCAGAAGATAGAGCTTTGTTCTATCAGGGACAATGATGTTGCGATTAGCTGAAAGGGCAGCTGAGAACTTTAAAACCGCCTGGTGAGATTCAGCAGTAGCGCCTGAATTTTGGACATATTGCGTATCATCCAACGTCCAATTCGCATCAGTACTGTTCGTGCTTATTCCGGCAATGGACTCTTCCATACGGGCAAAGAGCGTATTGGCCGTTGTGCCCCACGAATTGTTATTGTCGCCTGTTGCTTGAAGTTCAAGCTTCAGAAGGTCTGATGCTGAGCTAGCCATTAGGTTCCCGCTCCACTTTCAGTTCTATTGGCGGCCAAAGCCTCCGCTTGGAAGGATGGCAAATTAAGCTGATACAGTTTTTCCCAACGAACAGCCCCTTCTTCGTGCTGTAGATACGTTTCCAAGAGAACCATTGCAGCATTCATCAGTTGATCAAAATGCGTGTCAGACAAAAACGTGTTCGCATTTGTAGCCGTCAATCCCGCAGGTAGACCAACATAGCGCAAGGTGAATGGATATTTGCCATTGGAAATAGGCTCCAAACGAAATTCTGTTTCTTCGCTCCAGTTGTAAAACTTGGGAATGCCTTGACTACGGGAAGGATTAAACTTATCCAAGAAGCTGTCCGTGCGGAACTTCAGCTCTTCCACTTTGCCGTTGACCGTGATAATCATTGACCGTATGCGGCGGATTTTTTCAGGTGGAATAAGGATTGCTTGGCTCTTGATCAGATTTCCAACCACCTTTTGCTTGTAGATGGGCATGATTGGGGCATCATGGAATAAGCGCTCTTCAGCTCGAGTGAGCAGGATCAGGATAGCAGCCGCAACTTCACTGCTATCGTCCTCGGCCCAGTCGGCCATGTAGGCAATCGCATTTGTGTAAGTCGGCATCAGTTACCACCAAATGTCGCGCCACTGTCCCAAGTATCACCGGTCTTTGTTAGACCGTCCTCGTTAGCATCGGACTCAACATCGTTATCCGGGCGAGCGTTTTTCAGGGCTGTTGCGTCACTGGCGCTGCGCGGCGCCAGTTGCGGATGCTTAGGCTCCCACTCATCCTTGTGAACCATCAAGCCATTCCACTCCTTACGCATTTCCAGGTAAGGGTACTCCATGCCGTCACGGTCACTTATCGCTCGCGCGTGCGTGCCCTTGGCAAAAGACCGTCCCTTTTTACGACTATACTTCATGATAAAGCCGTCACTGGTGTGATGCGTAAGGTAGCACGCTCACGCTCGTCCCCACTAGCAAAACCAAACGACACCTCAGCGGCCACTATGAGATCGTCACGTAGCTCCTTGTCCACTTTAGGTAGCTTCCAGGCCAACTTGGCGGCAAGGCCACCGCACATGGCCTCGTACCAGCGTTGAGGCACGTCAGCATCCGCTGTAAGCTCGCTGTCAACGGCTGCATCTATTTGTGCCACACGGCGATAGACTAAGGTGTCCGTACTGTTTTCAGCGCTCTGAAAGATGAAGATCTTCGGCTGAATGCGCCTATCCAGGAAAAATTGTTGCGGCTTGCCCTGATCAGGCTTGTTTGGCAGCTCCTGAAACTCAGTTAGGCTGATTCGCGCCATAGTGGTGTCGACGTTGCTGCGCCGAATAACCATTCTGAGAATATCAATTGTGTCCTCAGGAAGCTGGTACTCATTAGCACCTTGAGCAAGCTGAATGAACTGCTCATCAACTTTCCAGTAATTGATGCCACGCACGGACCACTCCACAAACATCAGGTTAAGACTACGAATGGTGGTCTCAAGCTGATAACCTGTGATCATCTGTGGATCATGATGGCAGCGCTCATGCGCTTCGGCCACCACTTCCTGAATATCAAGGTTCATCGTCTTACCGGCCTACGATTGACAGGCTTTATGCGACCAGCGACAATATCGGAACGAGCAGCACGATGTTCCGTATTTTCCACCATCACAGCCTGTTTTTCCTGAGACTGAACTGTTTGTTCAGCACGAAGTTGATCGATGACTTTATCTCTTTTTGCCAGCCATTCCAAAACATCCTGAGGGTGAGGACGCCTGTCCTCTGTGAAAAACTTCCCCTCAATGTTGTAAGTGGTCATGCTTCGTTGTACCTGTATTCGAGAACAATAACGCCGTTGACATTGGCCACGGCATCGGCGTTGGCACCCCAGGCATCAGCCCAATTTGCATGAATTGTGTGCGCCGCGCCCGTGAGCACGTTGAACAAGGTCGTCACATCGTTGATGTATAGCGTCCCGTTTGTGTCAGCAACGGCGGCACCTTCCATGATATTCTCAAAGGTGGTCGGCGTCCCCAGATTAGCGACTGCGCCGGTTGCGATAACCGTGCCAATGCCAAATTCTGGTGTGTCGTCAGCTTTTGATACATCGTCAATTTCAATACTGCAGAAGGCTCGGGTAACGGAGATATTTCCCGCAGGAAGAGTGTAGATCAAGGATCCAACACCAAGAGAGGCCGAATTGCCGACTGTAATCACAAGATTGGTAAGGGTGAGGGCCACCTTGTTATTGACGCCATCGCCATAATGCACGGCGGTGACGCCTGTGCCTGCCGTGCCAGTTTTCACCGCGGTCAGGTTTGTGGCTCCACTGTGATGCATCGTGCCACTGGCGTCCGGCGCCGTGACCGTGCGAGTCGTGTCTGCAGTAATTCCGGATACTTCGAAGGCCAGTTTCTTACTGGTGTCCGCATCAGCCACAATTTCCAGATCTGCGTCAACCACAACCGGCTGAGATACAATTGTCGCGCCACTAATTCCCATGATTAGCTCCCCGATCCAGACTGGGCGATATGCATTATCGCACTACCGCTGGTGAATGCTGTGAAGGCGAGACGACAGGCCCGTGGCGGATTGGTGTAGTTGCCATCGTCATCAGCAGTTTTGCCCGTCAAGGTATCGTGAGTAAATACCGTTTCATCCCCAGGGGTGTAGGTATTCGACTGAAGATTGTGCCAGGTGTGCTGAACAGCGTAAGTGAGCGTGCCAGTCACAACGTCCACACCAATGCCAACATTAAAATTCTCTCCACGGTAGTTAAGAATAAACCACTGACTTTCGGCCAATCCGTCATATCCAGCTTCCACGGCACCCGCAGAACCCGTGGACAGGGTGAGGCGATCAATTCGGCTAAAATTCAGCTTCTGGCTGGTGCTCGTATTGGCACTGACGCCAGTAATTGTTTCTGTCAAAACGTCACTATAACGATCAAGACCAAGGGCGGCGATGGTTGCGCTACTGTCGTCTCCCGCACTGTAGATAGCGACATGTTGCGCCGCACCAGCCGCAGCAAAATCAACGTAACCATTCACGCCAATTTCAATAGCACCAGCAGTCGCCGCATCTGGTGTAACCGAATGGACGTAGTCCCACTTGGTTGCTCCAAGAACAATGAGCGTAGAGTCTGGGCCGGTGATGGCCTCAGACTCAAACACCACGCCGCCATGCTTGATGCCAACCACGGTGAAGGTCCGCCCTGTATCATCGGAGGCACCATAGAGAAGAACGTACCCTCCCCCACGACCACTGAGATCAGGACCAACGGCCCCGTCTAACGTCATGGCGTTAGCGCCAGTAGGTGTCTGGCTCGCACCAATACCATCACGATCATAGCCGGTGGACAAAGCGCCATTGATCAAAAAGTCAAGGCGAGTGGCCAGCAGCGTCTCGGTTGTAGAAATACCGTTTCGATCGAGGGCGGTAGGGGCGAGAGTGATGCTCTTAGGACGAGACATCTTTATTTCCTCTCAAAAGGTTTCACCAATCCAAGTGAGTCATCTCCACTACGCTGGATCCAGACAAAAAGGCACTTGGACCTTTAGGCTGAAAATCTTTGCTCCAATAGGCATTCATAGGAATAGTGCCTAATTTCCGAATTAAATGGGAAAACGTGGTAATCGCAGTAGAGAAGTTCTCAACTTTCATGTAACCATAGAGACCAGAACACCAGGACTCAGGCACACCAATCAGGCAGCTTGGCGCCATGTCAACCTTGATACCGCGCCCTTTGGCCACACCGTACCAGAAATCTAAGCAGCTTTTCTGGAAATAATATTCGATAGAATTTTGATAAACCAATGTTCCATGGATGATTATTTTATCGAAACCCTCCATAATAGCTTGCGCGAACATATACGCGAGCGTGGAGGTGAAATAGGGCTTTCCCTCAGTGGCTAACCTTTCAATTGAGAAAGATCCTTCAAGCAAATCAAATTCGGTGCATACTTCTTCAAGTGGGTAAACGACGCAATTATCCAATTCCTCGTATATTTTCTTAGCGTACACGTCCACTCCGATTTGATTAAGATGTTCTACAACACCCGAATTGACATTTTCGCATTCGGAAATAGCATCAAAGATAAATAAGCGGCTGAGATAGGAGTTCTTTATGTAGGCGAACGTGCAGCCCCAAATCTCCACATCAGGGATACCATTCTGATATGGAGATTCGAGACCGACAAGGACCACAGTTTTCATCTTAGGTAGCGATTGGGTCCAGAATTGCGCTGAGGTCTTCGCCGATGACCCCGTAGTAATTTTGCGAAATGACACAGGCGGTTGCCGTAACACCATTCGCTTGAGCAGCGGCACCCGCGCAGTGATTACCGACCACGGCACCTGTAGCAGTGGAAGCGAGGGAGATGCAGCCGTCGGACGTATTGGCGATATTGCCGAGGACATTGTCAGTGATCTGGCAGAAAGTGACAACGCCAGCACCGCCGATAGCCATCGTACCCCAATCACCCTGAAGAATGTTGTTTCGAACAATATGGCCAGTTCCTGTTCCAGCCATGTTGATGAAATGGGTGTTGGCCGCATCGTACATGATCGCGTTGCAATTTTCAACTGTGATACGATCAGAGGCAGCAGCCGCAGCGTCCTGAATGCAGACCTTGGCATTCAAGTCAGCACCAGCTTGAGTGAAGCGGCAATTACGAACCGTGAAGTCCGTAGCATTGACGTCAAGAACAACAGCGATGTCTGCAAAATTCGCAACAAAGTTGATATTGTCGATGGTGATATTCGCGGCGTCCACATCAATATCAGCTGTGATGATAGTGTCAAGAGTCACTGTGGGCTGAAGAGAACCCGAGCCAATGCCAACGATAGTGATGCCAGCAACGTCAAGGGCGAGACCAGCAGCCGCCGAAACGGTATCAGCATGACCGGGTTTGACCATGATAATGTCGCCGCGACTAGCTGTGCACCGACCGACAGCATAGTCCAAGGTGGCCCAAGGTTTGCCGAAGGTCCCATCGTTACCGTTGGAACCCTCACCTGAATCAACCCAGAAAACTTCTCCGCCGTAGGTGTTCAATACGGGAACTCCTCGGATGGACACTCCACCAGAAAAGCCGCCGCCATAATTAGACATTGTCATGAGAATGTAACCTTTCGTTCAAGACGGGGTGCTTCCCCAAGTTTCAAGTAACCGAACTATTCGGTGCCGATACGCTAACGTATTTTTACACTCCATACCAGAGCTTCTCGGGATCTTGCTCATTGCCGAAGTTAGCCATTAGAATTTGCCACTTAGGTCAAGACGAAAGATCTGTTCTTTTGGGGTAGGTGTCTGGAAACTACCACTCAAGCGGGTGCCTCCTGGACCTCGCAGGAACGCATCTAGGCCGGTTAGGCGTCCAGTGTGGCCTTTGACGACATC
>TARA_R110000765_G_scaffold197080_1_pt1 | contig 10359 bp, 13 predicted proteins | sample TARA_R110000765 | Tara Oceans TARA_R110000765 (sample SAMEA4398168) | marine metagenome | biome: Polar Biome; feature: [MES] marine water layer (ENVO:01000295) within the mesopelagic zone...; material: water (ENVO:00002006), including particulate matter (ENVO:01000060) such... | reverse complement strand
CCTTGACATGGTAGGGGTCGGTGATTCGAGTTCACTCGGACGCACCATTTCTTAAGGCTTTCAGCTGATAGTAAATACTAACGCAATCATTTAATAATACTTTTATGTCGCACTAGTGTCGCACTTAGAGTTCTAATGTATTTTCACGTATATCATTGTTAATTTTCAGTTGTAAATCTCTCTTAGTTCAATACCATGTACCAAAATCACCTCTAAACGAATGCTAGTTCATGGAAGAAATCAAAAAGAAAAGTACTTTTAATATAATGTACGGAACATCACTTTTTATCGTTTTAGGCTTCGCTCTCTCGGCGATCGGTGTTTACGCTTGGAACTTTGAAATAGGCATTCCGATTTTTTCTGAGAAAGTTTCTGATTGGGCCGCTTTTGCCACATACCTCTCGGGCATGGTAAGCCCTTTTATCGCTCTTCTTGTCCTTTTTTATGTCGTTCGTTCATACGGCTTGCAGAAAGTCGAATTTTTAAAAGCAAGTACAACGATGCAATCTCAGCTTGAAATTGATTGCTTACTCAGGCGGCAGGATTCAATAATTAAAGAGTCCAACAGATTAATCGAACTAGTTTTGGCTAAATTTGTCAGTACTGCGTACATTAGCGATGAAAAATACATCGACTGGTATAATTCTTTAATGAATTTCAAAAGTACTACTACGCAACCTAAACCTGTTAAATATTACTTTGAGAACTTTGTTAAATTTAAAGTTCGTGGAGACTATCCTAACGGCCGCCCCGACTTTCCAGGCGACTTCAATTATCTAATTACCTTGATTCGAAATATTGATGCATTATGCAGTGAAATAGTCAGAATAGACCAGCAGCTTGAAGAAGTTTCGTCAGTGTTTTCTACCCATGTTTCTGAAGCATTTGTCATCTCTGCATCAGGGCAAATTGGAGATTTAATAGTGAACTTTAGAAAACTAGGTGTATTTAATACAACCAATAGAGATTATTTAAATAACTTCTGACTAAAAACCATACTTAGCAAGCGCTCCTGCATCTGCATCAATAGCCCCTAATTTAGCCTTAGCACGGCTTTCTGGTGTCAGGCATAGGTCTGTCGCTAACCCTCTCAATTGTGCGTGTAAAGAGGCTGTAAAAGCATCAGGATCAGACCGTAATTTTGCCAAAAGAAAGCAATATTGCTCTAAAAGTGGCTTATCGGCTAGGGTGATCACCCTGTATTGCGTCATTGCCTTGTTTACTTCACCCCATATTTTACGTTGATCACCTTTAAGGTGCTTAGGGCAGTGCGGGAAGCTGTAAGCTCCGTCTACACTGAGTTTAGGCGTTTCTCTATCGGTGCGGTTTGTCCCTTTAAGCATCTTTTCGATAACAGATGATTGCTGTGTCATGGTCGTTCCTAATGTTCGTTTCTCAAATTTTCAACTGACGGTGTGTAAAAAAAACTTAGGCGGCGGTACTGCGGGAAAAGGCTCTAGCCCTTGAAATACCCCCGTACCCTATATGCCGAAGTGATACCTAATCCGTCTTTTGTTCTGTTGATTCTGCTTGTGCTTGGTCTTGTTGCATCCAGCTTTGGCTAAACTGTTCACCACCTTCTCGCGGTGGCATGTTCTCTGCTGCTCTGCATTCATTGGGGTTCATCACTCCGTTTCTAATGGCTATGTCATACACATTGAACCTGTCCTCTGCTGTGGCTCTTAGCAGGTCTTTAGTTTCAAATTCAATGATTGTATTAGCTCTATTGCTATCACTAACGAGGCGGCTTGCTAAACCTTCCTGTATGTTGCTGAGCCAAGGCCTAAGCGTTTGAGTAAGGAAAGCTCGACTGGCCTCACTAAAGTTGCTGTATGTGCTGTTGCTGTAGTCCATTAAGAAGATAGGGCTAATCTTAAACATTCGGGCCACATCTGAGATGGTGAATAATCGTGATTCGAGCCATTGCGCATCGTTGTTAGCGAGGCCGATTTGATTCCACTTTAAGCCACCTTCTAATAACAATGGTTTGTTGCTGTTGGCTGAGCCTTGGTGCTTATCGAACATTTTAGATAATGCTTTGAATTGTTCGTCAGTGAGTTTAGCGTCTGTTTCTAATACGCCTGATACTCGCATACCATTCTTAAACTGGCTGGCGCCATGCTCTTGCTGTGCCAATCCTAGGCCTATACTTTCTCGGCAGACTTGAATAGGACTTTTGCCTAATATCCCATCATCTGAGTGGTAGCGAATATGCAATATTTCATCCTGCAGATACTTGGATTGCTTACCCTTAACGTTAGTGTGCTTGTAACCAAGTCGCCCAGTAGAAAGTAACTCAACTTGTATTGATTCAGGGTGCAGTAAATGTAACGCGCTAGGCTTGCCGGTTCCGTCGAATGTAATATGTGCGTACCCGTTGCCGCGAAGTAAAACAGATCTTAGTAAGCCCATTTTAAAATCATATGCAGTTTGGTAAGCGTTTGGTGCCTGGTTTAATAAGCGCTCAACATGGTGTCGGCCTTGTCGCTGTTTACCTTCATCGGTTCGTCTGTAAACGTGGATTGGTAGACTAGCCACCGATTCGGCAATGGTTGAGACTGCGCAATATACCGCGGGCAGGGTTTGCGCCACTTCACTGTTAACGTGTTTCCCGCTGGCGGTGGGTGAGCCAATGCCCAGTGATTGCAGTAACTCGTAAGTGTCGGTTACCGGTTCGCTGCGCTTAAACATTTTTAGTAAGTTCATAATCTCATCATCTCCAATCTGGCAAGCATCAAGTCAATGTCATTTGATTTTTGCTTTTCTTGAAGCGAGCGCATGGCTACCTCAACGTTCGTTGCCTGGTATGCTGGCATTCCTGTTATCGTGACTTCTAACAAGTTCGCGCTTGTCACTGTTCTAAGGGCTGGTACTTGGTCAAAGTCCCATTGAGCACCTTCGGGGTTAACAGTAAAGCCAAAACTCATGCCGCTAATGTCCTTGCGTTCTATGCTTGTCATTAAGTCTCTAGCTGCTTGGATATTTGGCGGGTCAATCTCGACTAACAAGCCTTGCTCGTCTTCTTTGATTGTCATTGTGCCGGCCGATGTTCTACCAAGAATTAATTTCTGGTCATGTTCCACTAGGGCACGAATATCGCTATTAACACTATCACCGAAAGCACCAGCGCTTATGACTTCAACAAACCCGCCTAGGTCTTGTGAAGGAGAGTTGTAAACAACGGGGCGGCCAATTATCTTTTTGCCTTGTAAGCTAAGATCCGCTGCTGCTCTAATTTCAATTTGATTCATATCAACCTCTATAAAAAAGGGGCTGTTTATGCCCCTTAATTTTATGCTTGTTTACGCCGCTTTGGGTGCTAAGAACTTGATAGCGTTTGAGTCAACTAGGCCACCGCCTACATAACGTGTCGTTAGCATTTTTACCCAACCTGGTAGGGTAATGTTGTCTCGAATCATTCGAGTGCCGCTTGTGTGATCAACAACGTAATATGCTCTTGCTAAGTCACCGTAACCGATTAGGTCGTCGGGGATGTCTTCGGCAATAACAATTGGCTTGCCAAGTAATGTGCTTGGTGCGCCTTCTGCGATACCAGCTCTAAAGAGGTAATTACCGTCTGTGTCTTTAAGCTTGCGTACCTTCTCAAGCATGGTGTCGTTCATGTAGAACTTTGCGGCCATTCGATAAGCTGTGCGCAGTGTGTGCGATAGGGTGATAAGGTCATCGCCTACAATTGTGCCTGTTGATGCCGATTCGATTTCCTGTATTTCACCGAATGAGCGTGTTGCATCGTTTGCGGCATCGCGAGTGTAAGTAAGTAGGCCTGTAGGTTTCTTAGAGCCGTCACCAGTCCAGAATGCTGCTTCTTCTTTTAGCCCGGTCTCGTCTGCGACTTCTGAGCTTAACCAGCCTGATACATCAAAATCGGACCAATCTAAAAGTTCTTGGGTTGTCTTAGGGAATGCGTACAGTGAATGGACTGGGATTTGTACCTTTTCGAGCTTACCTGTATCGGTATCGCCGCGTGAATCACCTTCGTCTGCCCATTCGGCAGAGGTACCACCAACACTTACAAGCTTTTCGTATTTCTCAGTGGATATACTTTTCACTGTAGCATTTTGGCGAAAGACTGAGCTTTCCTTTAATACCTTAGTAATGTCCTTGTCGATTGCCGGAATGACAGTGTAACCACCATCTGCATTTGCGCCAGCGCTTAAGCTGCGTTGATCACCTGTTTGAACAAATGCTCTTAACTCCCTGTTGCTTGGTTTATCCGTTTTGCTTTCTGGAGTTTCGCCGGTGATAAGTGAACGTTCGTTGTCTGCTAAGACTTCTTCACATTCAATTTTTTGATTGAGGTCGGTAATTTGTTTTTGCAGTTCTTCAAACTTAGTTGACTCATTTGAAGTCAGCGAGCGTTTTTCTGTTTCTGCGGTAGTAACGATAGCTTTCATCTGTTTATGCAGTTCAGCTTTGGTAGAGCGTAATTCTAATAGTTTCTTCATGATTCAGTTTCCAATTAGTAAAAAAATTGGGCAACTGACCAGGGAATAAGCCGGTGCAGTTAAAAGATATTAAAAAGCTGCACCGCCTGTACTCGCCTACATCTCGCAGGTCTATACTCATGGAATCTTTGCGTTATCGGCTATCCACTTTGAAACTAGAAAGTTGCCCAGAGCCTTTAACCTGAGCAAATTCACTATAAACCAACCGAAAAAGCCTGTAAACACCTAAGTTTATGATTTTAAAGGGTTTTGTATGTGGTTGTTCGTTGGCGTTATATCTATGAAAAAAACTTCTGGTTCACGAGACCGCAAGGGGAAATAGTCAAAGTTCATTGGTCGGTTAGCTGGTCGCTTGGTAGGTCGATACTGCCATACAAGGCACTATTTCTGCGGTTTTTGACTGGTCGGTTGACTGGTCACTTGGTTGGTCGCTTAATGCCCTCCACACAATTAACGATTTTACTATCGTTTCGATGTGTCCCTCAATGCGTTGCTGTAATTGGGCTAGCTTCGATTTTACTTACGATTTTGGCTGTTCGGTTTGCTGTTCGATCGGTTGTTCGCTACTACCTAATCAGGCCAGTGTTATTGCGGCTTTCGGCTGTTCGATTGGTTGTTCGTTTTGTTATTCACTAGGGATAGAGTAGGGGCCATGAATGCGGCCCCTGTGTGGCTTACTTGTTTTAACTACATTCCTGAGCTTGGCAATTCGTCCATAGCTGCATGACCTGGTGTGTTTGCTGCGGCGTTACTTTCTAAGTCTAGCTTAGTGTCATTGATCATCTGGCGGCAACTGTAGATAACTTGAATTGCATCATCATGTGAACTGAATCCGGTTTCGCCTTCGCCGTTCTGCGCAAGCATACTGAGCATTGCTGAAACTTGATTTAAGTTGATAAAAGCATCTTGTAGGCTGTTCTGATTAACTGAGTAAGTATTAGTGTTCATAATATTTCTGCTCCAATAAGCATTAGGTATAATTCAAAGCTGATAATTCGACTTGAGGTTTATTACTACCTTCACGCGGCTTTCACGCCACTTTCACGCCACTTTCACGCGTGGTTGACGTGTCAGCACCTTCGCCGGCGGGTTGAGGCTTCTCACCGCGCTTGTGGCCGTGCTCTATTTCTAGGATGCGTTCGTCTGCTTGCTCCGCTTCTGCCAGTAAATCAATTACCGCCCAGAGAGTATTGACTAAGTGCGGCTTGGTTGGCTCACAATCGTTCTCTATGGCTGCCTGAAGCACTACAGAAATCGAGCATGCTTTCGTTACGTTGTTAGAAACGGTGTTGCTGTAATCATTGATAGCTTTTGTTTTGTCATTCATAGGTATTTGCTCCGGTATTAAGGTTAGGCAAGATCGTCATCTTGATGTATATTGGTACGTACCGTTAACTAACTATAATCAGTGGTACGTACCAATGCAAGAGAAAAAAGAAAAAAAATCTTTTGAGCGGTCTGGTTCAACCCGAAAGCAAATAAGATTTGATGATGACTTAGTGGAAGCTATCGACAGCGATAGAAGCAACCAGGCGTTTTCAGAGTGGGTCAAAGATGCTTGCTGGACCAAGCTAGGCAAAAAAGTCAAAAACGACTAGTTTTTAGTTAAAAATGACTGTTATTTGAAATTGGTCGGTGGGTAACGTTTTGCTAATACCCAGTGATTACAAGGCTTGCATGGCTGCTTTTTTTATTGCTTAGTGGATATAGTTAACCGATTACACAACTTTAGGTGCCTGATTAGGCAACTATCTTTCAGGGGGGGCTAACGGTTTAGGCATCGGTTTATCTATCGGTTTAATTCTAGCCTGTACTTTGGGCTTGGCGTCTCTTTTATATTAAGCAATCAATGCAAATCAATATCTGCTCACTTAAGTGATAAGCGTGATTGCATTCCTTGTCTAGAGTCTTTTCTCTAAAAAACAATTTTTAATATTTAATCGATAGTGTGTATGCGAACTTGTTCGTATCACACCCGATATTACAAGAGTTATTTTAAAGAATAATATTACAAGAGTTATTTTACATCTCCGGACATTTTGAACAGGGTGTGCGGACATTTTGAACAAGTTGACCGGACATTTTGAACAGGGTGTGCGGACATTTTGAACACTCGTTACGCGCATCAGTGATTACCTTCTCTGATTAGTTCTTCCCTGAGCTCTTGTTTTTCTGAGACCCAAATATCCATCAGCTCGTATAAATCAGCTTCCCCATTAATAAGGATTACAATTCCGCTTGTGCTGCAAGAGTGCTCTAAGTAATTTTTTTCCTGCAATAAATCGAGATACCGCATTAAAGTCGTACGATTCATAAACATGGCTTTTGCTAGTCTATTTTGCGAACTAAATCTGAACTCTAAACTTGGATTTTCTGAAAAAGTTATCCAATACAATCTAGCAAGTAGATAGGCCTGTTCAATGTCTTTAAGGCGCTCGATAAATGCCACTGGCAATGTTACAAATCTCTGAACTTCTACTACTTCCCCGGTCATACATTCTCCAAAGTCAGTTTTATTGAAACCGCGATTAAATAGCGCTTGGTATTGTTCTTTTAATGCTTTCGAATTACCTCCCTTTTTTGCGAAGTATTTACATGCGCCTTTTTTGCCATTTTTAAGCATTGAGTCTCTGCGACCAAAGCATTGATGCTTTTTTGCTAAATCAATTGAATGTCTGCGAATAGTCTTTTCGTTGACGGAAAAGAGATCTGCATGTTCTTGAGCTTTTCTCCATGGCTCATCACCTTTCGCTATCCAATAATATAGCTCTGCTAAAATTGCAGCATCAAGAACGCCAAACAATTCGACGCATTGAGTTAAAAGAAATAAGTTTGTAGGGCGAGCAGAGGTTGCTCGCCTTTCTTTCGGTCTAATATCGGCCATATATAGCCCCTAAAATAGCCCCGAAGGGCTTAAGCTATTAGGCTATCAAGTAGATAGGGGTGGCCGCCTTTATAGGGTGGTAGACCTCGTTTAGCACGTAAATAGTTGAGCTTTGTTAACGCCCGTAAAATGGCCTCATCATCCTCCAACCAATACAGGGTAAAAGTGGTTTCACCTCCGTCAGAGTTGCGGTGCGCAACTGACTTTCTTGCGAACATGATCCCTTCTTTTTGGAAGTTGGAAACGACGGTGTGAAGGCAAGTTGTTTGAAATGCGCTGTACGCTTGTATTTGGTAAAAACCATCTTGGCCAGCTTTAATAAAAGCCTCGAGTGTTTTTTCCTTTTGCGTCTTACGCTTGTTGCTGCTAGTCTTTTTCGTGCTAAGTGAAAGAGAGTCGTTGCTCGGTTGGGTGGCGGCTTTTTTCATTTACGCTGCCTCCACTTCATTGGTTTCATTAATCCATTGCTCAATATCAGAGCTCAAGTATCTTACCTGTCTCCCTAGCTTCAAATGTCTTGGTGCTTTCGCTCCCAATAATTTGCCGGTAACTCTTGATTGTCTGAGCGTGACTTCTGAAATTTTAAGCTCTGCAGCTAATTCGATAGTAGTTAAGTATGACATTGGTTTATCTCCAGTGATTAGTGGTTAGCGTCAATCGCTGGAGTTATATTAGGGTGTATGCTCAAGTTAAAAAATTAGTGAAAACGCGCTATCAGGGGTTTCAGAACCTTTTTTTCTTTTGAGAAAAGGTAGTGTTCATTAGGTCGCCTTCCCTTACGAGGATTGTGGCTTTGTGGCTTTAAGGCTCTCACCCATGGCTCTATTGTAGCGGTCACGACATAGTCATCATATTCTTTGCGAAGAACCTGGTGAATATGTTGTGCTACTTCTGGAATTGATGGATTGAATCCGTCTGTATCTATTTTTTCGAACAAGCTTGGCGTCAACTTCTTAGTTACCTCAAAGGCTTGTTTATATTCTCCTTGAGCTAAATCTCTCATTTTATCTGACTCAGATTGCTCTTGATCCATTCCCGATGCTGCTAATGCATGAGATATACATTGCATGACTAAATTTTCCGCAACGTCAAAATCTTTTGAGTACTTAGCGTCCCTCCAAAGGCCTATTGTCTCGACCATCAGCAATGTATGAGCAACTCTGTTGGCCTGCTCTTGAACTTTCCAAGCATCTTTATTTTCTTTTTTACTAGTTTTATTCATATTTACTTGGGAGGCGAAGTAATGCGGCACAAGTGAAATTAGGTGATTTAACACCTCATCGATGACGTCGTCATTTTCCTCAAGTAATTCAATTTGAATTAAGTAGGCTTTCGCTTTAGGTAACAACCCTTCTACAAAATTATCGAATGATCGGCCAAGCATCATTATATTTATTAACTCTTTAGTGCTTATGAACGTTGGATTAGCAAGAGGAGTCATGCTGTTAACTCCTTAATTTTGTTAGCCCAAAGCTCTAATGCTTCTCTGCGTTCGTCCATGTAATCATGCTGGTTATACACTCTCATCATTCCAGCCAACTCATGATTAAGTAACTTTTCGGTGACTATGGTATCGACTTTCATTTTGGATAGGTGCGTCTGCAGCGTTCTTCTAAAGTCGTGCGGCGTGAATGCTGCAACGTTGATAAATCTGCCTTTAGGTTTGTTAACATTATCAGGCCTAATATGGCGTTTGATAGCCCGGGCAACGCTGCGCTTATCAATGGGCTGTATGCCAGGTAAGCCCGTTCTATTCGTTACCGAAGGGAAAACATACTTGCTGCCTAAAAAATCAAACTGAACTGATAGCTCTTTAAGTCGTTTAATAATTTCATCATTGATTGGCACATAGTGCGGCTTTTCTTCACCGCGGCGGCTCTTGGTGTTCTCAGGCGGGAAGTGCCACATGCGTTTTTCAAAGTCGATATGCGGCCATTCGGCAAGGGTTAACTCCTGAACTCTGCATCCAGTCAAGCAGAGCAATTCTATTACTAACTGAACTTGCCTTGTGATCCCGACTTTTGGCAAGTCTATAAATAGTTGCTTTAACTCGTCATCGTTTAAGAAACGGTCACGGGCAATCTCTTTTCCGGTGTTTGATGTCACCGAAGTATTAGCAATCGGGTTAACTTCTATTAAGCCTCTATCCACGCCAAACTGAAACGCCTGCTTAATTAATGCTAGGGTTTTACGTGCGTGTGGCTTGTGGCCTCTATCCACAATTAAATCGATGCAGTCATTGAGAATTAGACGGCTAGTAACGCTCAATAGCGGGACTTTGCCTATCTGCGGAATAACATCATTGTTGAATATGCTGATTGCGCTCTCTGGGCGCTTACGCTCGCGTTTTAGGTACCGCTCAGTAAACTCAAGCAATAGATACTCGACGGTCTCAGAATTTTGTTTTACTTGCTCTAATTCAACTATGTCAGCGAGCTTCTTTTGTGCTGCAGATTCTTTCTCTCTAGCTTCACGTTCTGCGAAAACGTCAACGCCTGTTTTTATGCGTCCTTGTAAAATCTTCGCATCGTCTCGGGCTTTAGCTGGCGTAATGTTTTTTTCGTCAAGGCTAGCTATCTTATAATTGCGCTCAAACCCTTCACGGCCACCGATTCTGTAATAAAGATAGTAAGCACCCGAACGGGTACCATCGGGCTTAGGTTTCCCCAACCTAAGGTGAAACCCTTTCACCTCAGTATCACTAATACGCCGTATTTCAGGATCTATATTCTTCAACAATGAATCGGTTAACTTTGCCTTTAAAGTAGCCATGTCGCACACTCCCTATTTTTAATGTCGCACGGGTGTCGCACAATATTTTGGCGTGACCACCAACGACAGATAACACCAGTCAGCGACCACATACAAATAATAGGTGTTTAGGCCAGTAAAATAAAGGATTTTGGTGAAGTGATTAAACGTGGAGTTACAAAGGGATATTTCAGATTACTATGTGCGTTCTCTTGACATGGTAGGGGTCGGTGATTCGAGTTCACTCGGACGCACCAC
>TARA_R110000765_G_scaffold61055_1_pt1 | contig 10363 bp, 4 predicted proteins | sample TARA_R110000765 | Tara Oceans TARA_R110000765 (sample SAMEA4398168) | marine metagenome | biome: Polar Biome; feature: [MES] marine water layer (ENVO:01000295) within the mesopelagic zone...; material: water (ENVO:00002006), including particulate matter (ENVO:01000060) such as...... | reverse complement strand
CGAGAAGACCGCAAGATAACGCGGGAACTTCTAGACGATGCTATCAAGTTTGTTGCGAAAGATGAATCTAGACATCAACAGATTGGCATGACCTTGGCTAAATATGTTGAGACACTGCAACGATCTAATGAGCAAATAGTAAAAATTGCCACTCTTATGTCTAAAAATGAAAAGTCTGAAGGTTTAACTGATGATGATATGGATAACATTTATTCATTGATCAAAAAAGAGGACGACTGATGGCTGATGAACCAGTAAATATTCTTTCTAGAAGATTGAGCAAGTTCTTCAGAAACACTAGTGCTGCTAATTTTGATTATGTCCGCGGTTTAGAAAGAGAAGCTCAAGAAATTTCTCTTTATAGGAGCAATCAAAAGTCTTTCACATGTATTAGTGTTAGTCATTATATTCACAATACACCTGCTCTTACCGGTCATTTTCCAGATGCGAGGGTGTTGTCATCTGAAGGTATTAAAAGGCTTAAAATAAATATCTGGTTTGTGGGAGATGACTCTTATTTGAATGATCCAATTCCAAATCCTTTTACAACTTCCGATCCAGCATGGAAAAGTATTTATTTCTCAATGACCAAAACAGCCATTGTTACTCAGACGTATTCAAATATAAGTTTTTCCGACATTTTAACTGTAGAAGACAGAAACGGAGTTTACTATGTAACCGGAACTGATGCAGCAGCAAATAGTACACTAACATCAGAAAATGGTTCTCCTATGAGTCCGGAGAGTCTAGCGAGTTTATATAAGAATTCAACTGGAAAGATAAAAAAAGTTAATTCACTTAAGGATATTCCTTGTATCGCCGAATCTAACACTACCCCAGGTGCATGCTACGTTCCAGCTCCATGGACAAATATAAGAAAATACAGAGCGCGAGATAAAGGAGAACTAACTTTTGATGATTTTAAGATATTTGCGAAACATTTTGATATTGTTTTAGGATATATAAGTAAACATGAGTCTGGTGGAGATGGATATAATGCTAACAACATTGGAATAGCAGGTGTATCAGTAGATTTAAAAAAGACATTGGGAAAGAATCTTACTGACATGTCAATTAATGAACTAAGAGCAAATCAAAGAGATAATGGTGGTATTCTTTTCGCGACAGGAAAATATCAGATAATTCCAAAAACCCTAGGTGGAGTAATTGCTACTCTTCCGGAGATTGCAAACCTACCTTACGACGTAGAAAACCAAGATGGTCTTGGTCTTTTTCTAGCTAGCTTAAAGAGAAAAAGACTGGGAAAGTTTTTAATTTTAGGAAAAGGCTCCCTTCAGGGAGCTGGTAATGACTTAGCTTTGGAGTGGGCCTTTGCTCCGTTTCTTCAACAGCAGGTTATAGACAAAAAGCTAGTTCGTGTCGGACACTCCCCATATGAAGGCAAAGCGGGAAATAAAACTAATCGAAAAAGAGTTGCCGAGGTAACTAATATCTTGGCTGCACAGAGAAAAAAAATAGAGAATTTACCATTTAATATGGAACTCAATCAAATCATTGAAAAATTTAGGAAAGTTTATGAGTAATCAAGTCATTTTACCAGAAGAAGCATTAAAGGATGAAGTACCTAGAACTTTATACGGCAATAAAAATAGGGAGACCATCCCTGTTTATGATCCCACAGGCTCAGAACACATCCTCGCTAGCGCTCACAATAGTTTTATTGTTCTAGGAAGAGACAGAAATGCCAGCAAAGCTTCCGGTACCGGCGGACAAGGTTTCACACAATGTGGAAAAATTGATTTAGTAGTCGGCTTAAATTCTTCTAATAATCCAAACAATAAAAAGACAAACCCGAACTTTTTCAATGATGCTGCTAGAATCTATCTCTCACAAAAATCAAATGTTGATAAATATTTTGGGCTAGCCCAAGGGTCTGAGGTTATAGGACCAGCCAATAAATCTTGTGTCGGAATTAAAGCAGACCATGTTAGGATTATTGGTAGAAATCATATTAAGTTAGTTACAGGTCAAGCCAGAATTAAACAAACGGAAAAAGATGCAAGAGGTAATGAATTACAAAATGCCGGTAGGATTGATTTAATTGCTGGAAATTCAACTGAACCAAATTTTGCAGCGGGTGGGATTGGTCCAATTAAAATAGAAGCACTCCAGCCTTTAGTAAAAGGTGAAAATTTAAGTTATATGGTGAGTGACTTAGTTGGTATAATCTCTGATATTCAAAATCAAGTTTTCGCAAATAAGAAAGCAATTTTAAAATTATCTGCAAATTATTCTAGCCATCTTCATATAGCAACCGCCCCTGGTGCCCCTGTTACTCCATCTCCAACTGCATTAGCAGTAATCCCTATTATTACGGAATGCTTTACTGATTTACCAACAGCACTAGTGATAGAAGGCAACTTGGCTTCTTTGGAGCAAAACTATTTAGATGAAGATTTTCCTCTTTGTATTAAGAGTAAAAGCGTCAGAACCACCTAGGAATAAAAAATGAGTAAATTTATAGGAAAACAAAAAGAAGAATGTAAAGTAGAGGTTGTTGAAGAAAAGCTAGAAGAATTTTGCCCCTCCTGTATTCCCAATCCGTATTCTCCGGAGATAGATTGGGTAGTGCAAGAAGAGCCCTATTTTGATCCTAGGACTTGCGAATACATTGCAAAAATTGTTTCTAGAAAGACCCAAGACGTTTTTATCAATGGGATAGAAATCACTGAAACAGTTCAAACCGGTATCTTAAATGAAACTAGACTGACCACGAAAAAAACATATTCCACTCTTAGGGCATTTGTAGAAGATTTTAAACATGAGGGCGCCCGACATCTACTGCAACATTTTGGAAAAAAAATTAATGAAGAAACCTTATCTTTGGGTATGGTTCCAAAAGATGGAATCTACGTTGGAACCAATTCTGTAATCAATTATAAAATCGTAATAAAATCAGAGCAATTTGATTCAATTGAAGAATTGACTGCTCAAGATTTGGAACAACAAAACCCTCCGGAAAATAATACTACTTTTCCGGATACATTGACAATTGATGACTCGGACTTTACTTTTTTCGAAAAATTGATTACTACCAAGCTTGGTATTTTAGCGTATGAAGGAAATTATTCTTATTTTAGAACCATTGATGGTGGTGTTATAACATATGCAAAAGAAGATGAGTTAATTTTCTTTAAGCCTAAAGATTTAAGAGATAGTTTAAGTGACTTTAAGAAAGCTTTAGATAAGTTTTTGAATTTAAATGGTTTGTCATTTTATAGTTTAGGTGGATTGCTGGGTATTTATGACACGATAACGAATATAGAGATTCAATTTGATAACTCTGATGTAAATAAACCATTTAAAATAAATAAGGTTTTTATAACCAGTGGTCAATGTCCACGAAAAGAGCTCTTCAAAGGCATAGAAATTTTTAAAGAAAAAGCCTACCTACCGACAGCACTAAATTATTTAATTAATTTCAATAAAGCCTATGGTGAAATTATCCAAGAAGAACCAAGAGACTGGATAGAATTCTTCGAAGAATACACCTTCCCTCCGATAGAAATAAAATATGGATCCTTAGATGAAGAAGAGAAAATTCAAGAATCAGGTTTATCCTGCGCATTAGATGTAGATTTAGGTAAATTAGCAGGTGGATTGATGGAAGATTTTTTTCATTCGGCATGGGATACATTCTCAAATGATTTTGATTTATTAGCCTGTTCTGATAGAGCAATAGACCGAGAACCGGCCCTCAAACAATTTATCAACCCTAAAAAACAAGAGATGGCTGAGAAACTATATCAGGAAGAACTCAAGAGAATCAAAAAAGAACGAGCCGCTGAACTTCAGGAATTATTATCTAGTGATTTTCGTGATATTCCAAGCACTGAAGCCTTAGCAGATGAGGAGGAGCGGATTGCTGAGGAAGTTGCTAGGATTCAACAAGAAATCAAAGAAGATGCAGCCTCAAATGCTGAAAAAAGATTGGAAAAAGTAAACAAAGAAGCATTTAAACATCCATTCTATGATCACTTTAAAAATTCTTTGAAGGGAAGGTTAAAAGACGATCAAAGTATTTTATCAATTTTTAAAAAAGTTGCCAAAGAAGATAAGCCAGAGTCTGAAAAAACCCGATCATTTATTGCTTCTGTGGGTTTATGTGGCATTTCCAATGGATTTAAAAAAGCGCTTGGGTGTCTCTTAAAACAAGTTAGTCTTAAGGATCTTATGACAGCAGCTGTAAGAACTTTTTTCACTGGCTTTAAAATTCAAGATTTATCAAATGCCCTTCGTGATCTAATGCTTTTTTTACCACCTGAAAAACAAATAGAAGTTCAGATGAAAGTTGAAGAAGAATTAGGAAAAATCACACCTCCATGGGAATCCCAAGATACATTAAATTTAGAAAGAAAACAAAGGGAAAAAGAACAACAAGCAACTAATCGTGAAGGAATCAATCCATCAACAACTGCCACAGACGGTTCGGGAGCATTTTCCGCCGCAACTTCTTCTGCGATCAATAAGTCATTAACAGTGGTCTTAGATGCTTATACAGAAGCTATTCTAGGAACAACAACTACAGATGAATTAATAAAAAAATATAGAAAAGAAATCCCCGCAATAGACTTAATTTTAAAATCAACAATAGAAAAGTGCCCCACAACCCCGTCAAAAGATATTAATAATAAAAAAATAAAAAAGTATAAATTTGATGTCTGCAATCCTACTTTACCTATGATAAATTTTAAAATCCCAGAGCTGAAGTTTAAGACAAACATTTTTGCTTCCTTTAAGAATAAAATTAAAAAAGCAATTAGAGAGGCAATCTTAAAAGCTATTTCTCTATTGGTGGCTAAAATGATTGCAATATTAGAAGAAAAACTTTGTAAGGCTTTAGAAGTCATTGGAAAAACAGGACTAGACCTACTATCGGGCAAAGATCCTGATTTTGCTCAAATCTTTAAAGATGCCTTTTGTCCAAATGCATCTGACGAAGAAGCGAATGATCTAGCAAACTCAATCCTCAATAAAGTAGGTGCAAAAGACACCGATGTCCAGAGTGCTCTGGATTGTTTTTCTGGCGCTATATTCGGCTCAATGACACAAAAAGAGTTGTTAGACTTAATAACACTAAAAGATAAAGATGAACAAGATTTAAAATTATTCATGGAATCAATAAAAGTAGGTTGCCCAAGGCTTTATGATCTGGTAAACACACTAAACAAAGCAGAAAACTTTTTCAATAATATTGGAAACCTAATCCCAGAAGATATAAGAGCAACACTGCAAGCGGCACTGCCATTTGAAGAAGGTGTCCCTTTCTATAATTCAATTTGCCTCACTAGTGAAGAACTAAGAATGTGGGATCAAATAAGAAGAAATGGTTTGCTAGCTAGTGGGTTAAGCCCCGAAGATGCCGCAGCCCAAGTTGATCTATATAATCAAAGAGCCAAAGATGCCTTAGCAGCAGCACTAGATGCACTAAACAATGGTCCCGAAAAAGAATTAAATGACCTTATAAGAGATTTATTTAACCCTCCGGATCAAAAACCCGATGGCTGTGAATTACCCGAGGGTGAATCAAATTATGGCAACAAGGTCTTAAAAGAACCAAAAGAGCTCGTGAATATTCAAGATGACATTAGTAATATAATATTTGATAATATTTTGGAAGATGCTTCACGCGAACTATCTAAAACATTTAATCCCTTCGGAAAAGCTAGTATAATGGAAAAAATATTGTCAGACACGGAAGGAAATCATTATGGTTTACATAGACTTTATGAAAGTTGGCTTTTCACTAGAAACACATATCATGATTCCGAGCCTGCTGGTGCTTTAAAAGATGAAAGGTTTGTTTTCGGTCTTGATTTTATTGGAGAACCAAGAGGATTCTTTCCAGATTCTGTAGGGCAACATATGAAAGATCAATTGACCTCAGAGGAGTCACCATTTTTAAGCGTAGTCGAAATTGAACCAGAAGATACCCTAATGTTTTATGATCCCAATTCAGATTTAGAGTATACAGTTGTTAAGTCATTTGAAAAAGAACAAACAAATTACTCAAAGTTTTTTACTCGCGAAGTACAAACCAGTCCTGTGACCAAATATGACCTCAATGGTTCAGTCGGTTTTATTTCAGATAACCTTATAAATCCTGCGCAAACCTTAGATTATAAGATAAACTTATCCTTCCCTTTTAAGGGCTTAGACTTACTACTATTAGAACGAGTTTCTTCCACACAGCTTGACGAGCTTGACGTCCAAGTAAATCCGGATTTAAGTTTTAGAAATAATGTTTTTAATTCATTTCTACTGAACAAGATATCCAGCCTAACTTCTAAAATAAACTTAAGTCAAAAAGAAAATTTTGAAAAAACAATGACCGAAGTTTTTAATAGCACGAATCTTTTACTTTTAGAGAATACTAATGGATTTTCTTTTGGTTTTGAAGAAGAAGATCTAGAAGCCGATGACTTAAGATATGTAGACCCCGCCCCCGAATCTGAGGCTTATACACATGAAGAATCCGAAAAAGTTCTTGGCAAGAGCTATACAGATAATTCTAGAGTTACTTTCTTAAATCCGGAAGAATATGGAGGCTCATTCACTGTTCCACCAGTTTATATAAGACCTAAGGAGCAAAGGGGTTGGCTGAAATATTCAAAAGTGTTATTTCCTGATGAAGAGGAATGTGATCCGAAATCTCAAGATTTAATTAACCATGCAGCAGTCAAAAGATTTGTTAACAATAGAAGAAATTCTATTGTAATGGACAATCAAAAGCTGTCTAAAATTTCGGAAGATTGCTATTTTGACCGGCCGTTTGATAAAATTTTAACTAAAAATGCTACCTCTAGTATTGATGGAATAATGAAAGTACAGATTAGGGCAGCAATTGCAAAAGAATTGATAAAGGGCCTTCCAATAAGCTCTTGCCTGAAAATGAATAAAGATAATTATGATTCTTCAAATTTGAAATACATTATCGATCAATTAATACAAGACTTAAAATCAATAAACCCTTTTGGGCCCTACAAGATAGAAAAAGAAAATTATTACTTATTGTTTCTAGAGCAATGTACACAGTTCTACCGCGACACCGTCATAGAAAAATTACCAAAACTTACCAATAAAGAAACAGGAGAGGAATTAGGAGAAAAAGATTATTCAAGTTTGCCTCCTGAGATAAAACAGTCGTATAAAAAAATAAAGTCTTTTACTGACACTTTTTCATATGAAAACACAATGGTCCCGCAAAAATCAGAAATTGCATTATTAGGGTCAACCGAAGTTGATTCTTCTGTCTTGCTCAGATCAGATTTCAATGCATTAGCTGGTGCATTTCAAGAAATAGGTCAAAAGATGTTCACTAGTAAGACTGAATTTTATGATTATAAGCCAGAATTTTTACAAAGCATTCAAACAACGAATCTTTACTCCGTTCTGTTTTCTATCAAGTTATGCGAGAAGGAAGCACTGGATATTCTAAAAGAAATCGTATTTAAAGAATATGAAGAGATGGTGGAATTCTTTTACACAAAAGAACCCCCGGTTATTGATTCAATTCACAAATCAATCCTCACCAGTGGATTATTATTCTCCGACAATAATCTCCAAAATTTTGGATTCTCAGAATATGAGAGCAAGATATCTATTGGATCCTTCGAAAGTATGGGTACCCCAAATGATGTCGTTGATACCTTCACACAAAGAAACTTTAATCCGGAGTTAGATCCTATGTTTAAAATAGAGAGATTTGTTAGAATCAAAGAAAAAGATGAATTAAACCTACCTGAAGATGTCTTAGACATTTTAAACTCTAGAACTCATGAACTTAGAGGCGTGGTTTCAATTGAAAATCTACAAGCCTTCATCGATGAAAATATAGAGACTCTAGGGGAATATTATATTTCTGATTTATTTGGAGACGCTTCACTGCAAGATGAAGTTTTTTCAGGTAACATAGGTATGTCAAGTGGTATGCGAATTTTAATTAATTTGCCGCTGGTTTCTATAGAAGAGGGTTTTACTCCGGAGGATATAGAAACCAGTAAAATGGAAAAGTGTTATTTCAATGATATCAGTAACATGAATAGCGAGAATTTTGCTTTTAGTATTCCAATTGTTAGTGTTGAAATTGACCTGAAAGAAGCAAAGCTAAAAGAACTTAATCTAGTAGCTGATTATGATGTGGATTGTTTAGCTAGAAAACTAGTTTCTAATGAATCTTATCTTTTTTTCTTTAAAGAAATTATACCGATTCAAGCAGCCTCATCAATACTTTTGAATTATAGTAATTTGTTTTTTCTGAACTCTATAGGTAATAACGATGGCTGGAACGTAAAAAACCCAGCTGTATTGACAGACTCAAATTCATTTGAAAAAACTAATCTGAAGTGTAGAAAGTATTTTGCTTCTTTCTACACCAGCAACAAGCTTACTAATTCAGAGAATATAAGATTGCCAAAAATTGAATTCCCAGATCTTTGGAAAATTCTTTTCGGAGGATTCTCCTTCCCCGAGATAAATTTAAATTTAATTATCCCAATAGAGTTCAGATTTGATCATAAGGTGGTTAAGACGAATCCCTTTGACTCAGAAAACAATAAATGCAATGAATAAAATAGTTAAGCGATTATTTACTAGGAGGGTTTTAAAATGATAAAAGCACCAATCTTTCCATTTATGATTAACGACACAAGGGGAATTGAAAATTATTCTTCAAACAAAGATGTTGTTAGGTTCCATATAAAGAACTTATTTTTAACAAATCCAGGCGAAAAGATAAGTAATATGAGTTACGGAGTAGGAATAAGAAGATATTTATTTGAAAATATCACACAAGGTCTTCTGAATAACCTAGAAGATGTAATAACAGACCAAATCCAAACTTTTATGCCCTACATAGGTCTCGAAGAAATCCAGGTCAACGATTTTCCAGAAGAGAATAAATTAGCTGTTTCTTTGAGATACACAATTCTAGAAACAGCAGAAAAAGACGTGTTGACTTTTGAACTCGCCACACAAGATGAACCACAAGCCAATTACTAAGGAGAAAATTGATGCCAAAAAAACCACTAATACGATATACTAGTCGAAGTTTTCAGACTATCAAGAGAGATCTTGTTGAGCATGCTCAAAGATACTATCCAAATTTTTACAATGATTTTTCAGAAAACTCTTTTGGGTCTATGGTTTTTGATTCGGTCTCTTATGTCGGAGATATGTTATCTTTTTATTTGGATTATCAAACAAATGAATCCTTTTTAGAAACAGCGACCTCACTGGATAATCTAAGAAAGTTAGCTAATCAAATGGGTTATAATTATTATGGAAATCCTGCGGTTTACGGAACTGCTACTTTTTATTGCCGCGTACCCGCTAATTCATTAGGTCTAGGTCCTGATGTAAGGTTTATCCCAGTCCTAGAAAAAGGAACTAAAATAAAAACAACCGACGGTGCATCCTTTAGAACCACTCAAGATATCAATTTTAATAATCCCTCTGTAGATGTGGTAGCCGCTAGATTTGATGAAACCACTGGAAAACCAACTGACTATGCACTGAGAACATTTTGCTTAGTAAGATCTGGAGTGGAATATTTTGTAGAGAGAGAAGTTACAACTAGTACTGATTTCTTAAGAATCAGAGTAGGAGATCAAACTATTAATGAAATCTTAACTGTGTTTGATTCCGAAGGGCATCAATATTACGAGGTTGATAATCTCTCACAAGAAGTAGTCTATTTGCAACAAAGCAATTCAAATGTACATGTTGATGAGGTTCCATCAATCTTAAAACCATTTATAGCTTCGCGAAGATTCGTAGTGGAACAAGACGAAACTGGTACTTACTTACAATTTGGTTTTGGCTCAGAAACAGAAATAGACAAATTTGGACTAACAGATCCATCTCAAGTAGTTTTAAAGATGACCGGCAAGAATTATATCACAGATACTGCTTTTGATCCAAATCGTTTCCTAGGAACTGATAAGTTTGGAATATCGCCAAGAAATACTACACTCTTAATAACGTATGGTGGTAATAATTCTAATTCTTTAAATGTATCCATCAACGGCTTTTCTGAAGTAAGTCAACCACTCATAAAATTCCCAGCAGACACTAGTAACAACTCAGTAACTCAAAATGAAGTCACCTCCACGGTAGAAGTATCCAATGATGCTGCAATAATTAATGATAACACACTTCCCACAGCAGACGAAATCAGATATAGGTCTTATGCTGTCTATTCCGCTCAAAATCGTGTTGTCACAAAAAATGATTATGAGGCATATGTTTATCAAATGCCCACCTCTTTGGGCAGAGTTACGCGCGTTAGCGTTGTTAATGATCCAAGCGGAATCAATAAGAGACTTGCAATGTATGTGATCTC
>TARA_R110000765_G_scaffold1927_3_pt1 | contig 10364 bp, 6 predicted proteins | sample TARA_R110000765 | Tara Oceans TARA_R110000765 (sample SAMEA4398168) | marine metagenome | biome: Polar Biome; feature: [MES] marine water layer (ENVO:01000295) within the mesopelagic zone...; material: water (ENVO:00002006), including particulate matter (ENVO:01000060) such as...... | reverse complement strand
ATAGGACAGATAAAAAACAACGGTATAAACATTATAAGTGGTAAGACCTATCAAATAAACGGTTCTCAAATAGCAAGTGCTAATTTAAGCGACACCGCTAATATAGTAAAATTAGATACGAGTGAAAACAACTTCACAGGTATAGTAGATGCCTCTTCTTTCAAGCAAGGTAATTCTGCTTTGAACTTTAGTCATTTAGCAGGAGCAACAGCAGACAATCAATTATCTTCTAATATACCACTATTAGATGCTACTGAAAACAACTTCACAGGAATAGTAGATGGGGCTTCTTTTAAACAAGGTAATTCTGCTCTAAACTTTTCTCATTTAGCAGGTAGTCTAAACTTTTCTGCTTTAGCGGGTAGTTGTGCCGACAGTCAATTATCTTCTAATGTTCCACTCAAAGATGCTGATATATTTCAATCAAAAGCAGGAGCAATAACTAATACTATGAGAACAGTAAGCGACACTACGGGGGATAATAGTAAATTAACTTTGAGTAAAATATTAGCAAACGGAAATGCGGTATATGATAATTACATTAGTGCTTATAATTCAGGACAGATGATTTTTCAAACCTCAACCGCTAATGGATTTAGATGGAATATAGATGGTGCTACTCAATACCTAAAACTAAACAAAACAACACTGGATTTGAAAGCAGGTATGCTTATTACTATTGGAGGAACTCAAATAGACAGCGATGACCTATCAAATAAAGATGCTTTATTCCACGACGACGACGACTTTATAGCAACGGGTCAGTGTAGTTTCACCAACCGCTTAACAGTAGGGACTGGTGATGATGGGGCTACATCAAATAGAGGGGTTTATTATGGATTACATACTTTCAATCACGGTATAAAACTAGTCGGTGAAACTAATGTTTCTACATCAGGAAATCTTAATATTTTATCAGGGTCAAAACTAAAACTAAAAAATGGGAGTGATTTAGAAGTAGAAAGTGGAGCAGACCTAATTGTAAAAAGTGGAGGAGATATACTACTGGATAGTGGAGCAGTATTAACTAACAACGGAACTACTGCTTTAGCAGGGACTTCTGCTATAACTGCTAATATGACTATAAGCAATAATGCTGATTTTATCACATCATCAGGCTCTCAAACTACTATAAATAGTGGTGGTATTTTAGAGTTGTTAGATGGAGCAATCACAAAATTAGGGACTAATTCAATAACCAAAATTAATAATGCTTTACCTTCTGTTAATAGTAGTATAGCATACGATACAGCGGGAAAACCCTCCTTTGTAAAGTTGTTTCAAGGAGAGCAATACCTAAGAGGTGTATTTCCTGCTTCTTTAATAGCAACTAATCAACCTTGTAGAATGAGATACGATGTAATACCTATTGAAAACGATAGTTCTGTAATTTCTTCTTTGTATAGACAGAGCGTAACAGTAGATACACACAACTCTCTTTCTCCTTTTGCTGATGATGGTTCAGCACGAGACGAAAGACATCAAATAGCACCTACCTACAACATAACAAGGGACGGAACATTCGCTTCTTCTTCTCTTATTAGTGAGTGTAATCTTGTATTTAATGACGGTCATATTTCAGGGTCAAACGACCATAAAAGCATTTTTATAAAAGGGTGTGGTTATATTAACTGGGGTCATAGTGGTTGGGGTTCTGCTATTCAAGGAGCAACAAATAAGTTTGTAAGACTTGGTGTTAAATGTAGCGAAACCGTAAGGGTCGTTGCTGACGGAAAACTGGTAGGAACTGTTAATAGAACAGGTGGCGACAACCATCAAGGTGTAGGTAGTGATGCCCCCTCTACTTTTCATTACCATATGTTTCCAGCAAAAGGGGATTATACCACTATAGAAGTAGTAGTGTTTAACTACACTAACTCTTTAGTATTAGATTTGGAGGTATATCCTATTTCTTATTGGAACGACCCTTAAACTTTATAGTAAGGTCTAATTTTTGTTTGTGTGTCTTTTTTAATATTAATTTTTTACACTTCCAACAGCAGTATCCTAAATTAACAAAATAGCAGTCAGTAGGTTTATAGCATAATATACAACTATCAGTAGGACGGTTCATTTAATTATCTTATATTTGATAATGCTTAATTTATAAATGACCTTAAATATAAAGCAGAAATATTTTTATCTTATAGTATATTATAAAATGCCGTTGCTCCATTTACAACTATTACCTATTGCTGAAGGAAGTAATGTATGTGAAGTTATACTTCCTCACGAAATTAGAAGTCAAGTCTTCAAATATAAGAAGAGTTTAATAACAGTAATACCTGATGAAAATACAAGTGCCGATGCTGATAGTGATGGGTCTAATAGCGATATGTTTCCTGCTGGTTGTGTGATGGTTGATTTACCTTTTTTTACTGGATATGAGATTACTTCTAATGTAGGAGGTGGTGGATTGCTTCCAGTAGTATGTAAAGCAGAAGCAGGACAATATTCCGCATCTTCCTCAAGTGAAGCACGAAGAGCAGATATGGAAGCAGATTACCATATCAATCTCAAAGCAGAAGAAATACCATCTACCTTTAGGTGTAGTGTTCTAAAAGCAGACGGAAGGACTCCTCAACCATTCACACTAAAAACATTAGGAGCACAGACCGATAATGAAACTGGTTTCGTTAGACAGATAGACCTATTTTTTGAATACGAAACCAATAATCTTTTCTTCTAATTATATATAGATGCCTTTTATTATTTCAAGAGATAAATACCTAAGACATTTCAAACAAGGAATAGAAGTTTCCAGTGATAAGGAAGGAACTTTTACTTCTTTAGGAGATGATAGATATGAAGCAGGAGAGGAAATACCTGAAGGAATGCCTCAATTAAAAAGCAGTGATTATGACGGTTATGATGACGACTTACAAAGGATAATAACACCCGAACAAGCATTATTACAACCGAAACCAAAATTAGTAGGATTAGGTTCTCAATCCGTTAAACAAGGAGATATAACACAACTACAACAGACTTCATTAAGAAGAGGTAAAAGACATCAACAACCTCCTCCTGAAGCAGAATTATTAAACGAAGGACTACATTTACAGAACCTAAACGACGAAAGTTTAGACCGTCCTTTTGATGAACTAAGAGAAGGACTTGACCCTAAAGTAGAATATCCACTCATACTACAAAAGAAAGAACTTTTGGAAATGGAAAAGTATTCTATACTTGCTTATGAAAGGGACTTAGACGACACACAAGAAGAGTATGATAGTTGGACTATTAGGGGTATTAATACTACTATAGAAGGAAGACAAATGAGAGGAGGAGATGCTAATATATATACTAATGCTTTATGTAGAATATTTCTATTTCCTGATAAGTTATTGTTTGCTTTCAAAGGAACTGACCCTTTCGCCAGTGATACTTTAATGGGTGATGTTATGAGCGACCTACAAGTAAAAGTAGATAATCTTTCTACTATGGGAGGAATAGAAGGTAAAACACCATACAACGAATTAGGTATAGTTCATCAAGGGTTTAACCGCTTTGTAGATAGTCTTTTTCCACAAGTGTTAGACATCATAGATAAGTATCCTGATAGACCTTTTACATTACTGGGGCATTCTCTTGGCGCGATTACTGCTTTAATAGCAGGATACAGACTATACTTAGAAAGAGGAATAAAACCTGAAAGGATATATCAGTTTGGAACTCCTATGGGGATTACTACTTTTGGAAGTATAGGAAATATTTTAGATATAATTAATGTTATTCATACTCACGATGTCGTGCCTAATTTTATGAGTATATTTAATCATCACGGCACTAAAATAGTAATAGATATACACGACAACTATAAAGTATATCAAGGAGGAGAACACATACCTTTTATTTACAAAGAACCTGATACTACTAAAGCATATATGGTAAGAAAAAACTTTAACATAAAAGATATAAGTTGGGACAACTACTTTCAAGGTAGAGGTTCTGCTTTCACTTCTTTCTTTAACACTGCTGAAAATGTAAGAAGTCTTTGGACTGGATTATCATATCCACTAATGAAGAAGGGACGAGATAGAGCAATAGAAGTAGCAAAAGAATGGGGTGGAATTTTCGCACATACTAAATATAAACAACACATAGAGAATGCTTTGCCTGATGAAATACTATTACCTTCTTTTGATTTAGATAGAGATATAAGAGAAGCATTTAGGAAAAGAGGAAATAAAATAGAATATACTCCTAATCCAAAAAGTAGCTATAAATTCAATCCTATAGACGACATTTATACCTCTAATAAAGAATATATTACTTCTCACGATACACACCATATTTATAAGGATAAAACTACTAATGAGATAAGTATTATTAATCAAAGACAAGGACAAATGAAAAGCAGACCATTAGGAGGAAACGCACAACCTTTAGGATTATACTTCTATCAAAACGAGGAGGACATTCAAAATAAAGTAGTTATGTTTAAAGTTTAATTAAACTTGAAATGAAATATTTTTTTTCTAAAGGTATAGTATAACACTATGTCTAATGTATTGATAAACTCTAATCAAAACTCCGCCCTCGTTGCTACTATTCTTGAAAGTAGTAATGCTATTAAGAACCCCTTTGTTTATGCTGAGGACAACATCATTCCTCCTCATTCAGTTCAGTTTATTTCTGTTCCTCCTGTAAATCCTTCTCAGTTAGTAATGAGTGGAACTCTTGATTACGACCTTCCAAAGAACGGTTTGATTAGGCGAATTTATGTAGATGCTTCTTTTACGAAAGCGAATGGAGCAGATGGTTTCGTGACGACTGGTTTCTTATTTAACTTTGAGAGTATTGAACTACTTTCTTCAGGACGACGAATTTGCCTACTTACAACAGAAGGTATGGCGTCTATTGCTTCTGCTATGCCTGACTATGTCCGTCGTGCTTATGAAAGAAGTTTCCATATGGGTGGTGATACTTCTCCTACTGCTACTGATGTGAATGTTGATAAAGTATGCTTTCCTCTTGATATGTTCTTTAGCGAAGGAGACCGCTATGCTCTCAATACTGCTTTCACAGAACCTCTCCGTATCCGCATCAAACTTGGAAACGGTAATAACTCCAACGACGGAGGAGCAGTCAAACCTCACGCTATTACTCAGTGTAATCTTCAGGTTGAATTCCGTGAATTACCAAACAACTACACCGATGCTTTAATAGAAGAAAATTACGGAGATGGTATGCTTACACAGTTGATTAAGAACTACACTTATGAAACTCCTACTTCCTACACGGCGACTTCTACTGCTACTGAATTCCAAAAAATTACAGTAGATTTAAAGGAGAACGGTGCTGTGAAATCGTTATATGTGATGTGTTATATGCCTCACGATGCCGACCTTGCTGTTGCTAAAGTAAGACAGAGCGACCAGTTTGTTCCTATTAGTAATATCAAACTGACTGCTTCAGGACAGACTATTATGGACGTTCCTGCTGAACTACTTTACAGGTGGGGAAGGACTAAAGATGGTTATGAGCGGTGTTATTCTACTTCTACAAGTCTTACTGATGTTGGTGGTGTGGTTGGAAGTAGTTTAGAGAATATTCTTAAAATTGACTTTGGTATTGGTGGTGATAATTGTAGTAATGTAATCTCCTTTAGGGAACTCTCAAATCCTCAGTTAGAGATTACTATGAAACCACCTCAAGTTACTACTCCTCTTAATAGTCAGGGACACGGTTTAGCACAACTCGCAGGAGAAATTTGTCGTTGTCAAGTAGTCTATGAAGTCCAACAATTAATGACAACTCAAAGTAGCACTGGACGCATTAACCTCTCACTTTCTAATTAAAATAGTAGTAATACTATAAATGGAAGAACTTTCATATCATCGTAAATACTACATTAAAAACAAGTCAAAGATTTTAGAGAAACAAAAGACAAAAAGATTAGACCCTTCTTTTAAAATCAAAATGACTACCTACTATAAAAACTATTACCTAAAAAATAAGGATAGAATTCTTGAAAAGAAGTGCTTGAACCCTAAAGAAAACATTAATAAAAAAGAGGTTATTCAAGCAAAGTTTATAAGGAAAACTATTGTTATTAAGTTTGATTAACATATATTTAAAAATAATCATTGTATATAGTATTATGGTCGCAAGAAAATATTTACCGAAATGGGAACTAACTCATACTCCTCTTGAAGGAGGGGCAGTAGTCAAAAATTACTTTTCTATTACAGACATCGTAAAAGATTATCCTACTTTAGATAGACAAGTAATTTACCGCATTAGAAAGGACTTCTATACTCCTACTAATTATAAAGGTAGTAAGAATAAAGCATTTGAAAAGTATCGTTATTTTTCTATAAAAGAATTAACTGGATATAAAATACTTATTCACAGAGAAGTAATTAGGGAGATGGAGGATATTCAGGAATAGGAATAAGGTTCTTTACCAGTAGCTATATAGAAGTCATATGCTACTTTAGAATAACGGAATCTATCTCCTCCTTTGTAATTAATATATAACCACTTTTGATAGTTAGATATAAGAGGTTTCTTTTTATTCTTCCAAAAGGACTTCATTGCTTTATTAATTTTTCCTACTAATTTAGGGTCAATTACTACTTTTTCTTTCCAGTATTTTTTTACTAAATTAGTAGTCAGGTTAATAATTACCTGCCTTCTTACAACAAATTTACAGATATAATTATCTATTAATTTGTTCTTTTCTGCTTCTACTTTCATTCGGTAATGTTGCTTGTTGTATCTCGCCAAACAACTATAGGAGTTTCTAACTGCTTCCAAATGATTATGAAAGTTCTTATCTTTATTGATAAGAGTATGTATTACATCAGGTTCAATATAAGTCATTTGGGGTCTATTTTTTGGTTTAAATACCGTTGATTGAGTCTTTTCATACATTACACTTATATAAATAACAATAAATATGTTTAAATTAAAAATAAATTTGATTTTTACAAATAATTGAAATAGAATTTAAACATTATAAATGTATAATAAACATAATGAGTGGAAAAGACAAAATTAAAACCTCACCTAATACTAATATGCCTAAAATCAATAAATATACATTTGAAGTATTAAGGAACTATGGTAGTAGTGAAAGACCTTATCCTGAAGGTTTCTTCAATCCAAACTGGTTAGACTTTCCTCCTTTAGCAGGTAGAACTGAAATTACTATGAGTGATATTCAAACTCCTGAATTTACCGCTCACATAGTAGCACGAGGTTATGAAGATTCTTTTGAGGGTTGGTTTATGTATTTCTTTGATAGAAGAAAATTAGACATACAAGCAAGAAAAGAATTTAATCTTGAAAAGAGAGCATACACCGCTAAGACAAAGACTAACTTGAAAAGATTAAAAAATAAAAAGATTACTGAATTGGTGATTGATGTAAGTAAATTGAGAGCAGAAGGAGAAATGAATATAGGAAATATTATCCAACTACTTTTAGGAGCAGGAAGATTAATGCTTTCTTGGTCTTCTACTGCTACAGGACAAATGACTTATAGACCTTTGAATGACCGTAATCGTGCGTCTTTTAGAGATATTAATTGGGACGAAGATAATGCTGATTATACTACTACTAACGACAGTGATGACGCAGTTCTTTCTGCTATTCAAACAAATCAATTCCTCACTATTAGACTACATAAGAATGAAGCACTCAAGAAAGGGGAACTAATTATAGATGGAGATGATAATGATACTGGAATGATTGATGGTGAATGGTTTAAATATACTACTAAATTTCCGCAAACTGATTTAGAACAATTAGGTATTTTCCACAGAGTTCCAAAGAAGTATGAAGACAACTGCTTTATAGAGTCGTGTAGAATTCAAGGAGTAGTAAGTGATGATTTGGAGCATATGAAACAGTTTGTTAAAAGTAGAGGTATTCCAATGAAAGATATTGTAAAAGTAGCTGATGCTCTACCTGATTATACCTTCTCAGTTCATCGTCCTGATGTTGGAAAAAATGGTAGAAAAAGTAATGGCGTTAAGAACTATGGTAGTGGAGAAGTAGTAATACATATAGTTCTTTATGACGACCATTACTTTCCATTTATGGAGATGCCTTATACTCAATATAGTATAATCAATTGGAGATTACTTCATAAGTGGGATACTAAAGAAAAGAAATACCTACCTATTAGAGAAGATTGGAAAACCCTTCGTGCTAATGGAAAGGATAAGAATGGTAATCAAAAGTTCAAACCTTCACATAGTAATACTATTAGTAGTATGTTATTAGTTCAAACCTTAGTCAAAAATGAAGAACAAGTCTTATTGAAAATACCACACGAAAGATTACTTCATACACAGTTCTATGATAGAAGTGCTGAAATCAAACGACTACAAACTACAGACCAAAATTTTAAATGTAATACTGAATACAGAGTGAAGAGATGGGGAGGAGATGAAGACGCTTTTGAAGAAGGACTATTGGATTTCCTTTCTACTTACAACGAGGTAGAGAAGAAGGAAGAACTACCTACTATTAATGTATTCTTTGATGTAGAAACAAATACAAGACACGAGAGGTGGAAGACTACTCATAAAGACAGTGATACTTTGGAACGAGAAAGAACTCTACTTCATAAACCATACTGCCTTTGTTGGTATGTAGATATTGAGGTTAAAGGTAAAAGAAAAGTAGTCCATACTATTAAACGACAAGAAGAAGAGGACGACATTGGTAAAATCTTTCTTAATATATTACATCGTCGTTATGCTGGTAAATACAATGTTAAACTTATCGCTCATAATGCTGGATATGACTTCCGCTTTATCAAGGAGCATTTGACTAATCAATCTACTATTGAAAGTGGTTCATTTCTTATCTGTTGTAATGCTTCGTTTGGAGCAAGAAAGAATCCTTTGAAGATACAAATCATAGACAGTTATAGAATGATTAGTATGAAATTAGCAGACTTTCCTGATATGTTTCCTTCTATTAAAATGAATAAAGAGTTTATTCCTTACAGTTGTTATACTAATGACCTCATTGTAGATAAGCACGGTTCTTGTTTAGTGAGTGAAATAATAGTAGCACCTGAGTTTCATACTGGTAATAAATTAGTAGATGCTTCTAATCTTAAACTCTTCAAAGCAAACTGTAAAAAGTGGGACTGCTTTGAAGGTAAAGGTAAGAAGCAGGAAGTAGATATGATGGTATATGCTGAGGAGTATTGTAAGTTAGATGTCCTAATCTTGAAAGAAGGATATAACTGCTTTATGGAAGGGATTAAGGAAATTACAAAGAATAATAAGATGGGGTATGACCCTATAGACATTAACAAGTGTTATACTATTGCTGGAGTAGCAGATGAGTTCTTAAGAAAAGATGGTTGTTATGAGGGAACATACCAACTTTCAGGAGTAGTAAGAGCATTCATTCAAAAGTGTGTTGTTGGTGGTCGTTGTATGACGAGAGGAAACAAAAAAGTAATTGTTAATGGTGGAGTGGATTCTACTTGTAAAAGACATAAGACCGCTTTGAAAAAGAAGATAATCAAAGAACTTAAATTCTTCATTCAAGACAACGATGCTTGTAGTTTGTATCCTTCTGCTATGTTTAGAATGAAAGGTTTCTTGAAAGGCAAACCAAAAGTATTAAGTGAAAATCAAATTGATAAGGGTCAAAAGTGGTTGAGTAAAAACTTCTCTGCTTACTTTGTTGAAATCATTGTAAGAGATGTAGGAATTGGTAGGCAGTTTCCTTGTATGAGTTATACTGATGATGATGGTAATAGAGAATGGTTAGTAGATAAAGATGCTATTGGTAAGCACTTATATTGTGATAATACTATGCTTGAAGACTGGGTAAAGTTTCACGACATAGACTTTGATATTGTAAGAGGATACTACTATGATGATGGGTTTAACAATCAAGTAAATACTACTATTAAAAATTTGTATGATGGAAGACTGAAACTAAAAGCAGAAAGCAATCCTCTTGAAAAGATTATCAAACTTATTATGAATAGTAGTTATGGTAGATGTCTTATGAAACCACACGAAACCAAAGTAGTTTCCAAATCCGTAGCACAAAAAGAAAAATATGTTTCAAAGTGGTATGACTATATCAAAGAAGTAAGTTTAGATGAAGGTGGTAGAAACTATACTATTAAGCAGTATGATAGTATTAACGACCACTTTAACGATGTAGCACAAGGAGTTCAAATCCTCTCTATGAGTAAGAGAATTATGAATGAAGTGATGTGTTTAGCAGAGGACAAAGGTCTTGATATGTATTATACTGATACGGATAGTATTCATATTAATTCTTTAGATGTAGATATATTAGAAGTAGAGTTTGATAAGAAGTATTTGAAAAAAATTAATGAAGAAGAAGCGAGATGGAGAAAACCCTTTATA
>TARA_R110000765_G_scaffold30520_18_pt1 | contig 10365 bp, 4 predicted proteins | sample TARA_R110000765 | Tara Oceans TARA_R110000765 (sample SAMEA4398168) | marine metagenome | biome: Polar Biome; feature: [MES] marine water layer (ENVO:01000295) within the mesopelagic zone...; material: water (ENVO:00002006), including particulate matter (ENVO:01000060) such as...... | reverse complement strand
ATGGACTTGGCATTATCTGATATGTTCGGTAGTTCACCAAAGACCATAATGAACGACATATCTGTTGAACGTAATTATAAGAATGCAGATTACTCATTAGAATTTTTCCATGATTATCTAGATGCAGTTTTACAATTAGAAGCAGTAGCCTGTAAAGATTGGCTTACCAATAAAGTAGATCGTTGTGTGGGTGGTAAAGTTGCCAAACAACAGTGTGTTGGCCCGTTACAACTACCTCTAAACAATTGCGGAGTAATGGCCTTAGACTATAAAGGAAAAGAAGGCATCGCTACAAGTATCGGTCACTCCCCTATATCTGCTTTAATAGATCCAGCTTCAGGAAGTAAAAATAGTATTGCCGAATCGCTTACCAATCTTGTATGGGCTCCTTTAAAAGAAGGAATGAAATCGGTTTCACTTTCCGCCAATTGGATGTGGCCCTGCAAAAATGAAGGTGAGGATGCTCGTTTATATAAGGCTGTACAAGCTGTTTCTGATTTTGCTATTGAATTAGGAATCAATGTTCCTACTGGAAAGGATTCGCTTTCCATGAAACAAAAATATAGTGATGGAGATGTGATTTCTCCGGGAACCGTGGTGATTTCAGCAGCAGGTAACTGTAACGATATTACCAAAGTAATTGAACCAGTTTTACAAAAAGGTGCTGGATACATTTATTATATCAATCTATCTAAAGATAGTTTTAAACTAGGTGGTTCCTCATTCGCACAAACTAGAAATAGTATAGGAAATGAAACACCTACAATTAAAGATTCTGCGTATTTTAAAACAGTTTTCAATACGATTCAAGATTTAATTAAAGAGGATAAAATTGTTGCTGGGCATGATGTTGCTTCTGGCGGATTAATTACAACTTTATTAGAATTATGTTTTGTTGACACACAATTAGGTGCCAATCTAGACCTATCTGGTTTAGGAGAATCAGATACTATTAAAGTGCTATTCTCTGAAAATAGCGGAATTGTTTTCCAAGCAAAAGACGAAAGTATTGAAGCTTTACTTTCAGCAAAGAATATTGATGCTATAAAAATAGGAACCGTTATTTCTGAGGCTACCCTTTCCGTTAAAAATAATGGTATGGAAATGGGGCTAAATATTGAAACTTTACGTGATACTTGGTTTAAAACATCCTATTTACTAGACAACAAACAAACGGCAAAAGGCTTAGCTAAAGATAGATTTGATAATTATAAAATACAGCCATTAAACTATACATTTCCTACTTCAGATTCTATCAATCTTCCACTGCGTTCTAATCAAAATGGCGCAAGACCAAAAGCAGCGATTCTTCGTGAAAAAGGAAGTAATTCTGAACGAGAAATGGCAAACGCTATGTTTTTAGCAGGTTTTGATGTTAAGGATGTTCACATGACCGATTTAATTTCGGGTCGTGAGAATTTAGAGGATATTCAATTCTTAGGTGCTGTTGGTGGATTCTCCAACTCAGATGTACTAGGTAGTGCAAAAGGATGGGCCGGAGCAATAAAATACAACGAGAAAGCAAATACAGTGATAAAAAACTTCTTTGCTAGACAAGATACTTTATCAGTAGGTATTTGTAATGGGTGTCAATTGTTTATGGAGTTGGATTTAATAAATCCGGAGCACGAATCTCATGGTAAAATGACTTACAACGATTCTCACAAACACGAGAGTAACTTTACATCTGTTGAAATACAAAAGAATAATTCGGTCATGCTTTCAACTTTAGAAGGCAGCAAACTAGGTGTGTGGATTTCACATGGAGAAGGTAAATTCAAACTACCCCTATCTGAAGAAAATTATGATATCGTAGCCAAATATGGTTACGAAGGATATCCTGCCAACCCCAATGGAAGTGATTTCAACACCGCAATGCTTTGTGATAAAACAGGTCGTCATTTAGTGACAATGCCACATATTGAACGTTCTATTTTCCCTTGGAACTGGGCACATTACCCAGCAAATAGAAATGATGAAGTATCGCCATGGCTAGAAGCATTTAAGAATGCCAAAAATTGGATAAATAATAGCTGAAAATTAATTTAACCATTCAGGCTAAATGGCAAATTGGCTTTTTGGTTTTTTGTTTACTTATTTAAATAGTAATAGCTGTGCATTTCAATATTGAAGTACACAGCTTTTTTACAACCAAAAACATATTATCTAACTAATAACCTACCACTCCAAATTTTGTCTTTAGAGTTTTGTAGTTTATATAAGTAAAGCCCTGGAGCCAAATCTTTTCTTTTTATAACTATCTCATTTTGACCTTCAATACTTTCACCTTCTAAATGATGATTCCCTATTAATCTACCGCTTAACGAATAAAGATTAAACTGATATTTATCTGCATTCTCTTCATAAAAGTATAGACTTGTACTTTCAAACATCGGATTCGGATATACTACAGATTTATTTAGATTAGTAGCTACAAATTGTTGTCCTGTTGCGCGATTATGAAAATCAATATTATGTAGCTCCATCGACTTATCCTCAAAATATCCGTTTTCGGCAATGAGATTAAAAGCAATTACTTTTATATTATTAAAATTAGTGCCCGCATCGTTAAAATCTTTAAAATTATCATTCGATAATGTGTAAATCGCTAATTCATTTTGTAAATTAATTGTAGTTCTGTAAAATGTACCATCCCCTTTAATTACTTGAATTTCTAATGTTCCTGTTCCTTTTGCCTCAAAACTCATTTTTTCATACTTACCAAGGTCTACAGCTGAAAACCTAGGACTTAGTGCACGATACACACCTAAATAACTACTGGTACTACCTGATAACAAAACATTTCTTTCAATAGGGTACCCATCGCCTATATATGGCCCTTCGGCAGGCATCACTTCATATGTAGTTACGGTCGTTTCTTCGGCCGAATCATCTAATCCCCAAGGGGCATCAGCAACAAACAAATCGTCTGGTGTATCACCTAAACCAGAACTTATTCTAAAACCTAAATCAAACAATGTTCCTGTTTTTAAAGCTACAGAATCTAAATATCCATTTATCTCAGCAGACACACCTAAAACTTCAGTACCACTAGTTTCGGTAAGTTTTAAACCGCCTTCTAGATTAATTGATCTAGAATTATTGTTATTTACAAGATTTAAGAGTACCTCTCCATTTTTATAACTCGCAGATTTGACAAATACTGGTGGTGGGGTTGAACCATTGTACTCCGTAATGGCTGAATTAACCTCTAGCAAGTTTAGAATCTCATCTGCAAGCGATAATAGATTATCTATTGAATTTGACCATATTTGAAAATTGTAATAAGCGGTATCGTTTTTATAGGCATCAATATTCCAATGAGATTCAACCGTAAAAGCACCTTCAGAATTAACTCTAGCCGAAAATGTCAATGCAAATTCAAGACTACCATCTGGTTGTTTTATTATCGACTTAATAAAATCTTTCTCACGTAATTGAATATTAGAAACGGATAATAATTGTGCCCCAAGAAATCGATCACATATAAATTTACTATGCTCGTAAACCTTATTTTCAGTCTTTATGACCATAAGGGATCCTAAATTATCAGACCCGTTTAAATAATCTACTGAATAGATATCTGATGCGTTGGTCAAATCTAATAAATCGTTAGGTGAAGATTCAATGGTGCTTGTTTCACCAACTATACCTAGTGGAACAAGACTATTCAATGGAATATTATTTATATCTGCTTTTGAACTTAAACCGTAAAATGCATTCTTCACTAATTTCTTGGCAGTATTTTTATCAAAAACATAATTCGATTTAGCGCGATTAAAGTTTCTTTTACTAATTAAACTCGCCAATCTATCATTGCTCTCTAAACCACCTTTATTTGCGCTTGAGGTCGTTTTAATTACCGGACAAGAAGCGACACCAGAACAAGAAGGATCATCACAATCAACTAAGCCATCACCATCATCATCAATGCCATTGATACAATCTTCTTGAGGAACAGGAGCCGTAGGACAACGAGCACCATCATTACTAGAGGCTGCAGGACCAAAAGCAAATATATTTGAATTCATATTGCCGCCTGAAATATTTTGGACTTGTTCAATTTTATAAACCGAACCAGTTTGATTTGCAGATATATAAAAATTACCATCAACATCGAAATATACAGCACCGAACGTATAACTTAACCCTTCAAGAATTGGCACAGTACCTAAATCTTGCACGTTGCCTGTTTCTGGGTCAATTCTAAATAATTTCCTACTACGACCTTCAACCGTATATAACATATTATCGGCAGCATTAAAGGCCCAATCTGCAATAGAAAGACTTTGACTAAGACTAAAGTTCCCTAAATATTCTAAATAACTATCTGAAGACGGATTTAAATCTATTTTGAAATATGAAGACCCACCTGCTTTAAAAAAATAAATACCTTCATTTGAAATATCCCCAACATATTTATTACCTGTCGGCAATTCAGAAATAGTATACTGTTCTACTTGAAAATCTTTTCCAATTCGAACTATGGATTGTGATGGACTAGATAAATATCCCCACAGATATCCATCCGCAGGATTATAACCAACCCCATTTACATTACCAGGGGTGATATTTTCAGCAACTAGATAAGAACTTCCTGATGCCAAGTCAAGTGCATAAATATCATTATACTGAAATAAGTATGCATTAAAATCACAATTGAAAGGTTCTGATTGTGCTGTGGAATAAAAACTAACACATGAAAAAGCTAAAAAAGTGAATATTAATTTTGAAATTTGTTTAAACGAGTAAATTATCATCATATTTTCTACAATTTAGGAACGTTGTGATGGGGTAAATGTAGAATTAAATCTTAAAGAATTTTCCTACAAAAATGTGAATTGCATACATAACACGTTCAATTGCAATTTATTGTAGACGAATAGTTAAAATTTACGAAGTAAATTGACTAGCTTAACAATTAGGGATTTTATAATCAATACCTATTTTATTTATTAATACAATTTTAAATAACCGAGTTCTTTACTTATTTTGCAATCAAGTTTTATAAATCAAGTATGCACCAAGTTACCCGACTGTTCGATTTTCCCTATTATCAACTAGAGAAAAATGCCTTAGAAAAGGCACTAATATCTAAAAAAGATGATAAGTGGATAAGTATATCTACTCAAGAATATATAGATAAGGCGAATGCCATAAGCCGTGGTTTACTACGTCTAGGTATTAAGCCTAACGATAAGATTGCTCTTATCTCTAAACATAATAGAACCGAATGGAATATTATGGATATTGGTATTTTGCAATTAGGTGCTCAAAATGTACCCATCTATCCTACTATTTCAGAAAGTGATTATGCTTATGTATTAAACCACTCTGAAGCTAAATATTGTTTTGTATCCTGCACTGAAGTGTATGAAAAAGTAAAATCTATTCAAAGCCAAGTACCTTCACTAAAAGAAGTATTCTCGTTTGATGTTTTGAACAACTGTAAAAACTGGGAAGAAGTTTTGGAATTAGGAAAAGACACTTCTAATCAAGAAGAAGTGGAAAAATCAAAAGAAGCAGTTAAACCAGACGATTTAGCAACATTAATATATACTTCTGGTACAACAGGAAGACCTAAGGGTGTTATGCTATCTCATGATAATTTAGTTAGTAATGCCTTAGAAAGTTTTAAAAGAATTCCCATTGAAATTGGAAATTCAAAAGCATTGAGTTTTCTACCAGTATGCCATGTATATGAACGCATGCTTATGTATTTATACCAATATTGCTGCACTAGTATTTACTTCGCTCCTATAGATCAAATTAGTGAATACGCACAAGAGGTTCAACCAAATGTCATGACAGCAGTTCCACGTTTGTTAGAAAAAGTCTATGATAAAATCATAGCTAAAGGCACAGCATTAACTGGAATTAAAAAGAAATTATTCTTTTGGGCTGTGGAAATAGGTTTAAAATATGAACCTTACGGTCAAAATGGTTGGTGGTATGAGCAAAAACTTGCACTAGCACGTAAACTTATTTTTAGTAAATGGAAAGCAGCTTTAGGAGGCAAGTTATCAGTAATGGCATCAGGTAGTGCTGCTTTACAACCGCGCTTAGCACGTGTTTTTAACGCAGCTGAATTTGGGGTAATGGAAGGTTATGGACTTACGGAAACTTCTCCTGTGGTATCTGTAAATGATATGCGAAATGGCGGTTTTAGAATAGGTACTGTTGGAAAACCTTTAGATCGCACTGAAGTTAAAATAGCCGAGGATGGTGAAATTTGTATAAAAGGCCCGCAAGTAATGTTGGGCTATTATAAAGATGTAGCCAAAACTGCAGAAGTTATCATTGATGGTTATTTTCACACTGGCGACATTGGAGAAATTGATGTTGATGGCTTCTTAAAAATAACTGACCGTAAAAAAGAAATGTTTAAAACGTCTGGAGGTAAATATGTCGCCCCTCAGTTGTTAGAAAATAGATTTAAACAATCTAGATTTATTGATCAAATTATGGTTGTGGGTGAAGGCGAAAAAATGCCCGCTGCCCTAATTCAACCAGATTTTGATTTTGTTAAAAATTGGGCTAAAATTCACAATATTGAAATCGGCACCAATGAAGAGCTTATAGTTAATGAAAAAGTAATAGCTAGATTACAAGAAGAGGTCGCTATAGCAAACGAGAACTTTGCTAAATGGGAAAAAATAAAGCAATTTAGACTGACACCTGAAGTTTGGAGTATAGAAGAAGGTCACCTCACTCCTACTATGAAATTGAAAAGAAAAGTTATAAAAGAAAAGTACATTGAACTTTACAATGATATTTACGAGCATTAAGTTAATATGTTTAATTCTTTAAACCGCATTTGAAAAATATAGTTTAACTCAGCTTATTCTATATTAACTGTTTTTGTGAGTAAGCGGTATTTTTGGTCTGGCAATCATGTGATTTATTTTAGGAAAGGGCCTAAACCATACCACTCATAATCAAGGAAATATGATAGTTTTCATGGCACCAATATTTTGCCATCTAGTAATTATTACGACAGATTTTTGGTCTAAAATTGATAAGCAAGTAAAAAATTGGGGATTCGCAATGCTTTAATATCATGCGAATTACAAAAGACAATTCTAAATCTTAATATTTTATCAATTTATTATGCATGCATAATAAATTTACTTATATTTGGTCACCAACTACCAAAGCATGAAAGAAGCAACTATTGATTATGCATTAAGAGCTACTTGGCAAGCAGTAGCTAGAATGTATAATGAAGAAGCAAAAAACTTCGATTCTACTATGGCTGTAGGATTTACTTTATTGAGTATAGATCCGAAAAAGGGCACTCCTTCCACTTCATTGGGGCCTAAAATGGGAATGGAAGCTACTAGCCTCTCTAGGATATTGAAAAGTATGGAAGAGAAAGGTCTCATCTTAAGAAAGCCTAATCCAGATGATGGTCGTGGCGTTCTCATTTATTTAACGGATTTTGGTTTAGAAAAAAGAAATCTCTCAAAAAGTACCGTTCTTCAATTCAATGAAGCGATAAAACAAGAAATTACTGAAGAAAAGCTTTTAAGTTTTTTTGAAGTAACCGACACAATCAACAAATTGATTGCAGACAAAAAATTATTTTCAAAAGATATTTCAAATTAATATAGTATAAAGTACATGAACAAGCACATTAAAAAAGTAGCGGTAATTGGCTCAGGTATAATGGGAAGCGGTATCGCATGCCATTTTGCGAATATTGGCGTAGAGGTTTTATTGTTAGACATTGTTCCGCGTGAACTTAATGATAAGGAAAAGGCAAAAGGTTTAACCTTGCAAGACAAGGTTGTTCGTAATAGAATGGTAAACGATTCATTGTTAGCGGCACTAAAATCTAAACCATCACCAATCTATCATCAAAAATTTGCCGATAGAATTACTACAGGTAATTTAGAAGATGACATTTCTAAAGTATCTAAAGTAGATTGGATTATTGAGGTAGTAGTTGAACGACTTGATATTAAAAAAATAGTCTTTGAAAATTTAGAGAAGCATAGAAAACCTGGTACACTGATTACCTCTAATACATCAGGTATTCCTATACATTTTATGAGTGAAGGTCGTAGTGAAGATTTTCAGAAGCATTTCTGTGGAACTCACTTTTTTAACCCTGCTCGTTACTTAAAACTTTTTGAAATTATACCTGGCCCTAAAACTTCACCCGAAGTATTAGATTTTTTAAATGGGTACGGAGAACAATTTTTGGGTAAGACTTCGGTAGTAGCGAAAGATACACCTGCATTTATAGGTAACAGAATTGGTATTTTCAGTATCCAAAGTCTTTTCCATATGGTAAAAGAAATGGGTATGACCGTTGAAGAGGTTGATAAATTAACCGGACCAGTAATTGGAAGACCAAAATCTGCAACGTTTAGAACTGTAGATGTTGTGGGTCTTGATACACTAGTGCATGTTGCAAATGGCATTGCTGACAATTGTAAAAAAGATGAAAAATTAGAATTATTTAAACTACCAGGTTTCATCAATACCATGATGGAAAACAAATGGTTGGGTAGTAAAACAGGACAAGGGTTCTATAAAAAATCTAAAGACGCCAAAGGTAAAACTGAAATTTTGACCTTAGATTTAGATACGATGGATTATCGTTCTAGCAAAAGAGCAAGTTTTGCTACGTTAGAACTAACAAAGACTATCGATAAAGTAGCAGACCGTTTTAAGGTTTTAGTTGCAGGAAAAGATAAAGCTGGTGAATTCTACAGAAAAAGTTTCGCTGCATTATTCGCTTATGTATCTCATAGAATTCCTGAAATAACCGATGAGCTTTATAAAATCGATGACGCCATGAAAGCTGGCTTTGGCTGGGAACATGGTCCTTTTCAAATTTGGGATGCTATTGGTATTGAAAAAGGGTTAGAAATTATGAAAGCGGAAGGAGAAACTCCTGCTGCTTGGGTTAATGATATGATTGCTTCTGGTAATAAATCATTTTACACCGTTAAAAATGGCGCATCATATTACTATGATATTCCTAAAAAATCAGCAGAAAAAATACCTGGGCAAGATTCATTTATCATCTTAGATAACATAAGAAAGTCTAAAGAGGTATTTAAAAATAGTGGTGTTGTTGTTGAAGATTTAGGTGACGGAATTTTAAATGTAGAATTCCAATCTAAAATGAATACTATTGGTGGTGATGTTCTTGCCGGATTAAATAAAGCTATAGACATCGCCGAAAAAGATTTCCAAGGTTTAGTTGTTGGTAATCAAGCTCCAAACTTTTCAGTAGGTGCTAATATCGGTATGATTTTTATGATGGCCGTTGAACAAGAGTATGATGAGCTTAACATGGCTATTAAAATGTTTCAAGATACTATGATGCGTATGCGTTATTCTGCAATACCAACAGTATCTGCCCCACACGGCATGGCATTAGGTGGTGGTTGTGAACTTTCTTTACACGCCGATAAAGTTGTTGCTGCTGCAGAAACCTATATTGGTTTGGTTGAATTCGGAGTCGGAGTAATTCCTGGCGGCGGTGGCTCAAAAGAATTTGCTTTAAGAGCCCAAGATTTATTCCATAAAAATGATGTGGAATTAAATGTGCTTCAAGAATACTTCTTAACTATTGGTATGGCTAAAGTATCTACCTCTGCTTATGAAGCTTATGAACTAGGTATTTTACAACATGGTAAAGATATTGTTGTCGTGAATAAAGATCGTCAAATAGCAACGGCAAAAGCTCATGCTAAATTAATGGCAGAAGCTGGTTACACACAACCTGTTAAAAGAAAAGATATTAAAGTTCTTGGTAAACAAGCTTTAGGTATGTTCTTGGTAGGAACTGATTCTATGGAAGACAGTAAGTACATAAGTGAACATGACAAGAAAATTGCTAACAAATTAGCATATGTAATGGCTGGTGGTGATTTATCTGAGCCAACCTTAGTTACTGAACAATATTTACTGGATTTAGAACGCGAAGCTTTCTTATCACTTTGTACTGAACGTAAAACGTTAGAGAGAATTCAGCACATGTTAAAAACAGGTAAACCTTTAAGAAACTAGAAAAAGATGAAAACAGCATATATAGTAAAAGCATATAGAACAGCAGTAGGAAAAGCCCCTAAGGGAGTTTTTCGCTTCAAAAGAGCTGATGAACTAGCGGCAGAAACCATTCAGCATATGATGGCCGAAGTACCTCAGTTAGATAAAAAACGTATTGACGATGTTATCGTTGGTAATGCAATGCCTGAAGGTTCACAAGGGTTGAATATGGCTCGATTAATCTCTCTTATGGGATTGGATATCGTAGATGTACCAGGCGTAACCGTTAATCGTTTTTGTTCTTCAGGTATTGAGACCATTGGAATTGCAACGGCTAAAATTCAATCTGGAATGGCC
>TARA_R110000765_G_scaffold68306_1_pt1 | contig 10376 bp, 10 predicted proteins | sample TARA_R110000765 | Tara Oceans TARA_R110000765 (sample SAMEA4398168) | marine metagenome | biome: Polar Biome; feature: [MES] marine water layer (ENVO:01000295) within the mesopelagic zone...; material: water (ENVO:00002006), including particulate matter (ENVO:01000060) such as...... | reverse complement strand
AATAAGTACCTTAGAAGGGCAAAGTCTCCAGAGGATAAGGAGATACATTTGCGTAAGTTAACAGCATTGTTAGAGACTCCTCATTGGAAAGAAGTAGCAGAGGAGATCGAAGACATGATGATTAAAAGTTACGAATGCTTTGACGAATGTAAAACCTTGGAAGAATTCCTAGGCTTACAGGGGCAAGTATTAGCATTAAAGAAAATGGCAAACCTTAACGGCTTGCTTAAAACTGTTGCGTATAGGCAACAACGGATTCGTCCTCCCGAATAATAAACAGGACAGGGGAAAAAAGGAGTAATTAAATGCCAGACGGTAAACAAGTAGTAACTCAAGCACCCATTGTCGAACAGGAAACGGCACCTGTTGATGAGGTGAATCAGGAAGCATTAGTAAATAAAGCATCTGAACTGGGGCATACGTTGGACTTCGGTAATGACGTAACCCCCGGCAACTTAGATTGGTCTGAGATGGAACCCCTGCAGGAGTTCGATCAGATTGCAGCAGAGCGAGGAGTTGGGGAACAATCCCAAGAACCGCATGCAGCGTCCGAAGACCAACAGCCAGCTCAAGATGTAAACCTTACTGATGGCATGAGTAAGCGCATTACAGACTTAAAGCGTAAGGGCCAGCAGGAGATTGCAGGTAAAGACTCAGAGTTAGCTGAGAAGGATTTGGTTATTGCTGCACGTGAAGAGCAGATCCAGAAACTTACAGACATGGCTCAGCAGTTTGAAACATTGCAATCATCTTATGTACCACCAGCTGGTGATATAGAGGCTATCAATGCTGAGATCGTAGCAATGGATCAAAGGCTAGAAGACGAAGGTGATGTCTTCACGCCAGCAGAAGTAGCAAGGCACGTTCAGGGTAGGCAGGATCTTGTAAACAAACAGGCGGGTGTAGCACAAGCCCAACAGAACGCTCAAAATATTGTTCAGAAGCAGGATCAAATGAGATTGCAATCTGACCAGTATGTTAAGGAGACTTACTCTTTTGTATCTGATCCTAACAGCGAATATTACAAGACTCTGAAGACTAAAGCGTATCCAATGTTGGAAAACATCATTGGGCCTAACTTTAAAAATCACCCGCAGGATATGGTATTGGCTGCTGAACTCTCTAAGCTTATGGTTGATGCTGCTAAATATAATCAGATAACTGGGAATTCTCCAGCCCCTCGTGCAGAGGCGATCCCCATGGCAGGTAATGTTACGCCACAGGGTAGAACGCAACAGAGTGCTCAACCGTCTTTTCGGGATTCGGTAGGTACGCTACGAGGTGGTTCAGTAGATAACTTTGCTAAATTACTCCAGCAAAGAGGTCATACTTGGAGACCTTAGTGTCATATAAATAGGAGAGCCTCGGATGCCAACATTTGAGACTTATAACCAGAACGGTCTTCGTGAAGATCTTTTGGACATTATCGTTAACATTTCCCCTACTGAAACTCCGATGCTATCGGGCTTTGGTAAGGGTAAAGCAAGTGGGACTTTACATGAGTGGCTCACTGACTCACTCACCGCAGGTTCCAATGGAAGAGTAGCTGAGGGCGCAGCCTTCACTGCTGGTACTTTGACTGCACGTTCTCGTCTGGGTAACTATACTCAGATCAATCGTAAGTCATTTGAAGTAACTGATACCTTGGATGCTGTCGATAAGGCTGGCGTTAAGGGTGGCGAGTATGAGTATCAACTTGCTAAATCACTGAAGATTATGGCTACCGATATGGAAGTCGACATCGTTAGTGGTGTGTCAGCTGCTGGTGCATCAGCGGGTACGGGCAGAGCAGCTCGTGGCGTTCTTTCATTCATCACCACTAATGTTGAAACTGGTTCAGCAGCTGGTACGCAGGCTCTTACTGAGCTTCTGTATAATACCAACTTGCAGACCATCTTTAACAGTGGCGGGAACCCTGACACGACCTATGCAAATGGGTTTCAGAAACGTCAGATCTCTGCGTTCACAGCATCTCAGACTCGTAACATTGAAGCTTCAAGCAAGAAATTGATTGCTAGCCTTGATGTATACGAATCAGATTTCGGCATGCAGCGTATCATCCTTGACCGTCATATGGACGCGGATAAGGTTTGTCAGTTGCAGAAAGAGATGTGGAAGGTCGCAATGCTAAGGCCAGTCAAGCATACTCCTATCGCTAAGGTAGGTAGTTCAAGGCGTGGCATGGTAGAAGCGGAATGGACATTGGAGTCTCTTAACGAGGCTGCCTCTGGCAAAATTACACTACTTACTGTAGCGTAAATTAATGGTAAGGGGGAGCTTCGGCTCCCCTTTATTTAAGGAGACTGAATGGAAGGCTTAGAAGACGAACTACAGATAGGCGAAGGACGTGACCTTGCGGGTGTAAACTTCTTTGCTAATAAAGCATTCAATGATGTTAGAAGTCAAGGCGCATTAAAGGATCTCCCTATAGAATTACGTATGGGGGATAAGACTGGGCCGGGGCATTTGGAAACCATACAGCCGGGAGATGGTGGCCCTAATGGTGAGTACAATGATGGTAGTATCGACAGCTATAAAATTGAATTACAGAAGGCCAGAGGGTTGGCTAACAGTGAAGGCCTACCCAAACTAAGGAATATGATAAGGGCTGATTCTACCCACATATTGACTAGTAAGGACAGGGCTGGCAAGCCAGTAGATTCAAAGATGTTTGGAATTAAACGTAAGATTATAGACAGCTTAGATAATAGGCAGATGTCAGAGGCTTTACAGCGTTACGAAAGAACTGTACAGATGCTATCAGAAGAAGGTTCACCTCCCGGTAGCAATTGGGAGAGTTTCCCAGCAGCACTTGATGGGCCACTTGGTGATTGGTTAGTATTTGAGAGAGTCTTCCCAGAGTTGATGAATGACCCTCGCGAACAAAAGTGGATGGCAGATGGTGGGGGATTTAATAAGAAGCAGTTAGCATTAATCAGCGAAGCTAGAAAGCACATAGGCAAATGATAGATAATGAAGACGACATATTCCAAGACATAGCAACTCGCATGCGGGTTGACAACCAACAATTCGGCATCCAACACATACAGAATGTCGACTCTGTTGCTGCGATTGCAGATAAAGAGCGTAAGACAGGAGACAACGGATGGACTGACGGGCGCATGATGCGTAAGCGTGGCACCATACCAAACATCTTTCTTATGCAGGACAAGTATAAAGACATTTTGGATGGAGACCAGAACGCTATGACGAAAGCAGTTAATCGTTTCTTCTTCGATCATCCAGAATTTAAAACTGACAACGATAGCAAGAAGTATTTATAAACAATGTCTGAGAGGTGTTCTTGTTAACAACGGATAATTACATGAAGCGTGAGGGAGAAACGACTGACACCCCTCCAATGAAATTGTCGTTTGCAAATCACGTTAATGGCAACACGTGGGATCAGCCGGAAGCAGGTTACTTAACAATAGTAACTCGTACTTGGAAAAGAAACGAGCAGTTGGGGATCAATCAGTATTCTGTCAAAAATCAAACCGATGGAGATTGGGATCAGGTAATTATACATGACCAGACTGAGAATGGTATTGGATTACTTAAAGCAAATAGATTGTTCCATAGCCACAGGCATTTGGTTAAGGGTGAGTACGTTCTTCTCTTAGATGATGACGATAAAATTATAGACCATGACTTCGTTAAGAAGCTTAAGGATCGTAATGAAGACATAGTCTTATTTAAAATGCAGTACACACCTTGTGGTAAAGATAAGTGGAACTACTTTGGAGAGGACACTGACAACCAGCCTGAGTATGGTGAAATTGGTGGTAGCTGCATGGTAGTAAAGAACCATGTTTACCAAAGGTTCATTCACAAGTTTGGAGAGAAAGATGAAGACGAAGGGCGCGATGGTTACTTCGAGTTTCTTAAAGAAATAATGCATGTGAAGAACAATTATACTAGGCATCATATGGGGGAGCAGGCTGTCACTGCGATACAGAGCGTTGGCGGTACAAAATAGAATTAGGCAATGATAGATAAACCAATTGGGTTTAACGAAGAAGATGATATTAAAGTTTGTGGTGTAGTAAGAGATGATGGGGCATGTGGCTTCTATAGGATTAGGCAGCCTATTGCAGCTGTTAGTGGAAAGTTTGGTATTGATGCTGCGTTAGGTGGGGTTGGATGTAAGAACAGTGAATTGTACCAGTTGCTTGAAGACTGTGATGTAGCGATTCTACCACGGGCTGCTAGCTTGAAGATGCTAGACTTAATAAAAGTGTTGAAAGCTCATAACCCGCCTAAGAAAATTATCATTGACCATGATGATAACATATTTTCGTTGAACCCATTGTCTCCGCATTACCAAGACATGGGTATAGAAAATATTTCTTATGTTATGGATGGTGAAAAAATTGTAGTGTGGAAGGATGGGGAGAATAGCTTTGATATTACTAGGAATATTAAAAAGACTGAAGCAGCTAAAGAGTGCCTACGGATTGCAGATGCGGTTACTGTTACTACTCCTGAGCTTGCAGAGTATTATAGCCAGTTCAACAAGAACGTCATTGTCTTACCAAACTGTATTGACCTGTCTGTGTGGAAGCCAGTTAGAATTGAGAAGGATGCAACTGTAAGGCTTACATGGCATGGCGGGTGTTCTCACTATCAAGACTTGGTAGAGATTAAGCCAGTGTTTGAAAAGTTAGCAAAGAAGAATAAAGATCTCAAGCTGCAAATTTGTGGTCAGGAGTTTTCTGGCATATTTAAGAACATACCAAAAAAGCAGTATGAGTTTCATTCTTGGGTGCCGACACTAGCTCATCCATATAAGCAAGCTTTGTTGAATAACGACATAGCTGTAATACCACTTAAGGATGATTTATTCAATACGTGTAAGAGTGCTATTAAGTGGGTGGAGTATTCAGCACTAGAGATCCCATGTGTAGTACGGAACATACCACCTTACTCTAAGGTAATAGAGCAAGGAGTAAACGGATTCCTATACAACAATAATGAGGAATGCGAATCTATGATACAGAGGTTGATAGATAACCCTGCATTACGTAGAAGGATTGGTAAGCAAGCACGTAATTATATTGTTGAAAACTTTGATGCGGTGGAAAGAGCAGAACTCTGGGCAGACGCATTAAAGAAAGTAATGAACCATCAGGAGGAACCGTGTCTCTCGCAACCATAAGAAATCCAATACTAAGAGATCTAGGGTTAGACTCGAACTCTAGTCTTGTCAATGATGCGAAGAATCGTATCCTTGATTACATCAATGAAGCTATACAGGAAATAAACATTCTTGGTCGCTTCAACATTCTAAAAAATACAGCTACTGTTACATTAGCTACTGGCGTAGAACAGTACGCATTAGAAACAAACGTTGATGTGAACAACATCATAGGTGAAAGGTTCTATATAGATTCGGAAGACTTGTTTGTATCTAAAGCAAGAACGAATCAAATCTTTCAAGAGGAGATCATTAGGGGTAACACTGGATTGCCAAGGCTATGGACTCCATGGGGGAGTAGTGCAACTCAGGTATCTCAGATTAAAGTTACTCCAACTCCAGCATTGGCTCAGAATGGATTACTTCTTACTTACTGGTACCAACAAGAACTATCAGACTTAGCATCTGACTCAGACACCACCCCTCACCAAGAAGTAATCATACGTCACATGGTGAAGGGTAAGTATGCTGAATACGATCAGGACTTTGCTAAGCGTGACAGAGAGATGGCTCTCGCTAACAACCTGTTGAAGAAAGTACAAGCTAGAAATCGTGGGTCAGTAAGGTTTACTCCCTTGACTCGCAAGAACTATAACTTGACTGACACTATTCAAGGAACCTATTAATGCCCTTGCGACAAAAAATATTTGAGTCTAACAATAAAGGCTTATTTGATATTGCTGTTGGTGAAGGTAACATCTCAGCTGACTTTGCTACTGAGTTACAGAACTCACGTGTAGCACAGAACGGTGAGGTTAGTAAGCGTAGGGGTAGAACGTTCCTTAATAGTACCGCAGCTCAACACGCGGCAGGTAACAGCATTGACACTCTAGCTGTAGGAAATACAGATGCTAACATCAGTATGCATAATGGTAATAACGAACAGGTTGGCTTTGCCATTACACTCGCTGGTCAGGACATACAAGCCGTACAGTTTAACCTAAAGAAAGTTGGGTCACCAACAGGCGGGATGGTAGCACATATTTGGTTAGGAACTGGGACGGTAGGAACTAATGGATTACCAACTGGGTCTGTATTAAAAGAGTCATTCCTCCTAGATCCAGCTGACCTGACAAGCTCATTTGTTATGACTGAGTTTACGTTCGAGGAACCGTTTACTTCTACTTCTGGAACATATGCAGTGTTCTTTGAATACAACGGGGGTGATGCTAGTAACTATGTTGACATTGGTAGTGATGCGTCAGCACCAGCACACGCTACGTACAACACGTTTAGAACTAACACTAAAGATTTAGGTTGGACTGTAGACTTAACGCAGGATTTAATATTTGATCTGTTTAAGGCTGGGCCTGCATGCGATATGGTTGGCGTATATGAGGGTGATTTTCCCGGAACATATGAAGTGCTAGGGCAGTTTGACACAAGGTTATTAAAGTACACACCAGCAACTGGGGCATTTGATGTAGTTCTTAAGACAGGACTTACTGTTAACAAGCCTCTTAACTGGGCTATGTTCAGGAATAAAATGATCCTTACTAACGGGACTGATGTTGCGTTTAAGTATGGGTATACCCCTAGACCAGTAGCCCCAACACTTGGGACTGTAGCTACTGGTACCAAGGCTGCAAGAACTTATTATGTGACTGTTACTTATGTGACAGCTGGTGGGGAATCAATAGCTAGCACAGAGAGTAGCCAATTGGTACCGTTGAATAGCGTACTTAGTGTTACCTCCCCTGTAGCAATACGTGGGGCTACTGGGTATAACGTTTACTACAGTGAAACATCAGGTACATTATTATTGCAGAACGTATCACCAATAACAATTGGTGTCGCTCATCAAGAAGCAACAGGAGCTTTGAATGATGGAGCTGCACCTCCGTTATCTCATACAGGATACTATACGATTGATCTATTAGACAGTCCTCCTCTTGCTAAATATGTGTTCGCATTGAACAACCGCGTGTGGATGTCTGGCATACTAAATAGGAAGACTCAATTCATAGGTAGCGCAGTAGATGATGAAGATGATTGGAGTGGTGCTTCGGACTATGTTGATATAGATTTGGCTGCTGTTCTGGCTAGAGGTGATACCATTACTGGTATTAATCGCCTTGGCCAGACGAATGAACTGATTATAGCTCTAAAGAATCATATTGTTACGTACACAGTCCCTGCTGTATTCGCAGATATAGCTATTGATAAAACAATATTTAATACAGGGGCAATGTCACACAGGGCTATGGATGAGGTTGGGCTTGATAACTACATCGTAGAAACTGGTGGGCTTAACTCAATGAAGAGTGAGCTAATAGTTCAAGGGCTTAAGACTAAAAAGTTATCTGACAATATACGTGACAGGCTTAATCCTTTATTGAAAGCTATAACTAACCAAGATGAAATCAACGTTGTTAACCATAAGTCAGAGAATGAGTTTTGGATAAACATCCCATCTATACAGAGACGATATGTATATGATTACGAAATCAAAGCGTGGATGGAAGACAGAGACATAACCATATACCAATCCATTAGAACGCCTGATGACGAAATCTTCAGTGCTGGTAATTACGGAAGAGTCTACCGTGAATATACTGACTCAAGTGATGTTGATATATATGCTGATGGTGACAATAGCTTTGGCGTAGCATGGCAGTGGGACACCCCATGGTTATGGTTTGATAACATCAGTATCAAGAAAATGTTTAAGTACTTTCAATTTAAAGGTAGCGGTGCTGCTGGCTTGTTTAACCTAGATGTCTACTTTGACTTTGATCTTACATCATACAAAACATTTTATCTACAATCAACATTTAGTCAGTGGGATATGACTGAATGGGATTCTGGCTACTGGGACTTTCCAGACGTTAACAAGGTGCTGATACCAATGATAGGCATGGGCAGGGCAATCAAGTTTTCATTTTCAGCAACACATAAAACAGATCTCAGTATTGCATTCTATGGTGTGAAGTATGCAAACGCTGGATTCAGAGCTAATGACTAAGGGGATATATGGCAACGTTAACTAGACTACATGATTTTGAGACTGACAGAGATGCCACACCTCCAGTAGCTATTAGTGCTACCAAGGTTGATGCGGAGCTTGACCAGTTACTAAGTGGAGCCAACACGAATGATGGCAGGATTGATGCGATTGAAGCTAACAACTGGGTAACTACAGTTCGCATACTTGATGATAATGTAACCGCACCAAAAATTGATTTCATTGATGACGCTATAGTTGCTACCGACACGCATATCATGGTTGGTAACGGAACGACCTTCACTAACGTAATCATGTCTGGTGATGGGACGCTATCTAACACTGGTGTACTAACTATTTCTTCACTTGCCGTTGACACAGCAGACATCATTGATGATGCCGTAACTGCGCCAAAGGTTGATTTCATTGATGACGCATTGGCTACAACTAGTGGTCATCTATTAATAGGAACAGGTACTGTATTTACCAATGTGGCTGCTTCTGGTGATGCCACTATTAGCTCTTCTGGTGTTGTAGCTATATCATCTGGGGTTATTGTTAACGCAGATGTTAACGCAAGTGCTGCCATAGACTACAGTAAGTTGAGCTTTAGTAATGACATTGTGGCTGGAGACATTGCAGCAGGCGCGATTACTACTACTGAGATACTAGACGGTACTATCCTCGTTGATGATATTGCTGACGGGGCTATCACTACTGGTAAGATATTGGACGGAACAATTCTTACTGGTGATATATCAACAGGTGGTGTTACCTCTACTAATATCCTTGACGGTACTATCCTTGTTGGGGACATTGCTGACGGGGCTATAACTACTGGTAAGATATTGGACGGAACAATTCTTACTGGTGATATATCAACAGGTGGTGTTACCTCTACTAATATCCTTGACGGTACTATCCTTGTTGGGGACATTGCTGACGGGGCTATAACTACTGGTAAGATATTGGACGGAACAATTCTTACTGGTGATATATCAACAGGTGGTATTACTTCTACTAATATCCTTGATGGAACTATTCTTAATGCAGATATTAATGCCAGTGCTGCTATCGCTGCCACTAAGATACATGACGGAAGTATAACTAATACAGAGTTTGGTTACCTTAACGGTGTCAGCTCAAATATCCAGACACAAATATCTGGGCTTGTAGCAGGAGTAGTAACTGACGTACAAGATGATGTGTTTAGGATTCAAGATGATGCGGATAACACTAAAGAGTTAGCCTTCCAAGTCAGCAGTGTAGCTACTAGTACCGTTCGTACTATTACAATGGCTGACTCCGATGTAGATTTAGGTAATATTCCAGTATCTAAAGGTGCTTCAGGACAGGTGCTTACTAGTTTAGGAGCAGGGGCTTCACCCACATTTCAGGCACCAACTGGTGCTACTAACGGCTTTGCTATTGCGATGTCTGTCGCATTATAAAAGGAGCAGCAAATGGCACAAGATTTTGAGAGACATCTCGACAGAGTAACTGGGACATCTCCAGTCACTGTCTTTACTAGTGACTCTGATGACACAGTAGTAGGAATTAGGTGTGCGAATGTATCGGCCTCTTCTATTAATGTAGACGTTTATATCGTAAATGGAGCAGCTAATTTTTATCTTATAAAATCGGCACCGATACCAATCGGATCTGCGTTAGAACTTATTGATGGAGGATCTAAGATCATCATGCAAAATGGTGATGCGCTAACGGTTGTATCAGACACAGCTGCTTCATTGGATACCGTAATTTCACGCATTGATGCAATCAGCGTCTAGGAGACAATATGGCCTATTTGGGCAACATTCCAGCAGAGAAATATAGTTCGCTGACTCAACAGACCTTCAGTAGTCCTACGGGCACAAATTTTGTTTTGTCCACGTCTGTTTCAAACAGCATTGATATTGCGCTTTTCATTGATAATGTGAGGCAAGATCCCACCAGCTACACGGCTGTTGGGACAGCATTAACAACCAGTACAATTAGCAGTCCAAGTACTATGTACTGCCTATACATTGGTAAGACAGTAGAGACCGTATCTCCTTCAGCTGGGAGTGTGGACTCTTCCCACTTAGTATCTGGGAGTGTGGATGATAGTCACATCACGGGTCTAGCAACAACTAAACTAACTGGTACAGTTACGGATGCCCAGATTGCAGCAATGGCAGCAAGTAAATTAACAGGCGCACTTCCAGCAATATCAGGGGCTAGTCTTACTAACTT
>TARA_R110000765_G_scaffold41435_3_pt1 | contig 10376 bp, 6 predicted proteins | sample TARA_R110000765 | Tara Oceans TARA_R110000765 (sample SAMEA4398168) | marine metagenome | biome: Polar Biome; feature: [MES] marine water layer (ENVO:01000295) within the mesopelagic zone...; material: water (ENVO:00002006), including particulate matter (ENVO:01000060) such as...... | reverse complement strand
GCTGATTCAATTTCTAGCATGGGGGTATCAACATCTCCAGGACAAATAGCATTAATGCGTATTTTATCTTTTGCATGATCAATCGCCATCGCTTTAGTTAGTAATACCAAGCCCCCTTTACTCGCACAGTAAGCAGCGGCCAATTCACCACCTTTTAAGCCCCAGTCTGACGCTATATTTAAAATGGTACCGCCATTTTCGGTCATATGAGGAATTGCCGCTCGAGATAAATAAAATGGCGCATTCAAGTTAACTGACATGGTATCTAGCCATTGACTATCAGACGTATCAGTTGCCGTTGAGCGATAAATAATACCGGCACAATTTATTAGTACATCTATGCGGCCAAAACTGGCAAGGGTAAATTTAATCAATGCGTTACAAGCTGCACTTTGTGCTATATCACCAGTCCACATAACCGAATTAGGTAAAGTACTTGCTAAGGAGCTAAGGCGCGCCTCATTTCTACCCGCAAGAACAATGTTAAAGCCTTGCTGGTGAAATTTGAGTGCAGCCGCGGCCCCAATGCCTGAACTTGCGCCAGTAATAACGACAACTTTAGTCATAATATGCTCCAAAAATTGCGATGAACTAGCTACTAATAGATTTAGTTTCTAGGAAATCCTCAAAACCAAACTCACCCCATTCACGGCCATTACCTGATTGTTTGAAACCGCCAAAAGGTGAAGTATAAATATGAGAAGCACCATTAATACAAATCATACCTGCACGTATTTTCCTTGCTACATTTTGTGCTCGCTCAGGGTTACCTGACTGAATAAAAGCCGCTAAACCGTATGGTGTATCGTTGGCAATTTTAATCGCTTCGGCTTCATCGGCATAAGGGATCATCACTAACACGGGACCAAATATTTCTTCTTGAGCAATAGTCATATCGTTAGTGACATCGCTAAAAATAGTCGGTTTAGTATAATATCCTGTGTCAAAACCTTCAGGTTTACCAACGCCTCCGGCAAGTAATGTTGCACCTTCATCAATGCCTGCTTGGATCATAGCTTGAACCTTTTCAAAATGACCTTCGCTCACTAAAGGACCAATATGGTTACCATGCTCAGCAGGGTTACCCACTTTGACTTTAGCTACGGTTGCTTTGGCTACTTCGAGCGCTTGTTGATACTTACTTGCTGGCACTAACATACGCGTAGGCGCATTACATGATTGACCCGTGTTACTCATACAATGTAATACACCTTTTTTTACCACTTTATCGATATCTGCATCGTCTAAAATGATATTAGGTGATTTACCGCCTAGTTCTTGTGCGACACGCTTAACAGTATCTGCAGCAGACTTAGCAATAGCAATGCCGGCACGAGTAGAACCGGTAAATGACACCATATCGATGTCTTTGTGCGCAGAAATGGCTGAACCAACACCCATGCCGTCACCATTTACCATATTGTAAACGCCAGCAGGATAACCAGCATCATGTATCATTTGGGTAAATAATTGTGCCGATAATGGCGCAATTTCACTGGGTTTAAGGATCATGGTACAACCTGTTGCAAGTGCCGGCGCAACTTTACAAGCGATTTGGTTAATCGGCCAATTCCACGGGGTAATAAACCCACAAACGCCTACAGGTTCTTTAACAATTTGTGCATTGCCCAAAGTACGTGAAAAATCAAATTCTTTTAACGCAGCTAAAGTCGACTCAATGTGACCTTTACCACAGTCAGCTTGTGCGTTTGTAGAGAAATCGATAGGAGCGCCCATTTCTAATGAAATAGCATGTGCCATTGCGTCATAGTTATCCATGTATTGTTTTAACAGCGATTCTAGTAATGAAATTCGCTCTTCTACACTACTGAAACCAAAAGTTGCGAAGGCATTTTTAGCAGCGGCAACGGCTAAATCAACATCTTGACTTGAACCAAGCGAAATAATGGCAATCTCTTGTTCAGTTGCAGGGTTAATTACAGCAAAGTCTTTTGCAGTTAATGGGTTAACCCATTGACCATTAATATAAAATTGACGAAGGTCTTTCATGTAAATCTCCAAATTTAATTATATGTATATGAATGATTATCTCTAAGCATCACATTGATTTATTATTTTTTTCTTTGAATCTTTGATTTATCGCTGCGCCAAAAGCGGAGAATAAACTGCTTGATAACTTGTCTTGCTGATACTGCCACTCGGGGTGCCATTGTACACCAACAACAAAATTTCCATTTTCATTACAACTAATCGCTTCAACTAAGCCATCGGGTGCTAAAGCTTCAACTTTCAAACCTTTGCCCAAGGTTTTAATACCTTGTCCATGTAATGAGTTCACCGTATGGGTGGTGGCACCTAATATGTTTGCCAAAACGCCATCTGTGGTTAAGGTTACTTGATGTGCAGGAGCGTATTGTTCATCACGTGTGCCTTTTTTGTTTTCTCGATGCTCAATAAATTGTTCATGATGGAGCAAGCACTGATGAAGTTCTCCTCCCATTGCCACATTGAGTTCTTGCATGCCACGACATACCGCAAGTAAAGGAATACCTTTTGCAATCGCAAGTTTGATTAAAGGTAAGCTTGAACCATCTCTTTGTTTATCGTGGCTTTCGGGGGTTGCTGATGCTTCTGTGCCGTAATGATGAGGTTCAACGTTTGAAGGACTACCAGGAAAGAATACACCGTCAAGTTGTTCGAAAAAGTCAGCATCAAAAAACTCAGTTAAAGATTCAAGATCTTGGGCTGCAGGTTGCGCCGGAATTAAAATAGGAATTGCATTCGCCCCGTGGGCAATGGCATTAATATATTTTTCTCCTACGCCGTGAAAGCCATTAAGGCCATTTTTTATCACGTCACAAACAATTCCAATTACCGGTTTTTTAAAATTCACCTTCTTTTTTCTCCTCATACAACTCTTTTGGGGTAATCCAATCGTGTGGATTTTATGTGAAACTATTAAACATGAAGAGAGCAAATGCGGCTATAACCCAATAGTGTAGCCAACAAATTCGAGCATTTTATTATATAAAGAGAATAGTTATGAGCAGTAACAATACAACACTAAATACGTTAGATAAAACACATTTTTTACATCCTTTTACTGACTTTAAAGAATATAAAGCAACAGCTACTGCAATTTACACTAAAGCTGAGCATATCTATATTTATAATGAGCAAGGTGATCAGTTAATTGATGGTATGTCTGGGCTGTGGTGTTGTAATTTAGGTTATAGCCAACCGAAAATTAACGAAGCTATTAGTAATCAATTAAATAGCTTACCTTTTTATAATAGTTTCTTTCAGTGTACGACTGATGTAACGGTACAAATGGCTAAAGCGTTGGTTGATATTTCTCCAGCACAGTTTAATCATGTGTTTTTTACTAACTCAGGTTCTGAAGCAAACGATACCAACATACGTTTAGTGCACCGTTACTACGACTTACTCGGCAAGCCAAGCAAGAAAATATTCATTAGTCGTCATGGTGCTTATCACGGTTCAACTATTGCTGCCGGTTCGCTAGGTGGCTTTAGTGGCATGCATAAACAATACACCGGCCTTAGTTATGTTGAGCATATTGGCCAACCTAACTGGTTTACTGAAGGTGGCGATATGGATAAAGCTGAATTCGGTATTAAAGTTGCTCAAGAACTAGCTGCTAAAATTGATGAGCTTGGTGAAGAAAATGTGGCGGCGTTTATTGCTGAACCTATTCAAGGGGCTGGCGGTGTTATTGTACCGCCAGAAACCTACTGGCCAGAAATATCACGCATTTGTAAAGAGCGTGATATTTTATTAATCAGCGATGAAGTTATTTGTGGTTTTGGTCGCACCGGTGATTGGTTTGGCGCACAAACTTTTGGCTACGAACCTGATTTAATGACGTTTGCAAAAGCTGTTACTAATGGGTATCAACCTCTAGGTGGCGTGATGGTAAGTGATAAAGTCGCTGATGTATTAGCGGCTGACGGTGGAGAGTTTACGCATGGTTTTACTTACTCAGGTCATCCGGCCGCTTGTGCTGCAGGTATCGCCACCATCGACATTCTTAAAAATGACAAAGTAATTGAAAATGCAGCAGCTGATATCATGCCATATTTTCAAGCACAACTTCGCACGTTAGCGGATCACCCCATTGTTGGTGAAGTACGTGGTATGGGTATGGTTGCAGCCTTAGAAATTGCTAAAAACAACTCAGCTAAAGAACGATTAGCCCCCGATTGTGCTGGCGGAGCTATGGTGAAAACACATGCCATTAACCATGGCTTAATGGTGCGCTCAGTAGGTGATGCCATTGTAACTGCACCGCCAATGGTATGTACTCGAGCAGAAATTGACTTGTTAATTGCTCGTTTGACTATAGCACTTGATTACACAGCGAAACATTACGGTATAAAAACTTAATTAATAGAAACAAAACAACAAGAAAAAGTCAGACTATTTTAGTCTGACTTTTTTATTTTATTACAGGAAAAATACCAAAGTGAAGTTTATTGTTAATAACTGTTATAACGTACATATTATGACTTGCGCTTTAGTATTATATTCATAACAATGGTATCCATAAGCAGGTATCTAATTAAAAGTATTAAAATATTATGTCTTACATTGCAAAGATTGCTGAAGTTTCCTCGAGCTGGATCGATAGTTTAACAGAACCTGACTTTTCGAAAAAACTCGCTGCAGGATTGAAGCAACTTGTAGAGAGTAATGATGTAACCATTATATTATTTAGACATTCAGGTTTACCTACCCTTGAATACTTTGACGACCCGAAAAAGGGCGGTAGTAATAATATCGATTTATTTGTCAAAGGTGCTTTTTTAATCGACCCATTTTACTTAATGGCAACCCAGAAAAAGCAACGTGGTTTTTTTCATTTTAAAACCATAATGCCTTCAGGCTTTAAACAAACTGAGTTTTATCGTACTTGGTACTGTAATTCAGGTCTTAATGATGAAGTGGGCTACCTTATTTCATTGCCTAATAATGACTTTATCAATATTTCCTTGGGGCGCACTGGCGGGCTGAAAAACTTTTCAAAAAAAGAATTAACATTATTAGCCGATATTTTCCCATTGATAGAAAAAGTTTGTCAGCAACATTGGCAACAAATATTGGTTAGTGATGATTCTTCAAATATCAGGGTTAGAATGCAACATGCTTTAGATCACTTTGGGGCTTCGATTCTAACGCAAAGAGAAAAACAAGTTGTGCACCTAATTTTACATGGCCACACCACTAAAACTGTTTCTGAAGAATTAAATATTGTAGTTGAAACGGTAAAGTTACATCGAAAGCATGCTTATGCCAAACTTGATATTAACTCTCAATCTGAATTGTTTTACTTATTTATTGACTCATTAATGAGTGAAGAAGAGTATGCTAAAGGTGATCCGCTAACTAATTATATGTAATTAGCGAGCGGATATGGCTTATTTTCATAAGAAGTTACAAGTAAGTTTCGTATTCAAGTGTTGTTATTTTAGTCGTAAACTCTTCCAATTCTTGCTCTTTAGTCGTGGTGAACACCCGCTGAAATTCTGCTCCAAAGTATTCTTCGATAAACTTTGAATGTTTAAAGTGCTCAATTGACTCTAACCATGTGCTAGGTAAGCTTGGTTTAATCTGAGTATAGGCGTTTCCTGTAATTGGCTCAGGAGCCGCGAGTTTATTTTCTATACCATATAACATACCTGCAATAATCGCTGTAGCGACTAAATATGGATTTGCGTCTGCGCCAGCAACTCTATGCTCTATACGCATGGCTTTATGGTCTCCGGCCGGTACTCTTAGAGCTACCGTGCGGTTTTCATAACCCCAAGTTGGGGTCATAGGCACATGTGAGCCTTCTTTAAAACGGCGGTATGAATTTAAATGCGGTGCAAAAATTAGCATACAATCTTCTAACGTTGCTAAACAACCGGCAATAGCATGTTGCAGTAATTCATTACCTTCATCTGTATCGTTGTCAAAAGCATTGTTACCGTCTTTATCGAGTAAACTACAATGCATATGCATGCCGTTGCCAGATAAGTCGGCGAATGGTTTAGCCATGAATGATGCTCGCAAATCTAATTGCTGTGCTACGCCTTTAATCGCACGCTGAAGCATTAAGGCTTGATCAGCCGCTACTAGCGCATCAGGTTGATGATATAAGTTAATTTCATATTGTGAAGGCGCTGCTTCAGTGATCAATGTATCAATGGGCAAGTTTTGCGCTTGAGCAGCGTCACGCACGCCGTGCATAAAATCACTCATATCTTGCATGCATTCTAAACCATAGGTTTGACCTGCATTAACACCAGAAGAACTTAGTTGGCTATGAACGGGTTGGCCTAGCTCATCATTCTCGTTCTCAAATAGACTAAATTCCATTTCAAAAGCGGGCATTGCCGATAAACTGAGTTTGTCAAAGCGCTGCATAATGTTTTTTAAAATATTACGGACATCGTATGCACAAGGCGTGTTGTCAAAGTTATTCAACGACATCAAAATTTGCGCGGTTGGTCTACTTAACCAAGGCACTGTTGAAAGTGTACGTATGTCTGTAATACAAACACCATCTTCGTCGCCACTTTGGTAAACCCAACTACTAGGGTCACGGCCCCAGATATCAAAAGCAATGGCAGTTAATGGTAATTTAAGACCACCTTTAATGACTTTTTTGATGTTTTTTCTTTCTATCCATTTACCTCTTAGTTTACCGTTTATATCAGGAAGAATAACTTCAAAAATTTCAATAGCAGGGTGGTCTTTGAGAAATTCATTTAGAATTTCAGCATCACTTAAAGACATAATTATCTCTGTAAAATAGAGGTTAAATAAAATTTAACCTAGAAAAAAAGCCCCTAGAGCAAACCCTAGGGGAGTCAACGAAGTGAGTTTAGAAGGTCATGTCAAAGCTAACACCAACGGTGCGAGGTTTAGCTGGCCAAACAAATGTATTCACTAAACCAAAGCCATTTTTGTTATCGGCATCAGCATTTTCCCAACCACGTTCATAGTAGTCAGCATCGGTAACGTTATCTATGTATAAGCTTACTGACCAATCGTCATTGCTTTCATACATGGCACGTAAACCAAGCTCATTCCAGCTATCAACTTTAGCTGTTTCATAGTTACCTGGGCCACCATAGATTTCACTTTGGAAAACCCATTTGGCCATCAAGGTTACTATACCATCATCCATGTAATGAAAATAAGACGTAACCACAGAGCCACTTAATTCAGGCGCCATTGGTAATTTATTACCTAACGTTCCGTCACCAGCTTCAATTTCTTTGGTTATTTCACTGTCCATCCAAGCGCCCGCTATACGGAAATCCCAATTGTCAGTTGGTGTCCAATGCATATCAGCTTCGATACCATGGTTTTTTGCTTCACCAACGTTTTTAACAAGCTGTGAACCGCTTTCAAAAATGATCATTTGTAAGTCTTGATAATCATAGGTGAAATAAGCAAGGTTTAGTTGCATTGAATTATCTAGCAACATCATTTTACTACCAATTTCATAGCTGGTTGTTGTTTCAGGTTCAAAGGCAAGCGGTTCACTGCCAGCAGCTAATGGGCCACCGTATTCTTGTGAACCATCATTCATAATACCAAAAGTAGAGTAACCACCTGATTTGTAACCTTTAGCCGCATTGGCGTATAAATTGATTTTGTCAGTTAATTCGTAAACAGCGGCAATGCGTGGGGTAAAATCTGACCAAGTATCTTTTGCTTGAACCGGGCCGTCTGTGTACCATTCAAACACAAAAGTATTACCTAATGCACCACCTGAATCTAATACCTCAATGCTCATATCTTTTGTATCACTGGTGTAACGAGCACCTACTGTTAAGTCAAGTTTTTCAGTGGCTTGCCAAGTAATATCACCGTAAACAGACCAACCGGTGTTCTTCAAAATATCTATATTAGTTTCAGGTTTGTTAGTTAGTAAGTCTGCTGGGTCAATATCATCTTCCCAATAGGTTTCCCAGTTTACGTCATCACAACCTGCCGCAGGGCCATCGAAGTCTGCAGAATCGGTTAGAGAAACCGCTTTACATAAAGCGTCTTCATCGTAAGAGTTAATAAAAGTTGCATCAATATCTTCTTGATAAACACTCGCGCCAATAAACCAATTAATACTACCATCACCTTGATAATTTAATCTTAATTCTTGGCTGGCATAATCAACGGTTTGATCTTGTCCGTAGTTATTAATTAGCTCGGGTTGTGCGTCAAAATCTTCCAAATAAGCAAAGTCATACGTCTTGTAACCCGTAATAGAGGTTAATAAATATTCATCAGACAAGGTAAATTCGACATTGGCTTGCAGTGAAAGTATTTCACCACGGTCATATCCTTTACCTTTGCCGTAATCTATATTAACTTTATCTTTAGCTACTGCACTGACTTCAGTCCAATATACCGAAGGGTCTTGTTCTCTATCTTCATAAGTTGCGCGAAAAACAGCATCGATATCATCACCTTCGTAGCGCAGTGACAAACGTGTAGAACTAATTTCACTACCACCAAGATCACCACCACCAGCAACATTTTCTAACCATGCGCCTTTAGAAACAAAATTTCCTGCCGCACGAAAGTACCAGTTTTCAGATAAAGGGATATTTACCATCCCGGTTATTTCTTGGGTATCATACTGAGCAACAGTGACACCAACTTTAGCTTCAAAGTCAGAGATAGGTTTGTTGGTGGTAATATTAATACCGCCTGCTATTGCATTTCGACCGAATAAAGTCCCTTGTGGACCTTTTACTACTTCAGCACGTTCCATATCGTAAAATGACATTTGAACACCGCCATTACGACCGGCCCACAAACCATCAGTAAAAATAGCGACTGATGGATCACCACCAATACCAAAATCATTTGTGCCTATGCCACGAATAGAAAGTGCATCAATAAAACTGTCTTCTGTTTTACCGTTAAAACCAGGGGTTAAATCTACTAAGCCTCGAACATCTTCAATACGAAGTTGGTCCATCATATCGCCATTAAAGGCTGATACGGCAACCGGTACGTCTTGCACAGACTGTGTACGTTTTTGTACTTTAACTTCAATAACTTCTATTTCACTAGCCACTGCATTATTTAAGCCTAATGCTAAAAACAATGGCGACAGTTTAAATAAACTGGGGGCGATGAGCTCGGGTTTTAGATTCATAATTTAGCCTATAATAGTGTTGTTTATATTTCTCTGCGTCACCAAGGGTGATAGCGTGATACAGGTTGTTTAATATTGTTATTATTTTTTGCTTTTATTTTATGCAAAATTAGAATAGTTAATTTACATATATCGGAACATACCCCTATCAGGTTAGAGTGATTTTGATTCAAAAATCACAGTGGAAAAATTTACCCTTATAAGTGAGTCAATATCCCCCTATAGGGGTAAATTAATCGTAACTTTTTTATGTAAGACTGAATGACATACTAAATATAATAATATGATTAATCGGTTAGGCTATCGAATACTAAGTTCAAGATAACCGAGATAACTCATTAACTTGATAAAAGAGAACACCTTGATGACAAAAAAAATATTAGGAAAGAAAGATCTAGTTCTTTTTACCGTATCAGCCATTCTGCTTTTAGATACTTTAGCTTCAGCCGCCTCAGTTGGAGTATCTAGCATTTTTTGGTGGTTATTTCTTAGCGTAGTATTTTTTATTCCTTTCGCGCTGATCAGTGCTGAAATGTCATGTTCATACCCTGCACAAGGCGGCATATACGCATGGGTTAAAACTGCTTATGGTAGTCGTTGGGCTGCAAGAGCTTCCTGGAGTTACTGGATTAACACCGCGGTGTGGATCCCCGCTATTTCTATTCTGTTTGCCGGTATATTTAAGCAAATGTTTTTTCCAGACTTAAGCCTTTATGGCCAAATAGGTATTGGGCTTTTACTGACTTGGATTACTGTTTTAGTGAATATAGTGAGTTTAGATGTCGGTAAATTGATACCAGATACTGGCGCTATTTTCAAAATAATCATTTTTATTGTGATTATTGTTGGTGCCTTTAACTATGTTGATGAACATGGCATGGCAAATGATTTTACAATAGCTGCGCTTAAACCTGATTGGCAAGCAAGCTTTCAATATATTCCGGCTATTATATACGGCATGTTAGGCTTTGAATTAGTCAGTGCTAGTAGTGAGGAAATGAAAGACCCCGCGAGAGATATGCCAAAAGCAGTACTCATTTCAGCTTTAATTATTATTGTGCTTTATATGTTAGGAACTGTTGCTATGTTAGCCGCTATTCCAGCTAAAGATATAAATCTTGTTGAAGGATTAATGGACACATTATATCTTTTATTTGGTCAATCAACGGCTGGAAAAACCTTCGCGATGGCGTTAGGGATTATGGCATTGTTTACCTTTTTCTCAAATGGTGTCACT
>TARA_R110000765_G_scaffold140030_1_pt1 | contig 10381 bp, 12 predicted proteins | sample TARA_R110000765 | Tara Oceans TARA_R110000765 (sample SAMEA4398168) | marine metagenome | biome: Polar Biome; feature: [MES] marine water layer (ENVO:01000295) within the mesopelagic zone...; material: water (ENVO:00002006), including particulate matter (ENVO:01000060) such... | reverse complement strand
GTTTTAAAGAATTTTGGCTACTTCAAAATTTACGAATTCTAAAAATCGCTCATCTGCCTTGGTAAATGGGTCTGGAGTGTTAGAGTCTATGTCTATTTGACCAATGTTTTCGCCATCAACGAATAAAGGAACTACTATTTCGGCTTTAACCGTTATGCTACAAGCTATATAGTTGTCTTGTGCTTGAACATCAGGTACTACAAAGTTCTGGTTGCTTTCTGCTACTTGGCCGCAAATGCCTTTTCCATAAGGGATAATTGTATGATCAGTTGGTGCGCCTGCGTATGAACCTAGCTTTAATTCTCGTTTATCTCCATTTTTAAAATAAAATCCTACCCAATCATAGTGTGGAACTTCAGCTTTTAAAAGCTCACAGATGGCTTGCATTTTAGCTTCAGGAGTTTTATTGGAATCAATTATAGTACTTACTAGTGGGCGTAGTGCGCTAAACATAACTTTTTTTACAAAAGTAAGAATTGTTGATATTGCGCGGTGTAAACTGGGCTATAAAAATAAAAAAGCCGATGTCTATTAATACATCCGCTTTTTTAATGGTAAATAGTATGAATACTAATTATGGTTGAATTTTAACATCGAATTCAATAAAGTCATCATTATCAAATCCTGGTTGAATTGCAGTGACTTTTATTAAGCCTTTCTTACCGTAATTATCAACGAACTCAATAACATCACCTACACATACGCTGGTGATTTTTTGAACATCAGAACTTGCTAAAAAATCTAATTCACCAGATAATGTAATGGCATCAAATGCGGTAGCGTCTATGCTAGTAGAAGTAGCGAAAAACATTTGGTTCAATGTTTCTGTTTCTGCGTTTTCTTCATCAGTACCTGGCTGAAGACCTTTTACTGGAAATTCGAAAGATGCATCATATTACGCTGTAGAAGCGAATGAGGCATTGTCATCTGCTGAAACTCCAAAAGCACCATAGAGTAATATCCAAAATCCCAGAATGCTCTAAATTCATGTCCTATGTTAACCTTGTAAACGGTTTCGTTTAATAATGAAAAGAAAGTTTCTGTGTTTCCATTTACATCTGGGGCAAACAATTTTACTCCTGTAAATTCTCTAACTGATGCTGCAGGGTTTGTACCTGTGCCAACAGTTACGGTAATTTGCCCTGCTCCAAGAGCTAATTTTTTAGAAATATACCTAAAGTCACCTTTACCAGTTGTAGTCCAAAAAGTATAGACAATTTCACCATTATCAATGTCTGGTACAGGAAGTGCAAAGGTAAAGTCAATTGCCTTTTTTGTTGCTCCATCTAAATCAATAGAACCATTTGCTTTTAAAACTTTACTTAAATCATCACTAAACAAGTCAAAAGCGCTAAAAGGCATTTCACCTTGTCCAGAAACATTTTGTGTATTGTACATTCTACGTTGGGTAGTTGCATCTGAAGTAAAAAATAACTCTACCAGGAATACTTGTGCCGACCTCGCAGTTAGTAGAAGCTTAAATTTAGTTGCTAGATGGATCGGTTTCGTTGAAAATTAAGTTGGCAACTACCGGCTCTTCAGTATCGCCATCATCCTCTCCGCCAGTATTATCCGGTAAAGGTGTGTCAAAAACGGAACCGTCGTCTGAGCTACAGCTACCAATAAAAAGGGTTGTAGTGCATATTAAAAAGGTATATTTTAAATGTTTTCTCATAATTTTTAATTTAAATAATTAGTGTTTAAAAATGTTAATGATTGTTATTTAATAATTTGTGTCACTCATTTTATTTAAAAACACATGTAATCCTATACTCTGAATCTGTTTTTTTTGGCGAGAATAAAAGAATAAGTACTAGGTGCGCCAATATTTCGTTAAAGAAATGATGTGTAGGATCTTAAACATTGGATATTTCGTAAATTCGCAATGATGAAAAATTTGCTTCATAAATTATTTTCTGTTTCAATGGCATTGCTATTGTTGCTGTCCACTATTTCGTGGACGGTTGAAAAACATTTATGTATGGGGCGTGTTATGGATATCGCGTTGTTTGATCACGCAGAAGATTGTGGTATGGAAGCCAGCTTGGCTTTATTGGATGATACATCTACAGTGAAAAAGCACTGTTGTGATAATGAATCTTTTACCTTGCAAGGTCAAGACACTTTAAATCTTGATATTTTTCATTTTGATTTTTCTCAACAAGTATTCTTAATTTCCATTACAACAACTTATTTAGGCTTATTTCAAGAGTCTGTAGATAAGAATATTGTTTTCGATTCCTATCCCCCGCCCATACTGGATGAGGATTTGAATATACTTCACCAAGTATTCTTGATTTGATTTAAAACGTGTTTTACGTCGCTTTTTGCGTTCACACATTTTTTAATCAAATCTAACATTCAATGAAAAATACTACTTGGCTTTTAGCCATTATCCTTTTTGGGATACAATTTACTGAGGCCCAAGGCCCTCCGATTACTGCCGATAAACCAATTATGCTGGGTGGCGGTAGTTTTACCGTAAAAACCTTAACAGAAATAAGACATACCGAAAGAGGTGATTTTACCTATGTTCCAATAATGCTACATTATTTGCCCACCTCTAATTCATTGGTGGCAGTCCATTTACCATATATAAACTATGATATTAAAAACGGACCAAGCGGTAGCAGTTTGGCAGATATTAAAATCATGGGTAAATATCAGTTTTTCAGAAAAGATGGTACGGGTAAAACTTTCAGAATGGTTGCCAAAACATTACAGACACTACCAACGGGTAAGGATTTAGATGTTATGGATTTAAGCACAGGTAAATATGCTGGATACTACGGTATTGTTGCGGGTTATGAATCATTAAAGTATGGAATCTCAAATGAACTTGGTTATAACTGGATGCCAGACGGTACAATGGATGCTCTTATGCATAAAATTGGGTTTGGGTTACCATTGTTAAAACCTCAGTATCCTAACAAACAGGTCAATCTATATTTTGAATATACCAATGCATGGTTAGTAGAACGCGATTGGTACCAGTTATTATATGCCCAAGGTATACAGTATGCACGAAAGAATGTAACGTTCGATTTTGCAGTTCAAGTGCCCATAGTGAACGATATTGAAGCAGGGCGTAAATTAAAATATAGCCTGTTTTTAGGCTCTAGATATTCATTTTAATAAATTTTTTAAAAATATAATTATGAAAAAATCAATAATAGTATCGGCGTTATTAATGCTAATGGTAGTTTTTAGTGCGGTGGCACAAGAAGGTAAGGATAAATTTATGGTGCAAGTAGACGGACTAGGTTGTCCGTTTTGTGCATACGGACTTGAGAAGAAATTCAAGGAATTTAAAGGGATAAAAAATGTTAAAATAGATATAGAAACAGGTGATTTTAGTTTTTCATATCCAGCGGAAAAAGCATTAACCCTTACTGATGTGGAGAAGCAAGTCGAAAAGGCAGGATATACCCCAATAACAGCAAAGGTAGAGCGCGCCAATGGTACGGTTGAAGAATCTTCAGCAAATGAATTGGCTAAAAAATCAGAGGGAACGGTAAGTAAAAATGTAATGGTAGCAGGAAACTGTGCTATGTGTGAAGCTAGGATCACCAAAGCTGCAAAATCGGTAAAGGGTGTTTCTGCAGTTTCTTGGGATAAGGATACTAAAATCATGAATGTTTCATTTGATGCGGGGTTAACTTCTCTTGAGAAAATAGAAAAGGAAGTAGCAGTTGCAGGTCATGACACTAAAAATCATCAAGCACATTCTGATGATTACGGAAATTTACCTGCATGTTGTAAGTACGAACGTTTAAGCTACTAATGATGAGAAAAAGCATTTTTATAATAGTCGTTTTAATTTTAGCATCGGCCTGTAAGGAAAAAGTAGCCGTTCCTAAAGAATGGGTATTGTCTAAAACTATTCAGTTAGATGAGGTGAATCCCATTGGTTTAACCCAAGTAAATGGTTCAATTTGGCTTTCTGATGGTGATCATAACCGTTTAGTGAAGATTGATAAAGAGGGTAAAATCACCGAAACAATAGATTCTCTAGACAGACCAATGCATATTGATGCTATAAAGGAAACGATATTTATTCCCGAATATGGAAAAGATGCCATTGAAACGGTTGATAAAAAGGGAAGGTTCATAATGAAGGTGTCCGATTCATTAGATGCACCTGCAGGCGTTTCTGTTTATGAAAATGAAAGGGCTATTGCAGATTTCTATAATAACCGAATTCTTTATTTTGATGGAGCTAACTGGATCTCTTTCGGTAAGGAAGGAAAAGCGCAAGGGGAGTTTTATTATCCAACTGACGTTCAAATTACAAAGGACAAGATTTGGGTAGCAGACGCCTATAACAATCGAGTACAGGCTTTTGACAAAAAGGGAACATTCCTTCAAATGATGGGCCAGGATCAAAGGATGAATGCGGCAACAGGAATTTTTGTTTCGGAGGATGAAGTGTTTGTAACTGATTTTGAAAACAATCGTGTTTTGGTTTTTGATAAGACCGGTGTGCTATTACAGGTTTTAAAAGACCAAATAGAAAAGCCTACGGATATGATGATAAAAGATGATACGCTGTATGTAATTAATTACAGAAATGGCAAACTCAATCTTTTTGATAAACAGCCAATTTTTGCGAAGAAATAATAGGTCTATCTGGAGGTCTTATTGGGTATCCAGATTCATATAATATTTATAATACAACGTATGAAACATACATATACTATAGTTGGTATGACCTGTAATGGATGCAGAGCCCATGTTGAGAAAACATTAGCGAATGTTGAAGGTGTAACTAGTGCTTCAGTAGATTTACAAAAAGCTGAGGCGATTTTGGAAATGGATAAACATATTTCATTAAAATCGTTGCAAACCGCCATGAAAGTAGATGGCGGACATTATTCCATTCATGAATTAGGGTCGCATCATCATCATGCGGATGTCAAGTCCAAGGAAGTAGAAAACGGAAATGGTGTTTTCTATTGTCCGATGCATTGCGAAGGTGATAAAACCTATTCTGAGCCAGGCGATTGCCCTGTTTGTGGTATGGATTTGGTGGAAGAAGCGAGTGCCGCTAGCCATAAAGGTCAGGAGTATACATGTCCCATGCACCCAGAAGTGGTGCGAGATGAACCTGGTGATTGTCCTATTTGTGGTATGGATTTAGTGCCAAAACAGGCGGATGTTTCAGCAGAGGAAAAAAGTTACAATAAGCTATTGAACAAGTTTAAGATAGCCGTTGCATTTACATTGCCCATCTTTATCATTGCGATGTCTGAGATGATACCGAACAATCCGCTTCATAATTGGTTACCCTTAAAATATTGGAACTGGGTTCAGTTTGTGTTGTCTATTCCTGTAGTATTTTATGCAACATGGATGTTCTTTGAGCGTGCGTATCGTTCCGTAAAAACATGGAATTTAAACATGTTTACCTTAATAGGTATTGGAGCAGGGGTAGCCTGGTTATTTAGTGTTTTTGCCATTTTGGTGCCCGATTTTTTTCCACCACAATTTAAAACCGATCAAGGTACTGTACATGTCTATTTTGAAGCAGCTACGGTTATTTTAACCTTAGTGCTTTTTGGACAATTGTTAGAGGCTCGTGCACACAGTAAAACCAATTCTGCTGTAAAGGAACTTTTAAAACTTGCTCCCAATAAAGCGATTCGTATTGTAAACGGAAACGAAGAAACCATTTCAATCGATAATATTTCAAAAGGCGATTTGTTGCGTGTAAAACCAGGTGACAAAATTCCGGTTGACGGGGTTTTGACAGACGGTGAAAGTACGGTCGATGAATCTATGATTACAGGTGAACCTGTTCCGGTGCAAAAGGTTGTTGGTGATGATGTTAGTTCTGGTACCATAAATGGCAAACGTTCTTTTGTAATGAAAGCAGAAAAGGTCGGTTCAGATACGTTGCTGTCACAGATTATTGATATGGTGAACAAGGCAAGTCGTAGTCAGGCTCCCATTCAAAAACTGGCTGATAAAATCTCTGGTTATTTTGTACCTGCTGTGGTGCTTATTTCTGTAATCACTTTTATTGTTTGGGTCATTTTTGGCCCGGAACCGGTATATGTGTATGCGCTGGTAAATGCCATTGCCGTATTAATTATCGCTTGCCCATGTGCTTTAGGGTTAGCAACCCCAATGTCGGTTATGGTTGGTGTGGGTAAAGGTGCGCAATCTGGAGTGTTGATAAAAAATGCCGAAGCTTTAGAGCGAATGGATAAAATCGATACGTTGATCATTGATAAAACAGGAACCATTACCGAAGGAAAACCATCCGTAGAAAAAGTAGGTAGTATTGCTGACTATGATTCAGATAAAGTGCTTCAGTATATCGTATCCTTAAATCAGTTTAGCGAACATCCATTGGCCGATGCTACCGTAAAATATGGAAAAGCAGAGAAGGTGGGTATTTTAAAAGTAGATAATTTTTATTCCGTGACAGGTATGGGTGTCAAGGGAAAAATAAATGACAAGGCTATTTCTTTAGGTAACGAGAAAATGATGCAAGAGGAGAACGCTAGTATTTCAGATGAATTGAAATCTGAAGTAGAATCTCAGCAAAAAAATGGCAGAACGGTTTCTTATCTAGCGGTCAATGGTAAAGCGGTTGGTTATGTCGCTATCGGGGATAAAATAAAAGCGACAAGTAAAAAAGCAATAGAAGAGCTTCAAAAATCTGGTATAGCGGTCATTATGCTCACGGGAGATAATCATGATACGGCTAAGGCTGTGGCAGGTCAATTGAATTTGGCCGACTTTAAGGCAAGTATGCTCCCACAAGATAAGTTGGCAGAAGTAGGGCGATTACAGGCAGAAGGTAGAAAGGTAGCTGTTGCTGGTGATGGTATTAATGACGCGCCTGCATTGGCTAAGAGTGATGTTGGTATCGCCATGGGCACAGGTACCGATGTTGCTATCGAGAGTGCTTCAATTACCTTGGTGAAAGGTGATTTACATGGTATTGTAAAAGCTTATAAGCTTAGTCATTCGGTCATGAAAAATATCAAGCAGAATTTATTTTTTGCATTAATCTATAATACTGTTGGTATTCCGGTTGCTGCGGGAGTATTGTTTCCATATTTCGGAATTTTATTATCTCCTATGATTGCGGCTTTAGCTATGAGTTTTAGTTCAGTTTCGGTTATTGCCAACGCATTACGCTTGCGGGCAGCCAAAATTGGTTAATGCAATTGAACGTACAATACATAAAATATACATGAATAAATTTATAGTGCTAATTGTATTAATCCTGTTGCCTTGGTTCAGTTATTCTCAGGAAATGGTTGAAGGAGTAGTTCTAGATTCTGACGGTGCTAACGCTTTAAGTCTTTCGGGTGCTAATGTCTATTGGCAAGATTCGCAAACGGGAGTAGTGACCGATTATGATGGTAAATTTTCTATACCCTTTCTAAAGGAATTCAACAAACTGATTATTAGTTATGTTGGGTACGAATCGGATACACTAACGATAAATCAGCCAAAGACTATTCGGCTTAGTTTAAAACCGACCAACGAGTTAGATGAGGTGGTGGTGCAGCAAGAACGCGATGCTATACAGAAAACGTATTTCAGTCCGCAGAATGTTATAACGGTAAATAGCGCAGAACTATTGAAGGCGGCATGTTGTAATCTGGCAGAAAGTTTTGAAACCAATCCGGCGATAGATGTTAATCTATCCGATGGTCTTACCGGAACCAAGCAAATTCAAATGCTGGGGTTGACCAGTCCGTATTTATTAATTACTCAAGAAAATATTCCTATGGTCCGTGGAGCCTCACAGGCTTGCGGGTTGACCTTTACGCCAGGTACTTGGATAGAGAGTATCCAAATCACCAAAGGAGCTGGTAGTGTGGTCAATGGTTATGAAAGTATTTCGGGTCAGATAAATACTGAATTGGTGAAGCCATTAACAGATAATGCTGTTTTTGTAAATGGCTATGCCAATGAAAATGGGCGCTATGAAATGAATACTCATTTTAATAGAAAACTTACGGATAAGTTGAGTGCCGGACTTTATATTCACGGAAATATGCGTGCACAGAAAGAGGATAATAATAAAGACGGATTTTTGGATGCTCCTTTAGGTAATCAAATAAATGTGATGAAACGTTGGCAATATCAAGATGCTGAAAAAGGATGGGTCAGTTTTTTAAATGTTCGATTTTTGAATGATGAAAAACAAGTAGGGCAGATAGATTTTAATCCTAATACTGATAGATTTACGACCAACGCTTGGGGTAGTGAGATAAATACCCGTCGTTTTGATACTTCTTTGAAATTAGGGTATGTTTTTCCAGAATTGCCCTTTCAAAGCTTTGGTTTTCAAACTGCGTATAGTCTACACAAGCAAGATTCCTATTTTGGGTTTAGAACATACGATATCAATCACGAAAGTATTTTTACGAGCTTACTTTTTAATTCTATAATTGGAGATACAAGAAACAAGTTTAAAACGGGAATTTCATTTGCATATGACGGGTATGATGAGGTAGTAACGGCTACAGATTATTCTCGAGAAGATTCTTCGGTCGGTGCTTTTATAGAATATAGTTATGAAAATTTAGAGAAAGTTAGTTTAACTGCTGGTCTTCGTGTAGATAACCATAATCGATTGGGGACTTTTGTAACTCCACGTTTTCATATTCGCTATACACCATGGGAAAAAGGAAGTTTACGTGGTTCGTTTGGAAGAGGTAAAAGAGCAGCGAATATATTTGCTGAAAATCAGCAATTGTTTGCATCTGCAAGAGAAATTAAGATTTTGAATATAGGTGGTAGTGTGTATGGTTTAGAACCCGAGGATGCTTGGAACTACGGAGTAAGTTTTTTACAGGGATTTAATTTCCTTAACAAAAAGGGAGAGGTATCGATTGATTATTATGTCACTGATTTTAAAAATCAAATAGTAGTCGATTGGGAAAATCCGCAGGAAGTTTCATTTTATAATTTAGAAGGAAAAAGCAGCGCACATAGTTTTCAAATTGAGATGAATTATGAATTATTAACTCGGTTAAATTTTAGAACAGCGTATAAATTCTATGATGTTTCAACCGATTATAAAAGTGGAAACCTGCAAAAGCCATTACAAGCACAACATCGTTTTTTCATTAATTTAGGCTATGAAACAGAAGCTAAGGAAAATGGTTCTCAATGGAAATTCGATTATACACTGCATAGTTTAGGAAAAATGAGATTACCTGACACTAGCTCTAATTCAGCACAATATCGATTAGGTGCATATTCATCGCCATATAGTCTCATGAATGCTCAAATAACAAAAGTGTTTTCTAATACGTTTGAAATGTATGTAGGAGGGGAGAACCTAACCGGAGAACAACAAAATAATCCAGTTTTGGGTGCAGATAATCCTTTTGGTCCTAATTTTGATACAACCATTGTGTATGCGCCAATAATGGGAAGAATGTTTTATGGCGGCTTTAGATTTAAAATTTTATAACACGTTAATTTATAATTATGAAAACAACTATTTTGTCAATAGCGATGATGTTGATTGCTGTGGTAACCTATGCGCAGGATAAAAACAAAAAAATGACTTTTGATGTAAACGGTAAATGCGCAATGTGTAAAGAGCGTATTGAAGAGGCTGCATTAAATGTGAAGGGAGTAAAATATGCAAATTGGGATATTCCTACTCATCAATTAGCTGTTATTATGGATGAACGTAAAACTGATGCCATGAAAATTAAAACCGCTATTGTTGCCGTTGGTCATGACACCAAAGAATTGAAGGCGACAGATGAAGCTTATAATAGTGTACACCCTTGTTGTCTGTACAGAGAAGATAATTCAGATGATGGAGAACACCATAAAAATTAGTCAGAATAACTACTTTTATTTGGGTTCTTTTTGCTGTTGAAAAATACATAGAAAGTTTTAGTTAATTTTTTGCCAACGTGATTATCACGAATCAAAATCTGAAATACATTAGCATAGATTTATTTTAAATTCGATACTCATGGCACAAGCAAAATCAGCAGGGAAACCAGCTGCGAAGCCTTCTCCAGCAAAAGCTGGTAAAAAGGCTGCTCCAAAGGCTGCTCCTAAGAAGAAGTAGTTCGGTATTGGCCTACGGGTAGGCTTACCACTTGGACATAAAAACCACCTTTTGTAAAAAGAAGGTGGTTTTTTTGATTCCGGTATTCAAGCATAAAAAAACCGCTCTTGAAATTTCAAGAGCGGTTTTAAATATTATTGATGTAGCAATCAGACTAATAATTGCCTAACCGTGTTACGGTTTACATCATTCCTGGCATACCGCCACCCATTGGTGGGCCAGCAGGGCTGTCTTCTTTAATGTCTGTCAAAGCACATTCAGTAGTAAGGATCATACCAGCAACAGATGCTGCATTTTCCAATGCTACTCTAGTTA
>TARA_R110000765_G_scaffold153782_1_pt1 | contig 10393 bp, 8 predicted proteins | sample TARA_R110000765 | Tara Oceans TARA_R110000765 (sample SAMEA4398168) | marine metagenome | biome: Polar Biome; feature: [MES] marine water layer (ENVO:01000295) within the mesopelagic zone...; material: water (ENVO:00002006), including particulate matter (ENVO:01000060) such as...... | reverse complement strand
CAGACAACAATAGACTGCCTAAACAAGGCGGGATGGGATGACCCCGTCGTGTTCTCTGAGCCTGACAGCTATGTATCGACCGCAAGAACCGTCCATAACGAGACAAAGAAGGGCGTGTGGCACAACTGGTTACAGGCCGCGAATTTCGCACTGGAGTCAGGTGCTGACGCTATAATGACGGTACAAGATGATATAACAGTACATCCAGAGTCTAAAGCTTTTGCCGAGAGAGTATTGAACGACTGGCCTAGAGATGCTGGTTATTTATCTCTATATACACCCCTACACTACAGCGTAATAAAAGGAAATAAAAAGCCTTGGGGTATTTACCCTATACATACCAAATCTATATGGGGTGCCATGTGTCTAGTATGGAAACCCTCTATGCTTAGGCAAATCGTGTCGAGCCAAAGAGCGAGAAACTGGATTGGCGTACGCAAACAAATAGGAGAGGAAGAATACGCCGAGAGAGTACGAAACCCAGAATTGATAAGAAACCTAGATACAGTTTTGGGCTATATTATCCACAAAGACCTAACAAAGAAAACCTACTACTGTAATCCTTCATGCTGCCAGCATATTAGTGAGGACTCATCCATAGGAGGAAGAGCGGCAACAGGAAAGAGAGCCGCAAGGTACGTTGCCGGAGAAGAGGGAAACCCCAGACCATCAGAGATACCCGTACCAAAACAGGAACCAAAAAAGGCTTTCTTGCTGTGAAATCTATATGCATAGGCCATAATACCGGAATTGGCGATCACATTTTTATGAGCGGTGCCGTAAGGTATATAGCAAAAGAATATGACTGCACTTTTGTCCTTTGTCTACAAGATAAACTTGATCACGTAGAGTTTCTTTATAGGGATAATCCAAAGATAGTACCTAAAGTGATGCCTAACTCAAGAAGGTGTGGCGAAAAACACAAATCCGCTAACGCCGTATACAGTAGATTGAAAAAAAAATTTGATGTTGAAAAGCTGTATGCGTTTGAATACAATAGAAAGAGATGGAGACAATGGCACGAAAATAAAGTTTCGTTTGTAAATATGCAGTATGACACCATTGGTGTACCTAGAGACGAAAGATTCAAAAGTTTCCATATACAAAGAGACAGGCGGGCGGAAGCTAGACTATCTGACGAAGCCATGCCTTCTTGGGACTACGCCTTTATGTGCAATAGATGGTCAAGAGGATCTGCAAACGTAGACAGTTTAGAAACAGATCTCCCCCCTGTAATACCTTATCAGAAGACAAAGCTAATATTTGATTGGATGGGAGTAATAGAAAAAGCGAACGAGATATACACAGTAGATACTTCGTTCTTCCATCTAATAAAGTCAATGCGTTTAGGGCAGGACAAATACTATCTAGACTCTAGGAAAACAATAGCAACGGGTGAGGACTATATTAATGGGGAATTTGACAACAACTGGGTAGTGGTCAAATAAGGTCGGTATGACCAACAAATTTTCGGCCTTTAAATCTATGAACCGGACCGCCAAAATAATGCCAGCAGTCTCTGTCGTAGTAGGGTTTTGTGCAGTCCGATCTAACGTAACGATGTATAAAGTTCTCGTTCTTTTTCTTGCCAGAACACCTATCCCATAAAAGAGCCACTGAGCTATCTATAAAATGGCAGGACTCGGCCTGCTCCATTAGGGGTATATAATCAAAAATAGTGTCTCCGTAGCAATCGCTAGCTCTGACTATTTTAAGTCCTCTGGGTAGCAAAGAGTCCTGAATTTTAAACTTCCTAGTTGGATCATCATGCACAAACACATAGGGACAATCGGGCAGAAGCATCTGTGTCACTTCGTTTGCAAGCTTTCCGGGTTTAGCCTCCCAGTTCCAAGCTTCCCCATGGTCCATGTGTAGCTGGTGATAAAACAGGCGGTCGAAGAATTTGCCGGAACGACATCTATATTTGCCCCTCCATTTTCTATATAAATTATGCCAACTACGTGCCTCCATGACGCCGGAATTTATTGTGTCGCCGCTTTCTGGAGCTATATCCAGTTTTCCGGCTTGAAACAATCCCCTTATTCTTCTGGACTCATGATCGTAGAAACCAATCTTGTTGTCTCTCCAGCTTAGAGGAAGTTGTTCTCCTTGTGTTACGTGCTTCGCTGGGTCTGTTTTTTTGTCGCTCTCAACTCTCATTGGGAGTATTATAACTCTAGACAAATCGTAGTGCTCTGAGCACTGCTCAATCATTAATTTATATGACTTTTCAGAGTGCGGCTTACAGGGTATAATAAAGTTTCCGTCATATTTTGGTGCTAATTTATTTACAGCACCCTGTAAACAAACATGGTCACCTAGACCCAAGTGCCCACAAAAGTAAGCGTGTTTAGGCATTAGCTATCCTTTTTTCTGCAATAGAAGAGTCCTAAGCTACCACACCTATGACGATCACAATAGGATACTGTATCGTGCGTATTGGACAATTCTTTGTAAAGCATATTAGTAAATTTATACTCACAAAGTTTTTGTTCTCTAAGTTTTCTTTCTTCGTTAGGATTTCTAACCTTATTCCCCCAAGTAGCACCCATTATGTACTTTACACCTGAAAGACCGTGGAACTCATGTGGCCGATTAATCAAATCGTGCTCTCCACCGCAACAATTTATCTTTACAACATCAAACTCAGCAAGTTCCAGCAATTGATGTAGAGTGTAGTGGTTAGTATCGACTTCAAAATTCTTCTCTGTTCGCCCACTATAAGTCAGATCTGATTCGTAGAAGTTATCAAACACCTCGCCATCTTCTTCGACCATTCCACGAATATTCATCACGTTCTTGTCTTCGTGGTAACTCAAAGCACCATCTACAAGTGTGATGTTTTTCAAATCGTCATAGTGATAGTGAAGAAAGGGGTTAGGCTCAACAGCCCAAACCTGACAATCTGGCCAACGTTCTACACAGGCCTTGGCAAAAGAAGCGTCATAACTCCCTATATCCAATACTTTATGTACAATTTCATCTGCCGGGAACCGTGTATGATTCCATTTCTGTTCTCCGTCAGTACCAAATATAGGGTACTCACGTACATCAAACTTAAATCCCATCTATCGTCCTTTATAAGGTCCGTCTCTACAAATATTCTAGAGACACGTAAATTCCGTAATCTTCTTTTGATCCTGTGGAAAGAGGTGAGGCAGAAAGAGCAACAGACCAAGTGTGGTGTGTTGAAACTCCCGTTCCACCATGAGTCTTATCTATGTTTGCAAGTCCAGCAGATTTTACCGTATTGCTACCATCACCAAACTGTTGTTTACCGGAAGTACCAAAGAAGGTATCTTGGTTAGAGGTACTAGTTAAATACTGTGACCATTTAGGCCAAACCATACCGGACCCACTAACTACTTCTCCAGCAGCCAAACCCTTTTGACCTGAGCCGGGACTGTCTAGCAACGGAACAATAATACCAGTTCCACCTACCGTATCGTAAGAACCAGCAACGGCAGCGGTAGAAAGACGAACATCTCCATTAGTATTGGTAGCAGAATCAAAACCATTGTAGAATACGACGCCCGTACTGTTTGTGTAATAGTTCTTACTAACAAGCTCTGCTGGCCAAGGTTCTCCCCACCACAAGCAGTCTCCGCTACCCACGGCGTCAGAAGTAGCACCATCGGCACCTTGACTATTGTACGTAGAACCATTCCAGTTTACAAGTTCGGCAATCTTTGTATTCACGCCAGAAGCAGGATTGCTGACGTTGTTTCTATCATAAATTCTTAACTGACAATTTTGAACCTTAACAGAGGCCGTGTGACCAAACTCAATACCAAGAGTTCCTTGGAAGCTTTTAACACCAGATAGACCAATATTTGTAGCAGTACCAAATGACCCTGAAATTTCGGACTGACCGCTAGGGAAAATATCGGTTTTATACTTAATATTGTTGGTTTCATCATCGTAGTCGCTACCATCAGCGTTTGCTACGTAAGTAGTGCTTTGATAGGCACCAATCTGAACGGAAGAGCCTCCGGTAGCACCGTAAAAGGCTAATCCAGACCCAGACAATGTGTCCAGAGCTGCCGTACCGTTTGCATTTTTTAGTAATTGGAATTTAATTTCTGCCATTGTTATTCTCTCCTTGAGAAGAAATATCTATTGTACTATACACAAAAATAGACGTTTTCGATTAAAGTTTCTTGTTTAGGTTCTACTTAGGGGTCCGTGTTTTCACCCTCGCCCGTTCCGGGTGCACAGTAACAGAGCTCCACACCCTCTGGACATGGCGGTATATCCGAGCCTTCATCCGGAGCTATTTCGCACGCGTCAGGACACCCTACCCAGATAGGAACCCAATCATAATTTAGTCTTACTGCCACCACCCAAACCATGCCCTCAGCCTCTGGTTGTTCAAGGCTTGAATCGAAGTTTTTAACTTCTACATATTCGTTTAGATGGCAGTTTGAAAGTTTGCCCGTATTGGTTTCTGAGTCATATCTATACACTTCCATGATAAAATTAGTGGGACCACAGGGCGTTTCTGGTTTTTTAATTTCTCCCACCACAACACCAGCAACTATATGTGGTCCCCCAGACCAAACCTTTCTTTCATAGTCCCACTTAAGATCAACCGGACCATGCTTCCACTGCGATCTATCATGAGGAGCTTCGTCAAGTATTCTAAATACATCCATACCACTGGCACCCGCCGCCGGAACGGGTCTATCGGCTAAGTCTGTACCAAAACCACCCAATATAATAGGACCACGAAGACCGGTAGTTTTAGCAACGGTAATAGAGTCGTGTGGTATTTTACGTATATTTGTTTCCGTGCCCTTGTCGTTGGCAACGGCAATAAAGTCAACCCTTTCTGCCCACGCAGTAGGATCTAAGAAAAACGCAGAAAAATAGGGGTCTAGTTCCGCTCTAGTCGGACCAATATGAGACGCATCAAATGTACCAACGGTCGATCCGGGGGACACTTGCGGAATTTCAAAACCCCTAGCGGCATTACCAGATTTTCTAACCACAACGGGCGAAAATATTTGCTCTTGAGAGCTTGTGTGTGTATTAGCGGGGTCCTCTGCGTAATACGCAGCACCTTCTGATAAACCACCGACACCTCCAGATACAGTCATTTAGTTTCTCCTCTTTTTCCTTGCAGGTATATTATCATGCTACGCCCGCCTCACCCGGTTCTCCGGGATTACCTTGACCAACATCCTGACCCCTTTGCCTTGGTGGCCGCCCATTGTTACCGATTGCCCAATTAAGACCTTTCCAGTCGGCATTCATTGCGTCTTTAAGTTCTTCTAGGTCTGCCTTCTCAAATTTGAATTTCGGCATCGGACGTTTCTCTATTCTGTCTCGCATTTTCTTTGCGGCTTGCCATAAGTTTTTATTAATTCTAGATATCCTATCTACATTGTACTTTGCTAATTTTCCAAAATTAAGGGTATAAGTATTCATCTTATATGAAGTCTTAACGCCTCCGGTTGGGCTAATTGATACGCTTATATCTGTAATATATGGGCCATCTTGCAGCCTGTCCCCTAGATTAGCCTCTGGTAAACCCGCTATCTCGACACTTCCTGATTCGACATCTATCGGTTTTGTTACTCCCGCCGTAGCCATGATTCCACCGGCAATATTCAGACCGTCCCATCCGCCAAAAGATTCTGGTCTCAAGGATTCGTTTTTTTCTATTTCCGCCTTACCAGCAAAACTCATTTCATCACTAATAGTCCCCCAAGGACCAAAACTGTATCTTGTACTTTCTTGTGGAATACAGGCATATCTAGGTATAAGAATATCAGGAGGAATCTGAAATTGTGTACCCTTCTTCCCTTCACTAACAATCTCTGCGGGCGTAATATTAACACCCATAAAATATTTGGCAAACACAGTCAGTCCAAAGTCCGGCGTGGTTATGTCGTCAAAATATCTAGCAGTACACCCAGCCTTAAAAGGAACGCCAAAAGTAGTTCCCAGCCAAACCTGCTCCTTATCCGGGGTTCCCTTTACTGTAGCTATTTGCGAACCCCCGGCCATGAGGTCGGGTCCAGTAACGGGTGCGTGATCTCCTCCCAAGGCGTTATAGTCAGCGTTCGTGACAACGGGGAAGGTTATCATGGATTTTTGTCGCCCGCTACCGTCACAAAACTTTATATCATTAACTATCCTTCGCTGGAGGAAAGCGGCATCCCCTATTTCCCAAGACTTGATTTCCTCAAAGTCTCCCGGAGGAACATAGGCCATTTGAACATAACTAGGAGACTCAGAAACAAGCGGAACTATGAACTCTTGCAGGGCAAATGTACTTGCTGTCTGTGACACTGATTTAAAAATTAGCTGTGCCCGCTTTCTGGCGTCCTTTACAAAATACTTTCTAGCACGATTTCCGTCTGTTTCAAGAAGGTCGGTATTAAAGAATTCTCCGTTTACAAACGAATTAAGCACATCAATCGTTGGTGCCATAGTGCCCGTCCAAGGACAACTAAAAATATCATTGAATCCATTAGGCTCGGCACCGGCTATTGTTTCAAATGTTTTAAATACTTCCCAAGATTGTTGGCCCCCCAAGGCCATTCGTAGCTCCATCAATGTGGCCCGATATGAACCATTAACATTGACATCATTGCCAACCACGGGGTCGTTTTGTATATTTATGGTGACTTTATTCCGGGGATTTTCCGAAGTCATACCCGGACCCGATCCGCAAACCGAACCCACTGTTCCGGCTATTTGCCAATCCGCCAAACTCAAAACGCCTGTTGTGTTTCTATTTTTTCCCGTAACCATCAAACAGTCGTTAATAGGAATGGCCTGATATCTTGTTCGAGCACCGCCTATTACTAGTTTTTGACTCGTGTTATCTGAGTACTCTTTTCCCTTGTTATAAGAAACTAATCTTCCTTCGTTGGCCCTTTGGTCAACAAACTCCTGTATTGCTCCAGTATTAGGAGGTGCAGCCTTGCTAGCGACACGAACTTTGATTGTCGGATTGCCAGTTATTATTCCACCGGTATTACCAGAAGGAATACCTCCATCTATTATATCATAAAAGTAGTTGAACTGAAAAGCGTCGGCAAGTTCTGACATCAATCCGTTCAGGCTTTTAACTGGTCCCTTTATTCTGAAACCAACACCACCGCCAACATAGTCAATGACTTCGGTCACGTCTAAATTATACTCCGTATAATTGCCGTCCTGCCCAAACCTCAACTTTCCCCCAAAAGCAGAACCCGTGTTTCCCAAGTATTGCAGGGTGTTCAATATAGTATCAACCCTAAGTCCGGCACTATTGAATCCAGAACCACCATAGTAGTTAAAGTAACCGATTAAAGCGGGATTTTCCCATTGTCCAAAAATATTATAATAGTTTCCTATTCCCCTAGCAGTACCCGTGCCCTGATAAGCCGTGTGTGCTCCTCCTAGATTTGTACTATGGGTATTTCCAAAAACACCGGTAGACAGATACTGGTCTGTCGCCCCATTAAACTCCTCTAATATAAGGGGGACTCCGTCCATTAATTTTGAAGGAGATTCCACAACCACACTGTAAGTTTTTCCACCAGAAGACTCTTCCTCAGAAAAACGCTGATAGATTCCACCAAGCTTAAGGGAGTTATATTCAAATTGAAAACCTTTGCCTAAACTATTTCTTAATTGTCCCTCATCAATTCTTCTTACGGGGTCTCCCGGGCAAGGAGTCAAGTCTTCCACTAACTTAAACTGCATATTTCCACCCTGACCGTTCCAGCCAATGCTGGCGGATATATTTGAGCAGTATACATCAAATATGATGGGTGTTGAAGCGAACACTTGTTCTAAGCCACAGCTAGTTGACATCAATTATTCCTTTTATGGGCATGAACCATCCTCTTTTGCTCCAACGGCATTTGCTGCACACATAACATATTCAGCAGTATAGCTAAATGCTCCGGTCAGAGGATTCCAACTCTCGGTTGCACTACGTCTATAAGCACCGCCGGGAACATAGGCGTTAGCATTGTGGGCCGGTATAGAGCTACGATGTCCTATTGCCATTTTCTTTTCTACGTTGATACTTAGTGTTGTTTCGTTTGTTGTTCCCATGTCTTGAATTACTGGGCCGGTTGCTTTACCTATAACGGCGATCAATGCTATTACTTTATTTAAACCGTCTCTATTGCTCCAGCTAAGTGCAACATTTTCTGAAACCGCGTTTACGTCAGACTGACAGCGGTCATCGTAACTTAACTGTATACCGACAGAGCCGTCCGTTTCGTTATGTGTCTCAGAGCGACTTATTTCCGGATCAGTAACAAGTGTTCTACTAGTAGGGGTGTCACCCATATAGTGACTATTGTAAAAGTCTAGGGCGTACTGGGGAGCTATACCATTTAAAACTGATGCCAAAGCTTTAGCGTTAGCGTATCTTGACCCAGTAGTCGCTACAAGCCCACCAGTTCCATTCGGATCTTCTATACTCGGAAGGCCTATTACATTTATGCTAACGTTTACAGTCATGCTTTCTGAATCTAGACCATTGTCTCCAGACACCTCTATCGTAGAAGTGGCCAGATATCCATCCGGAGGAACTAAAACAAATGTCTCGCTCATGCTATAGGAGTTGCCGAGATGGTCTATACTTCTTGACCGAACAACATTTGTGACAACATAATCAGCAGGTATTTGCAGGGGTATGTTTACTGAGTTTTGACCGGCAGAAGGATTGGGTTGGCGATCCATTGGTGGTACGGTATCACTACTCCAATCTGGAGTAGCAACACATCTGGATTCACACCAGTCTCTAGCCTGTTCCCATCCTCTTTCGTTAAAGTTGCCCCCAGTAAGGAGATCTATACCAGTGGCAGAAATACTGTGAGACACCGTGAATATTCTCTTGACATTTGCACCAGTAAGATTAGGACTAATATCCTGAAACCTACCTTCATCCGGAGCCACGTCCCAAGTTTCACCAGCCGTCGAGAGATGATAACCATCAAAATCATCGACATTATCCATGTCGGAAAGAAAATAACCTTCAAAAGTTATTGAGTAGTCTTGGCTTTGCACACCGCTACTTTGCTCAGACTGTTCTGGAGTGCTTACATTTGTAATTCTAGCGTCTTCTAGAGTGATAATCTCTGCACCACCGCCATATGGCTGAATCTCCAGCTTACCATGCTTGCTGCCGGTAGCCATCTTGTGCAGTCTTTTAATTATCTTGTGTATCTCGGCCTGACGAGCACCCTCTACAAGCATACTAGTACTAGCCGCTATAAGTGCTGTACCATTAATTGTTATTGAGTGCCTTGCTTTAAAGTGCTTTAGCGTATCCTGACGAATAACTTCCGTGGAGATATCGTATCTAGGAAATGGGCCGGGAAGATTTTTCGCACCATCAGCAGTTCCGCCGAATATATACGGAGTTGACGATGGACCTTTTGGTGTATATAGTATTGCCATTTTTTATTACTCCAAATAACCTCTCGTGAATAAGCTGAGGTTCCCCGATGTTGGTGGTTTAATCATTAAAGTGGTGGCCTGTGTTCCCGGAAAGGTTCCAGAAATAGCTGTCGTTATATTATTATTTGAAGCCATGCTCTTGATAGACAGGCTAGTATTAGACGAACTGTTAAAGTCTTTATCTATATAAAGTGTAAGTGTTTGCGTTTTTTCGTCTCTGTTTTCTATCTGTAGAGTGGCGGAGTTGTTTGTACTCCCACCAATCGACGATACATCACCAGAAACAAATATGGTTGTATTATTATTTACTTCTGGTATAAAGTTATCTTGTCTCAAGTAAAGTGTAGCATCACCGACTTCGCTCGCAAAAGGCTCTGACTTCATTACCAAATTGAAGGCTTGACTTGATGGAGAACCGGAAGTTCCGGCAACAAAAATGGGAATCGTGTTTTGTATCCCGGACGCAGAACCGGTAGTAATATCGCCCAAAACAACAAGACTAGCATCACCGCTAGCTAGCTGGTCTCTACCTATAACTAGCGTACCGAATACGCTTGGAGGGCCATCCATAAAAAGTGTGGCGGTATCGGTGCCCTGTATCGGTCCAGCGACATTTAATGTGGCCGTCTCGGTTGGAGCACCCGCTATGCTAAAAGTTGCACTTCCTGCTGTCATTATGGATTATCCTTAAGTTGTTTTATCTTGTCCTCTATTGTTCCAGCAACGTTTTCAGCTATCTTAGGCAATATGCTGTCGGCAATAGCATTCTTGAGGTGCTCGGTTTGATCTCCGTCTAGTTTCACAGCGGTTGTCAGGTTTCCAGACATAACGATACGAACATCCATTCCATTTGTTATAGTTGTGGCAAGAGATGAAGCCGCCTCTGCGAAAGTTCCTAGATTAACTATCATATTATCTATGTGACTTCCGAAATTTGCATTAAATTCATTCAATACTGACTGAATACTAGAAGGATCTA
>TARA_R110000765_G_scaffold14880_1_pt1 | contig 10412 bp, 22 predicted proteins | sample TARA_R110000765 | Tara Oceans TARA_R110000765 (sample SAMEA4398168) | marine metagenome | biome: Polar Biome; feature: [MES] marine water layer (ENVO:01000295) within the mesopelagic zone...; material: water (ENVO:00002006), including particulate matter (ENVO:01000060) such as...... | reverse complement strand
ACTTGTAAGCTTTGTGCGATACCTAACCGGCAAACGATTATCGGTTTTCCCGCACATGGCACTAGTAAACGTAAAGCAGAATGCGTAGCAATAGGATAAGGAATCAAAATTATGACATTATCAGAAGCAAAAAAAATATCCGGTAATCAGCCACTGTGGGCCTTGCGTAACATGGTAAAGGCCTTGCAATTATTGCCGTGCCTTAACACGCCGGAGGACTGTGAACGGTTAATTGCTGCTAAAATAGTGTTGAAATCACGCTAAGGATTTCTTCCCCTTGCCCCGTTTAAAAACGGGGTTTTGGGAAGTAATCTTTGTTACTTCACCCCGTGAAACTAAGCCCTGGATGCTGGTTTCAAGGTGGCAATTCAGATAAGGAGTCTATTATGAGTGATCAAGATGTAATCGATTTATTCGATTCTAATCTCAATATGACCTTGCGGGAATTATCCCACATATCAGGCCGCACGGTAAAAAACCTTAAAAAGCTTTTGATGGGGGAATCCTAATGGCAAATATGAACAAGCATGAAATATATTTTCCTGAAATCACGATACCAAAACAGATACGGGATTTCTTCCCGGCTGATAATACGTCTAAAAATGATGTTTGCCCCTCGTTTTATAGTACTGAGCATAACGTAACAATTTTCGTTGATCATGATAACCCCGCAAAACGCGCAATTTCAGGATCGTGCAGGTTTACGCTAATTGAAACTGATGACGATGGGAATCCTATAGATTTATGGGTTTCTTGGATTGTGGCTGAATTAGTAGCCGTTGAAACATGGGGCGAAGTGATAACATACCTTGAAAACAACCATAACCTTTGGAGGCGATAACATGGCAAGCTTAGATTTTTACGTGGCTAAAAGAATGCAATTGCCCTTGTTGGCATTACAAGCTTTTCCAGAAGAAGTTATAAACATCTGGCGTAAGGATACCCTGGAGGTGCTGGGGCAAGAGATCGCCTTGGAATATCAACGTCAATTCGGCAATGAGGAGTCTAAATCATGAATTACAAACCTATGTTTTTGTTTCAAGGCGGCGAAGAACAAGGCAATGCGCAGGTTTTTGCTACGGAATCTGAAGCCCTGCATTCCGCTGCCGCTCGTTTCAACGTGTGGACTATGCCCATAGATTATTTTGCGGCAGAAACCAGCGACAATGTCAATTACGTATGGAATGAAAATGCGGGGGATATTCGCTTGATCGATTGATAACACAGAGTCAGCCCTAGAACGGGGCTGATTCGCTGGTATCAATTGGGATATCAATTTTAAAGGAGTCTAGTTATGAGTGAAAAGAAAACAAAAAAAACCCCGTATCGTTTAACATACAACCAATATGGCACGGCTGAGGAGTTACTTGCAAAATTAAAACCGTTAGTTGTTGGGCCATTGCAAACGGCGCAGGAATGCGAAGGCGATATGTGGCTTTCAGACTGGCGCGAATTGCACAAAGCGTTTCACCTTTTAAACAACATGGAGGATTGAAATGTTTTACGTTATTTTGCATAAAAATACCGTGAGCGGCAGAATTGCAGAGTTGCATGGTGGGTTTTCATCATATTTTGGCGCAATGGCTAAAAAGAAGCGTGTTGAACACATCAGCCCATACCATTTTGTGGAAATATGGCAATCTCCGAATGCTTGATTTCTTATTTGGTGTGTTAGTTGTCCTGGGGTTATTTGTTTTGCCCTTCGTGTTTTTAATCTTATATCATTAAAAAATAACCCTACTAGACTCTTAATTGAGTTTAGTGGGGTTTTTTATTGCCTAGGACGCACGCACAAGCCTTTTGAGGCCTTGCCCCTTATCAGCCTACCCGGTCAATATCAAAGGGCTGAACTGTTGGCACGTACTGCCTTGAATCGCGTTGACCAGAATAATAGCGATAATTACGGAGGTCAAAATGCAATCCCCGTTTCCCTTCAAAGTCGCCATTTCTATTTTTTGCCACATTAATGGAAACCGGCGGGATTGCTTCGAGGTGGCGAATCTCCTCCTCATCATTTTGCAGCCTTGCTTGCGAAAGTTGATCCTCTAGTTTGCGATTTCGCCACACGCCTAATACATTAAAAGCGTTTGCGCCTATCTCACTAGTGCCTTTGACGGCTTCCGTATCAGGAACGCCAGAATTCTCGGACTTTCTTGCATGGGCAACAAGGTGGAGGTGAACAGGCCTTTGCACAACCCAATCAGTTAGTTGGAATATAGCATTGTCCTGCGCTTTGTAATCATCTACGCCAATTCCCAAACGCATAAAGCTATCTATAATAAACGTATCAACCCCATATCTACGCCGTGCATATTCAAAAACATCAAGAAGACGGTCAATTTTCTCCTTACCAACTAAATTAAACAGCCATAACTTATCATCCATCCAATCCAAAGTGTCTTTCAAATATTGATCAGTAGGAACATCGATGCCGCCTGCCTGTTTAACCATTCGTTTTAATGATGCCGCTGGGGTCATTTCCAAGGAGGCTAAACAACATTTGGCCCCTTGCGCCATCATGTCCACAGTAGCGTGCGAAAGTAATTGTGATTTACCAGCCCCGCTACTGCCTGTCCACAAAGTTAGCTCGTGAGGCCGAAATCTTAATTCTTCCAAGCCTTTCCACGGGGTGCTGTAGCCGCTCTGCGCCGTGTCGCTTGGATAAAACGATTCATGAACCGCATCGTAGAAGTCGGACGCCCGACAAAGTTCTTCTGGATCGATTTGTTTGGCGGCGTTAACGGCTTCTTGGATTTGGTCAGCGGTCACTTCCTTTTGCAGACATTCGTTTGCGTCCTTGTAAGGTAATTCTACTATCTTACAACGGTGTTTACCAAGCCTTTCTGACAAATCATCAGCCGCTTCTAATCCGGGGCCGTCCGTATCCATGCACAGGTAAATTGTCTCAAATCTCTCAAGATCAGTGTACTCATGAGCTATCCAATTGTGTTTGCCACCAGAACCCGCACCGAACGGCACGCTTAAAGCGTTAAACCCATACTGGTGCATGGTCATGGCATCTATCTCACCTTCAGTGATCACTAACTCTCTCGCATCATCAGACATTGCCTGCCACCCAAACAAAATTGGCTTACACCCAGCCTCCGTTGGCATCGGCTTCCCATCCATAGGCCGAAACTTTGCTAAAATTAGTTCATCGTTTTTAATAAAAGGAAAAATTACATCAGTGCCACGTTCCGCAACTTTAAATGCGTCAATAGTTTTTAGATACAAGCCACGCCCTTCTAAATATTGCAGTACAGGTCCAGTAGGCCTTTGGCATTTTGGACGATCTGGCTTCTTAAACTTTTCGCGTCTAGGCTTTGTAAACGTTGGAGCCTCTACGCCTAAATAATCTCTCACTTCACAAAGTGTTTCAGTTAGTGTCAACCCTTTAACGCTGCCCCAAAGGTCAATCATGTCGCCGCCTTCACCCGTTGCAAAGTCAGTAAAAATACCCTCTGAAATCTTAACACTCAATGACTGCCCCGCCTCTCCATCAGTAGAGCCAACCTTCCAATCGCCGTTTATTTTTTTGCCATTTGGCAACAAATGTTTTGCAATAGACTCTGACCTATCAGCTAAACGCTGCTTTAATTCACGTATTTCCATAACGATCTCCCTATAATTTCTGCTATGTGTGGGTTAACTGAATTTCCTATAGCCTTTAATCTGTCCATCCTGCCGGGAATCCTTGCATCCATTCCCCGAACGATGGGTTTAGGCCACCTATCTCCTCGCTTAAACGGGTTGTCTCCGATAAAGCGCAAATCCTCTTTGCCACACCATCCCCACGATCCAGTGATGCCAATATCTTCAGTTTGGACCAATCTTTTCCCTCCCTCGCACTGGGGGAAGGCAATAAGGAAGATGCGGTCTCTCCGGCAAGGCGCACCAACTGAGGAAGAAGGTATGCAATGCCATTCCGCATCAAACCCGATCTGGGCCAAGTCGCTAAGTATTCTCCCGAACCATCCTCCTGCCCTTCCAATAGGGCCAGTAAGCAAGTTTGGGACATTCTCCACGACAAGGTATTCTGGTCTAATGTTGCTAGTAATTCTGATGACTTCAGACCAGAGTCCAGATCGTTCTCCCCCAAGGCCTGCTTGATTTCCTGCGATACTAATGTCCTGGCAGGGGAATCCAGCGGTGATAATTTCAACTTTATCGACATAATTTAACTCCCTAACGTCTTCATACAATTTCACATGGGGCCAGTGTTTTGCTAATATTTTCTGGCATCGTTCATCAATCTCGCAGAATCCAATAGCTTTATGACCGGCCCTTTCCATCCCTAACGAGAAACCGCCTATACCTGCAAACAAATCCAATACATTCATTTTTTTAAATAGCAACCGGGGACATCCCGTGCTTGCTCTACCGTCATTAAAATCTCGTTGCCGTCCAATATGTAAATATTTTTAGGCTCAGGCTGGTTGTCCTCCCATAATTCTTCATTTAACCAGTTAGCAGGGGCTTTTATGTATTGCTTGTCCGTTCCCGTGGTCTCATCCATGTAAGCTTCCGCACCCCTAAGCAATGTTGCAGCGTCAGTAATCTTTCTGGCTGCACGGTAAGCCTTCTTGGCTTGAGCAGTGCCAGTATGTTTTGGATATGCATTCCACCACATACCAAAATCATCTAAATCCAATACATCAACCATATTGGAAAATCCGTTTAAATCATAAGAAACCGTATCGGTGTTTTTCTTAGTCTTTTCTTCTTGCTTCATCTTACGCTTCTTAAAGGTAGCTTCTTGGGGTGACACTGTGTCACCGGGGGTGGTGACAGGTTGGCATGGGGGTGGTGACAGATTGTCACCGGGGGTCATCACCAGCGTAATAATGTCAGAACTGCGCCCACCGTCAGGCCTAGTGCGGGGTTCACGAGTTATAAACCCAATATTTTCAAGGTCTTTTAACTGACGAAGAATATTCCGTTTAGACATCTCCGTAAATTTTGCCAATGCTTTTGTTGACCACCAAGTTTTGCCGTCATTATCAACACAATCTGCAAGCGCATACAGAACAAGTTTTGCAGAAGAACTACCAACAGTAGTTTCGCGTACCCAGTTTAAAGCTTTAATTGACATACTAATCCCACCATTGGCCCACCAGAAAAGAAAACGGACGGCACTGCTAGTGCGGTAGGGGACACAACGACTAGGTGATCAAACCTAATCGGAGTGCCGTCCATGTTTATTAAAACAAATTTTTACACAGAAATAAAGAAAAAACTGCCGGGGCGAGTAGTGGGAGTCTACACCAATACTCAAGCCCCAGCAAAGGTGACCTTACACCATTAGGGATGGCGGGGAGTGGTCACCTAGTTCTTACTATCATTTCCTTTTGTTTATTTCAAATTCTAAAACCGCTAAAGCGTTCCAAGCCGCATGGGCCAAACTCCGCAAACCGCTCTCTTCATCAAAGTCAGGACCAACAATGTGTCGCACTAAAGCCTTTTTATATCTTGCCGATCCATCTGGCACATCTTTCCATGCTGACCACCCGTAACCTTTAATTTCTGCTCCATACGTACATATATTAGAAACTTCAGCTATTGCATTTGGAAATTGCTCAAGAGCGGTAACTAAATCTGGTTTTCCTGCATCCATTTTAGCCCCCGGTTCCCCTAATATTTTACCTGTTGGGTCTAATGTTTTATCTGCCATAAAACCTAGTTTCTCCAGAAGCGTTTTTTTTAAAAAAATACCAACAACAATTATCCTTACCAACGCTAGGAGAATTTGGTATCCATTTCACCCTGCCAATTGAAACAATCATCTCACACCGATGCATATAGGCCGCAGCTTGTTTAGTATGCATCCAATCAGCGTCAAACAATAACCATAACGGAGCCAGATTGCTTAAATGCGTGATTAAAGGATGAAGAATCTTACGGTCCCACGGTGGGTTAGTAATAAACATATCCCCTTTGCAATATTCAAGCTTTAAAGCGTCTTGTTGGTTCATGTTTTTTTGTTGAGGTTCTATATCAGAACAAGAAGACACATTAATATCATGATAAAAAAGATGATTTACTAAAGCACCATCACCAGCGCAAGGCTCATCATACTCCAGGTCAACATCTAAAAATGGTAAAATTGGTGTTACCGCCGCCATTGGTGTAGGGTAGAAATCCCTTTCAACTCGTTTGAAGTCTGACCTTTTACCCACCTTTAAGTATCCTTATCCATACATGATGAGGCACAACGTAAAGAGGCTCCCGCCCATTTTCCCTTAAACACAAAAAGTCGTTGTCAGCAAGGTATCCCGTCAGCCAAGTTGGAAACTTTTTGCGCCCTTTAATCTCACCACATAAAGGAGCTTCGTTTTTACCTTGCCAATAAACATCTATATCATAAGAATTTTCCGCTCCAAATTGACCCCGCCTTGCGTCAAATCTTTCGGCGTGTATGCCAGCTTCTTTGTGCGTGTTAACAATCTCTCGTTCAATGCGTGCGCCTTTATCTCTGGACATTTTACCCACGGGACGCACCCTTTGCAGTTAATTGGTATTTAATAGCTTGCCGTCCACTCCGTCCGATGAAAGTTTTCCCTGAGTCCTCAATTAATTCCATGCGCTTTAATTCACTCATTCTCCGAAAACCAGCCCATCCCAGTATGTTGTCTATTTCTTCAGCGGCAAGGGGTCTACCAACGTCCGATAGCACATCAATAATTGCCATTTGTTGTTCGCCTAATTTTTCAGAAGATATAGATTTGGCAGCGGCGTGACTTGTCCACGGGTCTTCTTTTCGGGTATTGGCTTTTTGTACATCTCTTTTCCAGCCCGGTGCGTCAGGGTAAAAAAGATCAGGTAATTCAAGGCCCAAATATTTTTCTTTTTGCATTATACTAACCCCATTTTTGTGCGTTCAAAGGCTTGATTGGCTCTTATTAAATCAATGTAAACAATTAATGTTTCATGTTTTGCTTTTGCCAATAAAAAAGCATGATTTAATTTAGCTTTTTCTGCTAAAAATTCTTGATATTCAGAAGAAGCACGAGCTTTTGTTTCAGCCGCAGCATGAGACTTTTCAGTGTTTTGATGTTGCAAAGTATATTTAGCAAGCACAGATTTTTCACTGTCATCCAGTTGCTGAAATGCTGCACGGTTCGTAGCGTGCAAAGAAGCTCTTTCATCTAATTCATGATAAAGTTTATTTGCGTCTAGCATTTTCGTTCCTCCATTGTTCTATAACGTCCATTGCTTCTACATAATTTCCTGTAGCGGCATATAAATCACGACATAATTGATGAGGGTTTGTTTCTTTCCAAAATGTTCGCTCTCCTTTGTTATGTTGATACCTATGGCACGGGTCACACAAAGGCGTTACCCACGAATCAGAAGGCTTTAAACTAGTCCCGCCGTCTGTACCTATTCTTAGGTGTGCAGCAACAACAAAAGGGTTAGCGCACATCACACATTCCAAAGTGCGTATGAAATTAAGATGCTTCTTATCACGAATGATATTTTTTACCAATGGCTAGACTCCTTATTATCTCTCATTTTTGGTATATCAGAAGATAATTATAATGTCTACAAAAAGAAAAACATTGCATATATGATATGCACAAAGTATGTTGCAATTCTAGATAGGAGTCTAATTATGAACATTGATTTTACGTATGAATTGCCGTCAGGTCAGGAAGTTTTTATTGAAGCTGACGTTGAACCGGGTATGCCAGCACTTGCACCGTCTATGAGAGGACCGGGGGAGCCAGAAGAAGACCCTACGATTAATATTTTTGTTACATACATTACAGGTGACAATGGTCCTGTAGAAATATTCTTAGATAGCCTGTGGTACAGAAAATACAAATCTACCATTATGGTTAATATTTTAGAAGAAATAGAAGATAAGGCTTGGGAGACTTATTGTGACCGATAAAACAGATGCAGAGCATCACGCTGATATGCATTGTTACGCATTTATTACCACTGCTATTTGCGTTGCAGAAACACACAAACTTAACCCTGATTTAGTAGCGGGTTGGAAAGAAGATATTCTTTTGGCTATTCATGATTTAGTAGATCAATTGGGAGAAATAAATTGAAAATTACAAACGTATTAGGGTTGCCACAACCTATTGTTGACGCTGTAACTAATGATCCATATGACAGTGGGGCCAGTGACATTTCCGTTACCCGTCTTATATCCCCGCCTCGTCAGGTAGCCCTTAGCGCAAAACATGGACATGAGGTTTCTGAAGATTGTTCAGACCGTTTGTTTTCGCTAATGGGACAGGCAATGCATCACATCCTGGAGAGAGGAGGGGATGTAGGCGGCAAACGCATTATTGAAAAGCGACTTTTTACAGATATTGGCGGTTGGACATTATCTGGTCAGATTGATATCTGGGAAAACGGCACACTATCTGATTACAAATTTACGTCAGTTTGGGAAACTATGAATGGGTTAAAGGATGAGAAAGTTGAACAACTAAACATCTTAGCTTACCTCTGCCGTGTAAATGACATTGAAATAGATAAAGTGCAAATTGTTGCGATGTACAGGGATTACTCTAAATCCAAAGCAGCGTTTGAGCGCGACTACCCACAACATCAAATCGGCATCTTAGAGTCTCCGTTATGGTCAATGGAAGAAACTAAAAAGTTTATTGAAGCTCGTATTGAAATACATAAAGCCGCTAGAAATGTCCTCCCAGAATGCACTTCTGAAGAAATGTGGGAACGCCCTACTAAATGGGCAGTTCATAAAGAAGGCATTTTAAGTGCTAAAAGATTGCTGGAATCTGAAGAAAAAGCTTTTGATTATTGCGTTGATAAGAAACTTGTTACCCCTGAAAATGAATTAAAAAAGGGAATTTACATAGAAAAACGGCCCGGTGCAAAAATAAGATGTGAGAACTATTGTTCTATTGCACCTTTCTGCACCCAGTTTAACCCGCCTATCAGTGTTTAAAACTGCTGAAGAAGCAGCCGCTGCTATTGGCAAATATTTTGAGATTGAATCTATAATTATAAAGGAGAACAAGATGTCTACACTTACATTTACCGTTGCTGCGGTTTACGCCCCTAAAGACGGGTTTCCTACTGCATCTATTAAAACTGATACGGGCCAATATGTTTCTTGCTGGCCTAGTGACCAATATCTGTTTCAAGCTGGTAGCAGCTATTCCGCTGTATGTGGTGAATTTGAAAAAAAAGACGGGACAATAAGTTACACAGTCAAATCTCCCGGTAAAGGCGGTAACATTGTTAACAACGGAGGCGCAGCACCTATGCCTACCGCCGTTGCCCCTACGGCTCCTCAGCAAGCTCCTACGCCCTCACATGGTATTCCTAAAGATGAAATCATTTCTCGTTTAGCTATTGCTAAATCATGCATTGAAAGCAATCAAGGAACAGCGGACGCTGACGCTTGGATGAATTGGGTAATGAAAAAACACCCTGAGTCTCCGCAACAATTAGAAACTGATGTAAACACTGATGATAAGATTCCATTCTAATGTCTACTAGAGATAATTTGGTAAGAGATGTGAAACAATTTCTCAGTATTGCTGGCAGTCCCGGCACAATTGACCGCATCTCCCCTACTCTCCTTGGATTAAAGATATCGAACAGCCCTAATTTTGTGCCAAGATTGTACAGCGGTCATGACGTTACTACCGCCACATATGATAGAGCTATCGATTTTATGGAGAAATGGTACGAAGAACATGGACTTTACGAAGACGAGTCCAACTACGCTTAGGCTGATACCTCAGCCTACCTCCGCACTGTCGGCATTTTAGCTCAGTGTTTCCGGTGTGGAGGATTGAATAAGGAGATAAAATGGCAAGAGTTGAAAAAAACAGATATGACGGATGGCCTACGTGGATAAAAAATAAGGATGCGCGAGAGCTTCACATCACTACAGCTATGAAAGGCCAGCGTTATGATGGCATTAACGAAGTAAGGTTTAAAAAAACATTGTACAACGTAATTAATTGGGGTCAGATTCAACAATTAAAAAGGACTTAGTTATGATAAGAAAATTATTGCTCCGCATTAATCATTACGTAGTTCGATTAGACAGTTATTTATGGGGAATATTACATGGAAAACGATAAACCAAAATTAGTAGAAATCTGGTATCTTTACAGTGATGGCAGTCGAGTTCACAATAATCAAGTAAACAATATAACTGTATTCTCTTTTCCAAAATGGCTATTGCGGATGTTTGCCGTTGTGGATTGATTCTAATTTTTTAATTCGTTCTGAATTAGTTTCGCTTGAAATTAAAATCCGCTCCATCTCTCTGTGTTGCTTTTCTAATTTAGCTGGCGACAAAATACCTGATAAAACATCCGTCTTTTGACTGTTAAGATCAATCATATTTTCATGCTTGTCGCTTCGCTGATCCAAAGACCTCAACCTGTTTTCATAGTCTTTTTGTAAGTTGT
>TARA_R110000765_G_scaffold10032_4_pt1 | contig 10412 bp, 10 predicted proteins | sample TARA_R110000765 | Tara Oceans TARA_R110000765 (sample SAMEA4398168) | marine metagenome | biome: Polar Biome; feature: [MES] marine water layer (ENVO:01000295) within the mesopelagic zone...; material: water (ENVO:00002006), including particulate matter (ENVO:01000060) such as...... | reverse complement strand
CTGCTAAAAACTTATTTTCTTCTTTTAACCCGTTCCAAGGGGTTAAGACAGAAGAAGATTACTCTCCTGATGTTATAGAGTCTTTTAAAGTAGTTGCTAGTAATGCCTTATCTAAGGGTAGAATGAATATAGAGTACGAAGATTACGGTACTGGGGAAGACGGGGAAGATACCAGAGATGTAGTAACAAACACTGAAGCTAGGAAAAAAGAAGGGGGTTTAAGCAATCTAACTTCTTCTTCAATACGTGATGCGGCTATGTCTGTTGGTGGTGGTACTCTAGTAGAAGAGGATGGAAATATCTACCTTACTGACGTTTATGATTTTTCAAGGGTTAAAATGCCTGATTTAGATTCTGATAAATACTACGCACTTAGGTATACCATGGGGGAATTAAGTCACTTGGGCCTTATTAATGAGTTTAAATCTAAGATACTTCTAGGTAGTAAAAAGGAACTACTAGAACAAAAAATAGTTACTATTCAACCTAATGACACCTTATCTAAAATAGCTAAGAACAACAACACTACCCTTGAAAACTTAATGTCTTTAAATAACATTTCTGACAAAAACAAAATCAAAGCTGGTGACAGGTTAAGACTAGCGTAGCTTTAGTAGTAGAAAATAATTCTATAACACTAGGAGAAAGATAGTGGCAACACCAAGAAAAGGCAAAGCAAAGGCTAAGGTAACAGCTAGTGGTAAGAAAGTTAGCTACGGTCAAGCAGGTAAAGCCAAAGATGGTAGTTCCCGTGTAAAAGCAGGAACTCCTAAAGGTGACAGCTACTGCGCTAGAAGCTTAGGTATTAAGAAGGGTTTGTCTAAAGCTAAACAGAATGACCCTAACACACCTAACAATCTATCACGTAAGCGGTGGAAGTGTTCAGGTTCTAAGTCAAGGAGAAAGTAATGAAAGGCGTTAAGCATTATAAAAAAAATGGTACAAAACTTCGTGATGTGATCAAGAAAGCTAAGGCGGGTAAAGTTGCCTTGACCTCTACGGAGCAGGCAGACTACAAGATATATAAACAAGAGGTGAATGAAAAGCGTCTAGATAAAAGGGCAGAAGATTCCGTTAAGCGGCGTAAAAAAACAGGTAAAATTGGAGTAGGTACTAAAGCTAAGAAGCTAGTTACGTCCGATAACCGTAAAGAAGTTACTAAAGGCAGTAAAGCATCAGGGGTTACGGTAAACAATAAGCTAGTTCGTGGAGGTAAAGTTAAGGCAGGTGAAGCGGTTGCAAGAAAGGGTAAAAAAGCAATAGCTAAGAAGGTGGCAAAGAAAGTAGCCACACGACTTATCCCCGTTGTAGGTACAGCCTTAAGCTTTAACGATGCAGCAGCTATGATTGCTGGAGACTACAAGAAATCTAAAGCTACCAAGGGTAGACCAAAACCCACAACTAGGGTTAAAAAAGCAAAGACAACTACTAGGAAGCGTAAATAAAATACATAACGAAGCGGAGTAACAAATGATTCCATTACTATCAGTGATAGGTTCTTTGGCTAACACTTGGCTAACAGGTAAAGCTGACCAAGCTAAAGCTAAGCAGGAAGTAAAGCTAAAGGTTTTACAATCAGAGGAGAACTGGGAAAAGATAATGGCTGAAGGGTCTAAGGACTCTTGGAAGGACGAGTGGTTTACTGTCTTGCTGTCTATCCCTATGGTACTCTGCTTTATACCAGCCTTCGCCCCTGTCATCACTGAGGGGTTTGCTGTTCTTACTACCATGCCTGAGTACTACAAAGGCTTCCTTGGGGCAGCTATAGCAGCTAGCTTTGGGATTAAAGGATTGTCTAAATGGAAGAAGTAGAACTTAGTCAACTAACGCCTGAGCAGATGAAGAGAGCCATAGAGCTACTGAAGCTACAGGCTGAGCAGATCAAGTATACAAAAATGGATAGCTTTGCTCCTTACCAGTGGCAGGTTGACTTCATCAATGCTAGCAAGATAAACAAGCAGTTACTAGCTATGACTGGTAACCGTTGTGGTAAGACCTTCACTGGTGCTTTCATTATGGCTATACATGCTACTGGCCTCTACCCTGAATGGTGGGAAGGCTATAGGTATGATAAGCCTATCAAGGCATGGGCTGCTGGTATCTCCACAGTTACTACAAGGGATATCTTACAGGCAGAACTACTAGGCGATCCTGTTGATCCGTCTATGTTTGGTGCTGGTGCTATCCCCTTGGAGACTATCATTAGCACGGTGAACAAGGTAGGTACTCCAAATGCGTTAGAGTCTGTGTTAATCAAACACGTCTCAGGAGGCACTAGCACCATTACCTTTAAGTCTTACGAGATGTCTCAGGATAAGTTCATGGGTACGTCTATCGACCTCATATGGCTAGACGAGGAGTGTCCTAGAAGTATCTTTACCCAGTGTATTACACGGACAGCTACCACTAATGGTATCTGCTATATGACCTTTACACCAGAGCATGGTCTTACTCCGCTAGTCCACGACTTCATGAATGACATTAAAGATGGTCAGTATATGATCACTGCTACTTGGGATGATGCTAAGCACTTAGATGAAGCTACTAAAAAGCAGCTACTAAGTGTATATTCTCCTATGGAAAGAGAGATGAGAAGCAAAGGTGTACCTTCTTTGGGTAGTGGTGTAGTATTCCCTATCTCTAACGAAGAAATAACAGTTGACCCGTTCCCTATCCCTGATGACTGGGTTAAGATCATAGGTATTGATCTGGGTTTTGATCACCCTAATGGTGCTGTCACTGTTACACAAGATCCAGCAACAAAAGTCTTTTACTTAATCGATGAATATTCAGAGCGAAAGCAGACTGTACCTACGCACTCTATAGGTATCAGAGCAATGGGAGGTGATCGTATTCCTTGTCAGTTTCCACATGATGCGTTTAAGCATGATGCAGGTGGTAGCGGCAAGCAGTTTATCAAGCTGTATGAAGACCAAGGGGTTAATGCTCTGCCCATGACGTTTTCTAATCCACCAACAGCAGATGGTAAAGCGGGAGGCAACGGTGTAGAGTATGGCTTACACTGGATGCTAACTAAGATGCAAGAAGGTAAGCTTAAAGTCTTCTCTACCCTACGGAAGTGGTTGCAGGAAAAGGATACTTATCACCGAGTAGACGGAAAGCTTATCAAATTAAATGACGACTTACAGGCTGCTTCTAGGTATGGCCTCCTTTGTTTAGAGAGATTTGGACAATCAGGATACATATCTGAAAGCAGAGAGTGGGATGCTCCTAACTATGAACCCAGTTTTTGGAAAGGTTTAGAGTAGAAAACACTTGACAAATTGAAAAACCGTGTTATACTGAACTCCAGTGAGTGAAGAACTTACCCGACTTAGCCCTAGACCTCTGTATTGATTTACATGTTAATTAGGGTTTTCCTCATATATAATTTATAAGGTAACCCATGGCTAGAGCAAGCAAACCTTTAACACCTATGTCTGACTCTCAGCTATTAACTATAGCCGAAAGCTACGTCAGTGATGGGTTAGACTTTCAACAATCAAAACTGTCATCTCAGATGGCTGATTCCCTCCGTTATTATTATGGAGATAAATTAGGTAACGAAGTAAAAGGAAGATCCCAAGTAGTCTCTAAAGATGTAGCAGACGCTGTTGATTGGATCATGCCTTCTCTTATGCGTATCTTTGGTGATACAGAAAAAGTAGTAGAGTTCTGTCCTAGAAATGAAGAGGACAAGAAGATAGCTAAGCAAGCTCAAGAGTATGTTAACTACTTGTACACCCAACGCAATAACGGCTTTATGAATACCTATAGTGTTATACAAGATGCTCTTCTAGCTAAGAATGGTATCATGAAGCATTATTACAAAGAGATTAAAGAACCAGAGTTCACCTCTTATGAAGGTGTCAACAGAGAACAGCTAGAGATCTTGTTGCTAGAAGAAGGCACAGAGCTGATGGCTATGACTGAGCTTCCTGATCAAGAGTTCTTTGATGTAGAAATCTCTAAGATGACAGTTACTAAGAAGCTCTGTATTGAAGCTATACCACCTGAAGAGTTTGTAATAGATACATGGTCAGACACAATAGAAGAAGCTAGCTTTGTAGGTCACAGACGTATGGTGACTAGATCTGAGTTGGTAGCTTCTGGCTTTGATCAAGAAATAATATACGGATTACAGGAGACTGGTAACTCAGCTTTACGCGGGGGCAATAGCTCAGCGGTAGTACGAGCTAGGAACTCTTATGACCAAGCCCAGAATACTGGCACATCAACTACTAAAGAAATAAGCCAAGAGCAAGTTATAGTTACTGAAGGTATAATCCGAGCAGACTATGACGGTGATGGCATAGCAGAAAAGCGTAGGGTAGTGTTTGCACAAAATACCCTGTTGGTCAATGAACGGTTTGATGAACCTTTGTTCACAGATTTTCGTGTTCACGTTATGGCTCATAAGTTTTATGGCCTTAGCATGTATGACCAGTTGCGTGATGTCCAGCGTATTAAGACTACGCTTCAGCGTAACATCTTAGATAACATGTATACCCTAAACAACGGTAGGTATGAAGTTGTTGATGGTCAGGTAAACATGGATGACTTGCTAAACAACCGCTTAGGTGGTGTAGTAAGGACTAAGATGGCTGGAGCTATCCGTCAGCTTGACACACCTGCGCTACCAGTACAGAACTTTACTATGTTAGATTACCTTGATAGGCTTAAGGATAGTCGTACTGGTGTTAGCAATACTACCCGTGGTATGAATGATTCTGTTCTCCACAGTAACCAAGCAGCTAGTGCTGTAGCTGATGTAATGTCTGCTGCTGAACAGAAGCAAGAGTTGATAGCTAGAGTGTTGGCTAACTCCTTTACTAAACTGTTTAAGAACATCTACAAACTAACCATGATACACCAAGACCAAGAAGAAATCTTTATGGTCAGAGGTGAGTATGTTACTGTTAACCCTTCCCATTGGCGTAAGGATTATGATGTCTTAGTTAAGGCTGGCATTGGTGATGGCAAGACAGCAGAGAAAATAATGAATGCTCAGATGATGACTAACCTCATGTCTCAGCTTAAAGGACAAGGCTTAGAAGATATCATCTTTAACGAAGAGTCTGTCTATAACTTACTTACTGAAATAACTAAGAATGCTGGTTATGAAGATCCTCATAAGTATTGGTTAGATCCTACTACTCCTGAGAGGAAAGAGCTTAAAGCTCAAAAGGCCCAAGCAGCTCAACAACCTTCTGTTGCAGATCAGTTAACTTTAGCTGAAGCAGCCGACATACCAGCTAAGCGCCAACAAGAAGCGCAGAGTATGCAGATGGAAATGGAGGCGAAGTTACGAGAACTAGAAGTTAGGGATCGTGAAGCTTCTGTAAAAGAGCGAGAGTTAGATCTTAAACAACAAGAGATCGATATCAAAGACTACGAAGCTAAACTGAAGCATGGTGCTACTGCTGCTGAAATACAGTTAGAGATGGAGCAAGGCCGTGGTGTTAAGATAGGTGATAGGAAAGCACCTAATGTCACTGATGGAAACATCACACCAAAAGTTTAGCGTTGTCGTTACGCTCTTGGCTACCCTTCGGGGTAGTCCTTTTTTCTTACAACTATAAAGGTATCAGAAATGAGTGACGACAAGTACATAGAAGTTGCTAAACTTAGTAAATGGTTTGATGAAGAAGAAGACCAATTAAAGAATATAATAATGATAGAACTAAGCCCCGCTAATAGGAACGAGATCTTTTATTTACATAAGGCAGTCCTTGCACTAAGGGGTAAGATGTTTGCAGAGTTTACCGAAGAAGTAGCCGCAGACTTTAACACAGGGCATGATTTCCCAGAAACAATACAATAACGATAACCAATAGGATTAAAGCTATGAGTATAGAGAACACCCCTACACAGGGACTCACTATTGATCAAGCAGTGCAACAACTCCAAACTAACCGCGAACAGACTCAGATACCTGAACAACTGCAAGAGGAAGAAGTAGAAGAGGTTGTTGGAGAGGAAGAAGTATTAACAGGGGATGAAAACCTTGAAGATGATTCTGACTCCGAACCTTCTTTAGATGACAGCGAGTCATCCGAGGAGGAGGAAGTATTCTTAGTGCAGGTAGGTGACGAAGAGGTAGAAGTCTCAGGAGATGAGCTAACCAAAGGTTATTTACGGCAACAGGACTACACCAAAAAACGTCAAGCTGATGGCAAAGCAGCTAAAGAGCTACAAGCTCAATATACAGCTAAGCTTTCAGAGTTAGATAATTTGTTGTCGCAGAATGTTTCACAAGAACAGACGCAGCTACAACAACTGAATCAGCGAATGCAGCAAACACAAGACCCACAGGAACGTGAGCAGCTGCACTACAAACAATTAGTCCTACAGCAACAAGTATCACAGAAGGCCCAACAAGCTGAAGCTATAAAGAACTTTCAGAATCAATCGGAGTTAGCTGCACAGCAAGCATCTCAGGCTGAACAGATAAGTCTTTTAAATGACCAGTATGAAAACTGGCCTGCTAAAGCTGAAGAGCTTAAAGGGTACTTAGAGACAGAAGGGTTCACAGACCTCTCTGTTTTTGTTGATGCACGTATGGCTGCTATTGTTGACAAAGCTAAACAGTTTGATGCTTTACAACAACAAAAGGTATTAGTACAGAGCAAGAAACTAAAACGTAAAGTCCCTAATACTCTCAAAGCTGGTGCTGGTGAAAAACAATTCAACCAAAGCAACCAAGCTTTAGAAGGTGTAAGGAATCAATTTGCTAATAGTCGATCTCTTAACGATGCCTTTAACCTACTTAAAGCTTCCAAAAGGAAGTAACTCTTAAAACTTAAAGGAAATTAATAATGGCTAAACGCGCAAATATGTTCGCTTCTCAAGAAATTGTCGGAACTAGAGAAGAGTTATCGGACATGATCTACAACATTGACCCTACCGAAACTCCTGTAGTATCTGCTATTGGTGTTGGTGATGGTGGTGGTAACACTCTATTTGATTGGCAGACTGACAGCCTTGCTGCTCCTAGCAACACTAATGCTAAGATTGAAGGTGAAGATGCTTCAGCTTCAGCTCTAACTCCTACTGTTCGTTTGAACAACTACATGCAGATCTCTGACAAAGTATATGGCGTAACTGGTACTGCCAACGCTTTAGACTCTGCTGGTCGTAGTGATGAGCTAGATTACCAACGTCTTAAAAAAGGTGTTGAACTTCGTAAGGATGTAGAAGCTGTATTGACTGGTATTTACCAAGCTAAAGCTGCTGGTGGTAACAGTGCTGCTCGTAAGACTGGTAACTTTGCTTCTTACATTAAAACTAACGTAGTTGTTGGTTCTGGTGGTGCTGCTCCTGCTGGAGATGGTACTGATGTTCCAGTCCCAGTTGCTTCTGTATTTAGTGAAACTGTTTTGCAGAACAGCTTACAAGAAGCTTGGCAGAACGGTGCTCGTCCTACTCAGTTGTTCATGCCTGCTGCTCTTAAACGTGTAGCTAATGGATTTACTGGTCGTGCTGATACTGTTCGTACTCTTGACACAGATAAAGTAATCACTGCTAACGTAGATGTTTATGTATCTGAGTTTGGTAGCTTGAACATGATCCCTTGTCGTGACATTAAGTCTGACATGGTTCTTGGTATTGACCCTGAGTTTGCTTGCATTAACTACCTTCGTCAGTTCGAGACTAACCCTCTTGCTAAACTAGGTGATAGTGAGCGTGAGCAAATGCTTGTTGAGTACGGTCTTGAAGTTAAGAACGAAAAAGCGCATTTTGCAATGTACGGTGTAACCGCTTCTTAGTATGACTAAGAGCTAATCAAGGGCTGGCTGGCTGATACTAGTCAGCCCTTTTTTCTATTTATAAGGATAGGTTTTACATATGAGCAAACGTCAGTATAATGTAGATTCCAAGTGGAAAGTTGAAGATGGTAAACTACACTCTGCTATATCTCAAGATGTTACTGATACCCTAAATACTACTGCTGAATTAAGAAACAGCGATGGGGGTAACTTAGAGATAGGTAAACACATAGCCCGAATACCTATGGTCTTAATGTACCAGTGGGCATGGGAAGATACAAATTATACAGATAAGTTTGCTTATATGCAAGGCAAGCATAACAAAGACCCTGAACTAGCTGCTAAGTTTCAAAAGAGATTAGCTGACAGGGACAATTCACTTCTACGAATCTGGAAAGGTAATGTTGCAGTAAGCGATATCTTTACTGAGAGTAGCCATTTAAAGAGATCCTAATGATAGATAAAGCTGGTTTAAGAGCAGAGGTTAAAGAGTGGGCAGAACGTCCAGACTTTACTGATTCAAGAATAGACTCTTTCATAGATATGGTAGAAGATGACTATCGTGGTGACTTCTATGTACCTTCTAATGAAAGGATAACGACTTACACTACAGATGCTAATGGAAGAATTAGTATCCCTTTAGACTTTCTAAAAGTTAAGTTCATGGAAGGTACAAACACTGAAGGTAGAGCTATAACTATCTACCGTAAATCACATGACACTACTGTAAACAGAAATTCTATTATGGGTGAGTTTCCTGTGATGTTTGAACGTAGAGGTACTGAGTTTATTTTTTCACCTAATGTAGGTGCTGGTTACAGTGTTACTCTTACTTACTATGGTTTGTTTCCAGAACTAACAGACTCTGCCACTAACCCTGTGTTTGATATTATGGCTAATGTCTATTTGTTTGGCTGCTTACACTACCTACATATGTATGTACATGATGAAGAAAGAGCTGCTTACTTTGGTCAAAAACACCAGAACGCTAAAGCTAGCTTTGTAGAAGTACAAGAAAAAGCAGAGATGGCAGGTTCACCTATGGCTGTATTTCCAGCTTTAAATGATGGGGGTTTTAACTAATGTCTAACGGCTATTATGGAACTTCTCAAGCAGCAAGCACTGCTGTAATGGTATTAGTAGCAGAAGCTGAAGCGTATGCAGCAGCGGCTAAACTATCTGAAGATACTGCTGAAGTCTCTGAAACTAACGCAGCAGCTAGTGCAGTTGTTGCTACTGATGCTAGTGCTAATGTAGCAACGGGTGTTACGGCAGCAGCAGCTAGTGCTACAGCAGCAGATACCTCAGCAACTACTGCAAGCACTAGTGCTACAGCAGCTAGTACTTCAGCAACTAACGCAGCAGCTAGTGAAACAGCAGTTAGCAACAATGCTACAGCAGCAGCTACCTCTGAAACTAATGCAGGTATTTCAGCAACTACAGCCACTACTAAAGCCTCTGAAGCAGGTACAAGTGCTACAGCATCTTCTGCTAGTGCTACCAGTGCTAGTGCTTCTGCTACTTCAGCTACAGCTAGTGCAGCTACAGCAACAACTAAGGCTAGTGAAGCTAGCACATCAGCTACCCAAGCAGCTAACTCAGCTACAGGTGTTGCGGCATATGCTACAGCAGCAGCCAACAGCGCGACAGCAGCCGCTGGTTCCGCTACCAATTCAGCTACCAGTGCTACAAGCGCTGATACAGCTAAGACAGCAGCAGAACTTGCTGAGACGAACGCAGAGGCCGCTGAAGCAGGTGTTGCAGCTAATGCTGCCATAGCTACTACTAAAGCTTCAGAAGCCGCTACAAGTGCTTCTACGGCTGTTACAAAGGCATCTGAAGCAAGTACGTCTGCTGCTACTGCCACAACTAAAGCATCTGAGGCTAGTACATCTGCTGCTACAGCTACAACTAAGGCTAGTGAAGCTAGTACTTCAGCCACCACAGCCACTACTAAAGCAGGTGAAGCAAGTACTTCAGCTAGCAATGCAGCTACCTCAGAAACTAATTCAGCCACAAGTGCTACAGCAGCAGCAGCTAGCGTTAGTAGTTCACTACCCTTAGCTGGCGGAGCATTAACTGGAGCAGTGACAACCACAAGTACCTTTGATGGTAGAGATGTTGCTACTGATGGCACGAAGCTAGATACGGTAGCTACAGATGCTACAGCTACAGGCGAAAACTTATTTATCAATGGGAGCTTTGATAGATGGGAGCGTGGCACAAGTTTCACAGGAACTTCTTCAGTTTATTGTGCTGACCGCTGGTTGAAAAATGGGGGTTCAACAGTAACTAGAGTGACTGATGTGCCTAGTAGCGAATTTAACTATGCAGCTAGGGTTGATAGTGTAGGTAATAAAGCGCAACTTCGCGGGTCGGTTGAGCTAACAGAGACAGGTAGTGCAGCCCCTTTTGATATTAATGCTAGCTACACTTTTTCCGCGTGGGTTAAGGCAGAGGCCGCTGGTAATTTTGAGCTACGTGTTTCATACGTTGATAGTGTTGCGAGTTTTTCCAATAGTGTGAATGTGCTTGGTGTTCAAGTCATAGCAGCAGTAACTACTGGCTGGACTAAAGTAGTCTATACAATCCCTATGGACGCTATATCTCCTGCCGCTACTAATACATCATTGTGTTTTTCGA
>TARA_R110000765_G_scaffold346891_1_pt1 | contig 10413 bp, 3 predicted proteins | sample TARA_R110000765 | Tara Oceans TARA_R110000765 (sample SAMEA4398168) | marine metagenome | biome: Polar Biome; feature: [MES] marine water layer (ENVO:01000295) within the mesopelagic zone...; material: water (ENVO:00002006), including particulate matter (ENVO:01000060) such as...... | reverse complement strand
TTTAAATCACTATCTGGGTATGCATTTGAATTACCTGAATTGCACGGGCCTTGGTTAGGTTCAGGTCCAGGTAAAACCCACACAACATCAGGTACCGTTACAGCGGAAAGATTAGGTGACAATTTTAGATATAGAACGGCTAGTAATAGTATTAGTAATTTTGAAGCTGGTCATATTGTTGAGATAACTGGATTCACTGGTAGCTCATCACTATTAAATGGTATGTTTGTAATTGAAAGTGTTTCTGCTTCATCACGGCACTTTTCAGTAAGGCCATATATTGGTAATTCAAATCAAATCATAGGAGATGAGCACAGTGGTACAGTCGCACTTAAGATTCGCCCGTCCGATAAAGTATATAGGTTTAATAATGCCGGTTCTAAGTCTGTTGAAGTTAGCGGACTTTTAGCACCTACACTTATTGTACCTGATTTAAATCAAAATCTATGGGTTGCCCATAATGTTAATACATTAACTCAAGTTAGTACTGGTGGTGAGATTCTTGACACAATTTACGTGCAGTCTGATGACTTCGTATCAAATTATCTGTCAGCAGGATCATATCTTACATCCCTCAGTACAATTTCTGCGCAATCACATATTGGTGCTTTAAGTGTTGATTCATATAACAGATTAATTGTCGTTAATAGTTTTGAAAATAAAGTTTTCACAATTCCGATTACTACGAGATCTCTCAGCTCTGTACACGCGCTTCCAACACAGGTATCTCCGACGTCTGGTCATACCGGATTTATATATGGCCGTAAATCTGCATTTGGCGATTGGACCGGATATCGCTGGATGAACAAGTATAAAAATACTACAGGAATGCGGATAATCTCGGGTGAGACAACACTGACAGTACTTCCTTCTGGCGGTAAGTATAAGATTGCTAAATGGAATGAAGACTTTGATCCTGCCGAAACATTGAAGAGTTATGCACAGCAACCCTTCCTGGTAGACAAACAGGTATTATTTGATGATTTCTTAGGGACGATCGTTGGTACAATAAGCTCAGAACCTACCGTCTTAGGTCGACAAATCTACGAGAAGATAGGGAACTTCGTATCCAATATGTCTGACGTGGATGAGTGTAACATACCCGCTCTGTACAGTATGTGCCAACAATATGGGATTGACGTAAACAATTATGATTTCACATATCCTGGTGGGTTAAATCGTGTTATGAATATACTCTCTATAAGTCATAACAGGCTTTGGGGGCAGAGAAGTAGATATAATAGAGATTTCAGAGATTGGGGTACAGGTAATCCGAATTATGCTGTAAATTTAGGTACAGAGCTTGATATTTTAACAGCAACTGTCGTTGCCGGTACCCCGCTTGTTGCTAAGCAGTTATTCAACAAGGAATTTAGACTTATTCGACCAATGTATGTTCCTGGAGCTGTCAGTAATCCTGGGTACCAAAGTAGTGTCGGGTATTTGAGCTCATATCCATTGAGTGCATATGTACCTCACTGGCACTGGGGGTTACACAATGGCGTGTCAGGAACAGATATCGCCAAACACTATAATTTCTATGAGTGGACGGATACTTTTAGTGATATTCAACTAGAAGGTGTAATTGATTGGGAGAATCCCGCTACAACTATTTCCGAGTCTCAGAGTGGTATTGAATTCTGGTTAAACGATAACAGCGTTGTTGATACTATGTTAGATTATGAAATTCGTAAAGGTCTCGGATTATTCACAGATTCACTATCAGCTTCAACATCAGGCCTACAGTAGTCAAATAGGGAACACATCATAAATACTTGTAATGCCTCAGTTAGACAAGCCGGTATCGTATATTGATTGGGTACAGACCGTTGATTTATCAATCACGTCGGAGTCTGACCTGTTTAAACAATATAAGGATTATGTCGCTGATTTTTATGTAACTCAAGAAGTTAGCAAAATTGATAGAGCTAAGGCTGTAAGAGATTTATATAGAGACTTACTTAAGGAAATAACAGTCAATTTTTCAACAATTGATGAGAGGAGATTTCTTACAAATATAGATTTTGATAATCCGAAAGAGCTGGATATTATTATTCCATATTATGTCAAGAAGCTCAAAGATATAACACAATATATTGTCAAAAAGAGACAAGAGGTACAGTTTGTTAAAATTCAGAAAAGTTTAAAAGGTAGTGATAAGGGTATTTCTACAATTATTAAAAATACTGTAATTAATACTCTTAACGACAAAGATTTTACCGAGAAATATCCTGACAGTAATATTCCTGCACTGTCAGCAGTTGTAAACAACATCACAATTGAGATTGATACCTTATACGATGACTATCAGGACTATTTTGATAATGACCCCACGTCAACTGCAGGTGAGATTACCGAATCAATCGATACTTCACTATATAAATTATACAATAGTAATATTGAAGATATCGACACCAATTTGTGGTTAGATTTTACAAAAGCGGTTGAGGAGTTATATACCCAAATTCCATTATTGCTCGAGTCTGGAGATTCAGATGTTCAAACGTCAGATAACATTGATATCGGTATTAATATTCCACGTAGTGAGCTTTCAGATCTTCCATACAAATATTTTATTTCTATATCAAAGGAAGCATCGGAATTAGCGATTGACTATAAAAGACGATTAGTAGAGAAATTTGCCGGTACGAAGACAATGTTTACGTCAGGAGGCTTTGTTGGAGTATTGTATGAACCGGCACACGAAACTGGTAACCTATTAAACAGATACTATCCATCACATGCTACAGTTCCAAGCTTAATTAATCTTAAAACATTCAAATCTAAAGGTGGATATTTCTTGCCACATAAAGAAGGGATGTTGAACTATGCTGGGCTCAATTCATATGTAGAGATCGACGAGACAGTTAATATAGATCATAATACAGTTTATACCTATCCTGATCCACTCTTATATGGCACCGGTAGAGGTAACACTAAAAAGGATCAAAAGTCACCATACAAAACGTCCGACGATGTATCTTCATTAAAAGGTACAAAGGCTGATTCACAGGCACACGGTGATATAGTTGATGATGACAAGCTACAAAAACATTATCCTTATCAGTCGAGAGAGGAGACATTAAACTTTCACGCAACAGGTGTCAGTAAAGCTCACGACGATGTAGATTTTTGGACAGGTGGAGAGAAAGATATATGGGCGCATGCTGATATTTACCCTGTTAAAACATTACAAAATTTACCTATATCTGAGAAGCTGGATGATCTATTAATTTCAAACCATATTCTACATCAATGGAGAACTGACATCTATGGTAATGAGTACGCTTTATATAAACCGACACATCCAACAAGAAGAACAACAGAACAGGTTGATAATAGTTTAGTTAAGAGTACAACTCGTAACACTTCAACAACAGATTTCAGAACAACATCAGCTCAAATCTTTGATGAAAGACATACAAATTATTATGATTATACATTATCATCATTTGGCACTGTGTATGAAGATGAGTCAACATCCCTGACAACGGCTAAGGCAGTATATGACAGATCTAATTTAAATGGTAGTTTCTATTTTAGAAATGTATATTCAGATGTTATCGGTCCGGTGTCTAGTGCTTTAAGTGCTGTATTCGTCAAATATAAAAATGACACAGATATTATTAATGAAATATATAATAATGTTATTCAGTTTGATATCATCGATAATGTCGTAATAATAGAGACTCCGTCATTCCTCGTTTTAGAAAAATTTATTTTCGATTTTGACACAGGAATATTTAGATCCACATTACCAAAGAAAATCTTTTTGTCCTTATCTGGAGGACATTCAGATTATGAAAAATTTGGTAATATTTGGTACGACGAAAAAGGAGAAGACATATATCTATCACGTACAGTCTTACACCCATGGCTGTCAGCTACAAATTACAAAGTAATATATCCAAATATATATAGATTTAGTATACCGGATCAGCAATTGTATAATATGTATGATCTTGGAACGGTAACACCAAAGTCCGTCACTAGGACAACGAAGACTGATTATGCTACTTTAACTGGTCAAGGTTTTAGTACATCTGAAATAGGTACACGAGTGTCACTATTATCTTCAATGCATATTAACATAGCATCTGTTGGTAGACCAAGTATATCCTTTAATAAATCTGATAATACGTTTTCAATCAATTCTATTGCTAGTGATCAAAGCTCTGGGATGTATGTATACAACTGGTATATGGATACGTCAGATAGTACGCAATTTACTGTTAAGCAGTTAGATATGTTTAAGCCAGATGTTGAGATGTATAATCATTCAATTGATAATTTTTATGCGAACAGTACTACTGGTGAACCTGCACTAAGTTCATATTATTTTGGAAGACTTGAGCGTGGAGCGCGAATTGAACAAAAATCAATATCACACGATGCACGTACTAGTGAAATTGATTACTACGGTCAAATTTACAACTCTGTATTTGAAACATCATTATCTGGTCGGACAATTAATCCGAGCGTATATATTGATACAGATAAAAGCTCGTTGAGAATGGGAGCTGGTATTAGTGCTAATGACTCTACTTTAGCGACAGACGGTCCAAAAGAAGCTGTTGCAGGGTATACCCATAACTCTTCTTATCTTTTATATAACGCTGCATTGTCAGGAGGAGCAAACGATATCGTTATAGCGTTTGATGTTGCTCTTTATACAAACACAACTGCTAATTCAGCTTACGCACAAATAAATCGAACTTAAATATTTTAAATGAATATATACGGATATCATACGTCAAATATTAAGCCATTGAGTTCAAGATACTCTTTGGACTCTGATGTCGTGATTGATGATATACACGAATACACAACTGAGGGACTTGATATGTCCTTCCCAGTCGCTCTATCCGGAGTTGAAGATATCACAACAAATCAACATAATACTCTCTTCTTGACAAGTAAAAAGAAAACAGAGAATATTATTTCAGTTAAGCCAAAAAAATCTCAGTACCCTATATATCGGCAAACATATCTTAAGAGAAACGGATCTGATCAATTTTTAGTTGTTCAAGAATCTACAGGGTCTACAACATTCTCAGGTACATCGGCTGCTATTGGTAATGGGTCATTTTTTGAAATTGAATTGCTCAACCCGCTGCACTGTGCTGTTAGACACTATGATAATACAACGTTAAGATATCTAACATTAGTATCTACTAACTCTGGTGCACTTACCTTTACTGCACGAGTGTCCGGTGGCTCACCAGATATAGATATACAGATTTTTAAATATTTGCTTGATGAAACGAATGACATAATTACATTGACACAGAGATTTTCAGCAGGTACGAGCTCATTTTCAAATGTTGTTTTACAAAAAGTAGATAACAGTCTTAGTGCACGAGTAATAACTGTAACTGATTCAACTCCGTTCAGTAATGATAATAAATTTCAAATCAGGCCAGTGGCTAGTACTTCAATCGATTTTGATTTGCAATCGACTTGGACTTCATATGTAAGTGCAGTTGATGAAAACTCACTTAATGTAGATCTTAACTCAACTGTACAAAATCTTCAGAACAATTATCTAGTATCAACTGAAACAGATTCTATTGGATTTTCATCTAAAGAAGTTGATATTAATTTACTCCCGTTAAAAAATCAAGTAACAATTGAAGGTTCTGTTTCGAGAAACAATCCATATAACACCCAAGAAGATGAAGTTACTCATAGAGAGTATCATACATTACATACTGGTACATATCAAGAGCATGGAGATGATTCGATTTACTTAGGATACACAGCAGGTGTAAAAGAGCTTAAGTTTGAATCCGACAGTTTAACATACTTTCACGTACCACAAAAATTCTCACCATTTACTCAAGCCAATGTTAACGATACAACATTAGTTAAAGCAGGTGGTGTAGCAAGTGATTCACCGCTAAAATCAGATAAGGTGTTTAAAAAATTATCACCTGAAGATATCACAATACCTAAAGACGAGTTAAACGGTCTTTGGCTGTGTACATGGTTATCAGGAGCTCCGGATTCTAATAAATCACCTATTTGGGTCGATAGATTCTTTAATCCGAAATTTATTACAAGAGCAGAAGCGTTATCATCAGGATTATTAAGCCCAATTACATATGTTGATAAATTTGATTCTCTTACAAAAACTTTAGGTGCATCCGCACAAAATGTCACCGTATATGATAAGTCAAGTGATTTGATTTTCGAGCCAGGAATCTTATATGCTTATCATCATGTAGGTAGAGGTAACAGTCAACGCAATATTGATTCGTTAGAAGGTCATCGCCTTGTAAAAGATTTTGCAAAGTATGTTAACATTAACGGCGCTTTGTTGGTTCCTGAGCTTGATACTAATGAGCGTACACACACAATGGCGAACGGTGTAGTAATGACTAGTACAAAACATCAAACCGATAGCGTTGATGTTCCGTTAGTATATTCGTTTAATAGAGAGTCTTATTGTATTACTGACCATATTAAACATACAGGATCATTCACAATAAATTTCTGGATGTATGCTGATAGCTGGGATGCACCGATCGGTGATCAGCTTGTCGGAAATTATATCAATAAAGGATTTGGAATATACAGTGAACCGTTCGTTACACCGTTCATTGTTATTCCTGACGGTAAGAGTGTTCATGTATACAATAGTGACTACAAATATATCGATTCATATTTTATCGGGAAAACTATTAAGCACATTGTCAAGAAGGGTAGTTTAGATAATTTTTGGATCATGGATGACAGTAATCACATCTATGAATATAGCATTAACGGCATTGCTCTAAATAAGATATCGTCAAGTCTACTAACAGGTAAAAATGTTATCGATATGGATATAAGTGAGCAATACATATATGCTCTTATACAACCTGCCGCGAGTAGCACAACAGCTCAATATTTTAAATTTGATCTAACAAATCAAACTGCCGGGTATACTGGAACATTAGCTACGGAGAATGTCTGGAACCCAACTATTGGTACATCTAGTACAACATACAAACTTCACACGGTTAGTAAAGGTGTATCAGCTGGTCAAGGTATTTTAATCGTAAGACAAGAGGCATTAAGCGGCGGGTCTGCTACATCTAATCCGCTAACAGGTACAATTTCATTCGGGTCTGGTAGCACGGTTGATATTCATGGTAATCCGTGGACCATACAAAACAATTACATTTATACATATGATCAGAGTACATCAGCTAATATTCAGGCTATTAGTGCTCAAGAGATCATTGAAGGTGTACATTCGGACAAGACTGGTAACATATGGGTTCTTCACGATTACAATAAGGTCAGTAAATTAGATAATGACAGGAATTTAATATTTACAACAAACTTATCTGCGATTATGCCCGCTGTGTCTTCAGTTAAGTATAATCGGTATATTGATTTTATCTACGAATTTGATCAAACTGGTTATACAAATAATGCCATTATTATTAACCAGTCGTTATCTGGTTGTAAGTCGATCAGTGTTGGACAAGACGGGTCAATTAAAACATTTGCAACAATGTTAACTGGTAGTTCACAGGTACAGACTGACATTGTTACATTCTTTTCAACACCGATGGTTTCAAGTTTCTCACTCAGCGCATATAGCTGGAAATCGTTAACAGGTTTTGATTACCTCAAAAAGCATAAATTAAATAACACACCGAGAATTGAAGCTAAGATAGCATTAACAAATATCTATAACAGTTCAACATCAACACATTCGTATAGTGGGTATACGTTATCTCTTCCAACCTCCGGATTAAAGAGAGGGTGGCACAATTTTAATGTACTTCTTCATGCCGAGACTGGAAGATATGAGATGCATGTCGATGGTCACTTAGTTGACAGTAAAACAGTTCATCCAGGTAGATATAGTTATTCTGACATTTTCGATCAACCTTTAACTGTAGGTAGTTCACCGTATTTTACTAAGTTTGTAGTTGGTGAGCAATTACAGCAGAAGTACTCATATCTTGCTAATGGTCTTAAGATAAAGAATTTTAAATTATATGATACTGCTTTAAATTACTATGATATTTTGTCTCATTATACGGTTGTTATGAATACGAATGATATGAAATGGGACATCTCTACTGGTCAGAGAAATTATATTGATACTGTTGAGAGAGTATTTAAGCATAAGATTCCAGGTAGAAAGAGTGATGTTGTTGATATTAATATTAAAAATGCATTGCTAACTGACGTATCACTAAAGAATGAATTACAAGAAAAAATTCTACGGAATGTTAATAGTATAATGCCTATTAATGTCAAGATACGACAGTTTACATGGGATGGAGTATTCACTGAAGTATTATCTGGCAGTAGCGGGTTAAAGAATATATCTATCGCAACGCCTAATACAGATATAGTTTCGACTACACCGTCAACACAAGGAGGAACACAAAGTTATGATTACTGAGACAAATAATAATTCCCCTGACACGACGGTCTCATCTACTACTGGATTAGATACAGAAATCAAATCTAATTTTAGCTTAGATAGGTATCTAGGTGATCAGCTTGTTCTCCCTTATACGTTTCAAGAAGTAAGAATTAAATCTAATGAGATGTGTATTGCAGATAATATTAATGCATCACTTTACAAGTTACATTTCAATTTTCTTTATTTGAATGCACAAACGAAAGTAGCGGCAAATAATTTTCCGGAAAAGTATAAAGGGTACATTGCGTCAACCGAAGAGGGAGGTGTTGATGGTGCTAACTGGTATAAAGGTACGAATGCATTATCAGCATTCAGTAATGCTGTCAGTAGTCAGTACACAAATATGGGAGGTACAATTTTGTCTGGGATTGTTGATGGTGTATTCACGGAAAGTCTCGGTACTCGTACGAAATATGTAGGTTTTCTAGCTAATTCTGGTGCTCTTGTTGCTGTGCAAAGTGAAAATGATGATTCACAAGCATTTGTAAAAATGCACAAACGTACAATTGAAGATTCAACAGCGCTTTCATTTACAAATATTAAACAATTAGCGTTTAGTAGTGAAAACAGATTATATGTTATTGATGACACATATATTCATAAATTTGATGTTGACGCAGTGCTCACTGATAACCCTGCAATTAGCGCTATCGGTAGATTCTTAATTAAGACCATTGGAGGAAAAAGCGTTAACATCTATGATAAAGACAAGTTTGGTAATCCCGTTAGTATCGATGTTGATTCAAAAGATAACGTTTATGTCTTAGATCATGGTGATAATGGATATAAGGTTTTTGATAGAGACTTGAATTGGATTACAACGAATTCTCGAAAAAATGACTTTACTCAGTTAAGTGGTGGTAATGTTGTTGATATAGCTATCGATCATAGCGATGATGGCGTATATGTCTTAGTAGATAATGGAATTATTTTAAAGTACGGCTCCAGTGGATTGCTAGATAGCAGGCATGATTTATCTGACAGTTTAGCAAAAGATGAAAAGTATAAAAGATTTACATTTTCAAAAATTAATGATGACATACTATACGTTGCAACTAATCAGAGTGTATATAAGAAATTTAAAACTAAGCTAGCTAAGAGTATCGGCGCATTTAGGATAAACAAAGCTTCGAATTTTATTGAAAATGAAGTTCTCAGTTTCATTGATGTTATGAGAACCAGTGAGACGACATATGACTATTTCTTCGTAGGCGCCAATTCAACTGAATATACTAGCTCTGAAGAGATCGTAGGTAAAGTGTTTAAGTTTGATGAAAAGGTCAACTACAAATCAACAATTTATGATGCATATAAATCTGATACCTATTCACTGAGCTCATTCACTATTGATGAGGAAGAATACGTTACTAACTGGGTAATCAATAAATCACTTCACAAATTAATATATAATCACTTACTATTTAGAGATAATATCCACTCTAAATATCGCGGACAATATGATAATCAGGGTAGATTACAATATCTTGGAATAGATTATATTAAAGATACAGATCCGAATCTATTTACATATAACCCAGATTTAAATAATTTCATAGGGTTAAATGAACCTGTTATGGCGGATGTTGTAAATAGACCACTAGAGAAAATCTTTGATCTCCAAGTTAATCTGTTAGATATGGTAAACGAAAAAATTTCCAATAAGTATCCATACCCTGAACATGTTGTGGGTTTGAAGTAATATAAATAAATAATTTTAGACAATGGCATTTAGATTAATTAAAACGAGTAGTTTGTCCGGTATCCCTGCAGGATATGCCCTTGACGGTAGAGATTATGCACACATGTCTGTCGGTGTACCTATTGGTACTGCCGTAGGTCTTTCTTCTGTTAAGGTTGAGATGAACCAAATCACAGAAGCGGTACATAGTAACAAGACTAATTTCGCTTGGTTATCCTCGGCTAATCCTACTGGTAGAAGAATGATAACTAATAGTATTGTTTGTATTGGTAGGAGTACT
>TARA_R110000765_G_scaffold6818_1_pt1 | contig 10414 bp, 13 predicted proteins | sample TARA_R110000765 | Tara Oceans TARA_R110000765 (sample SAMEA4398168) | marine metagenome | biome: Polar Biome; feature: [MES] marine water layer (ENVO:01000295) within the mesopelagic zone...; material: water (ENVO:00002006), including particulate matter (ENVO:01000060) such as...... | reverse complement strand
AGATGGAAGATTACCGAGCTAGGGTTACAGCAGCAAACGCAGCGCCAGCGCCAGCAGCACCAGCACCAGCGCCAGCGCCAGCGCCAGCACCAGCGCCAGCACCAGCGCCAGCACCAGCACCAGCACCAGCAGCGCCAGCACAAAATCCTCAAGAAGAGTTAAGAAATGACATAGAAGCAGCCGTTGCTCCTGCCGCCAATAAGCCCCAGCAGATGTACGCGGCACGACAGGGGGAGGAGTTGGACGACTATCAAGATAGGGTGACAGCAGCACAAGCAGCAGACCCAAATTTTGACCGAGATTTATACCAGCAGCAGTTAAAAAGCGGGGGCGGCATACCCGCCGAAGCCGAAGCTAACCTTCAGCAGATGTACGCGGCACGACCGGGGGAGGAGTTGGAAGACTACCAAGCTAGGGTGACAGCAGCACAAGCAGCAGACCCAAACTTTGACCGGGATTTATATCAGCAGCAATTAAAGAGTGGCGGGGGTATACCAGCGGTGGCAGGCCCAGCGCCGACCGCCGACGCTAGCCTAGAAGATACGGACGGCGCTGTGGACTCTGGAGTACAAGATGTTTTAAGAGATGACATAGAAACAGCAGCCGCAACCGAAATCGAAACCCCTGTACCTGAAACTTTAGACCCTGCAACAGTAAGAACTTCTACTAGTGATGGCGTGATGACTGCAAGCTCGGCCTCAGCAGCAGCTAATCAGTTTGAAGGAGACTCTAGGGTGGCTCGGTTAGCTGACGGAAGTTACACTTGGACTCAGCCTAACGGAGAAGTTTTCTCAGCGCAGAATGCTAACAGTATCGCGCAACTTCAAAAAGAAGCCCCGCAACAAGCAGCAGGAACTCCAGTAGCGGCTCAAAACCCCGGCTTACAGTCGTCGCAAGAGCCGTTTAAACAATTCATGCAGCAAATATCCGGTAAGAAACAAGGCGGCAGACCTCCGCAGTATGGCGGCGGGTACGGCGCTCCCAACCCTATGTCAGCAGGGGGATACGGCGGTGGATACGGCGGTGGATACGGCGGTGACCCTATGTACCCCGGAAGTGGGGGCTACTCACAACCGCAACAGAACTACGGCGGCGGCTACGGCGGCGGCTACTCACAACCGCAACAGAACTACGGCGGCGGCTATTCACAACCGCAGAGCTTCCAAAGCTACGGTGGAGGGTACAGACCGGAACGGCCTCAGTATACGGGTCAGCAGTATTCTCGCGGAAGGACTTATGGCGGCGGGGGCCAGCAGCAACGTCAATACGGCGGAGGCGGAGGAATGTTTGGCGGAAGCATGAAACAAGGCCGCAGGACTCCACAGTACGGCGGAGGCGGAGGAATGTTTGGCGGAAGCATGAAACAAGGCCGCAGGACTCCACAGTACGGCGGGGGCGGAGGGTACAGCACTGGAAACTACGGGCAGCCGTTTTCTAGGCAGATGCCGCAAAGGCAGTATCTCCCCGGCAACCAAATACCACTGCCCGAAGGCGAAGAAACAGCAGCGCCTTCAGAAAATCCTTTTGTTGGAGATGCCCCAGTTAATCCGTTTTTGGGTCAAGGATACCCAGACGCAGGGGGAGGTGGCTACGGCCCCGGCAGCCAGTATTACGATCAAATAATGGCTTCTCTTAGAAATCTGAGGTTTTAAACAATGCCTTCAGTAAGCGACAAGCAACAAAGAGCTATGGCCGCAGCCGCTCACGGGGACTCCACTATCGGAATCCCTCAAGCGGTAGGGGCTGAGTTTATGAGGGCAGACGTACTCAAGAAAGCGGCGAGTCGTCGTCCTCCACGCGGCTCATCAAATCTTCAGGGGTCACTCCCCCCGACACGCTGAGCTTAGCAATACAGGATACCGCTCTGGCCCCATCGACAAGGTCTTTTTTTAAATCTTTAATGTAGGCGCGTAGCGCGTCCATTTCTATTGTCTCTTGTTCAGTCACTCGCCTACCCGTTGCAGCTTTTTAGCTGCGTTAATTAGTTTGTTGCGGTTCTTTGCGTGTACCCACACTGACACTCTAACTAAGCCAGAGTCTCTCTGGCGCTCATCGTAGCCAACCTGAGAGGGGTACTTAGCGCGGTTCCTTTTTTCTAACTTGGTGTTATCCATAATTTTTCCTCGCTGCATAAGCGCCTAATGTTAGTCGCTTAGCATTTCTTGTGCAATGGCTAAAATAACCCCCTCGTCAAACCGGGAGATATCTACGTTTAAACGGTCTGATAAATCATCCCGTAGGTCGCTATGTTTTACTTTAGCGTAGCTTTTTATCCCCGCAACTCCGGGCACTGACTTGGCTACTTCTTTAACCATTCTAGGCTTTATAGTTTCACCGCCGGCCCTCACTGTTGCAGTGGAGAGCGCTGGGTAGAAGTAGCTTTTCTTGACCCGCATGTACACCACGTTTGGGTCAGACGGCTCTTCCATCCCTAAAGCCCTGAACACTTGCCCTATGAGCGGGTTGATCCGCGCAGCGGGTATAGCTATCAAGTCTTCTTCTTCGCAAGCCCTAGCGATAGCATCAACAATTTTCTCAGTGACACCTTTAGTTTCTTTACGCATCTCTTCGCTAGCGGCAGTCTTCAAAGTCTTGTACAGGTCGTTAGTGATTACTCTCTGCCGTAAGTACCGATACAAGTCTTCAGCGTTATATTCTTCTTTGTTTAATCTCCACGTAGCCATATCTGCTGTCATGTCGGCGTCTGCTTCGTCAGTGTTCCGCAGCACTGAAAACCGCCTGTCTTCTCTGGCTAAGCGGAGCGCGTCAGTATGGTTGCTGAACATGAGAAAACTAGCGCACGTTTCAGCGCTGCCTTTAAAACCGTTCTTTACGTTGACCGGCACTTTCACGGGTGACGTATCGACGTAGTGCTTTAGAACTTCCTGCTTCCGGTAGCTTTTCATGTCAGAGTCTTTGACTTCGTTCACTACCACTATCAGAGAGGTTATCCACTCGTTAAAGCTGTCGTTTACCATCTGGTCAAACTGTATGGAAGAACTGTTCCAAGCGCCGACTAGGTCTTCAACGTACTTACTGAGTGTGGTGCGGCCCACTCCCTGAGTGCCGTCCGTAACCATCAGTATTGCACTGCCTCGAAAACGAGGATTCTGAATCTTGGCAGCAAGCCAATCTAAAAAATACGCTGCTTGTTCAGGCTCTGGCAGCAAGTAGTCAACGTAAGCAATAAATTTATCCACAGCGGCCTGATCATAGTCTCCGTCTGTCCACGGCGGTGGGCCGTATTTATTTATGGTACGGCGGCCCCCGTCTTCCAGTATCTTATCTTCCGACACTTCGTACCCAAGCCCGTCAGCCCTGAGTGTTAAAGGATTTATAGCCCAGTAATCCGCAGCGTTTAAACGCTTCTTGGTGTCAGTCCCGTCACACACCCATACATCGGTGTAGAATTTCTGCTTCATACCGCCAAGTTGAATCTCCGACGCTGTCCTTGCGGCTAAGCTAAAGGCCCCGCCAGCTTTTTCAGTTGATATTCCGTACTTGTCTAAAGGGATTTGAGCTTCAGGAGGGACTTCCCTCGCCAGCGCCTTGATAGAGTTGTCGTTGCGAACTATCCACGTAAGGAATTCATCCGTGTCACGGCTAGAGCAGTGGTCGTGAAAGCACTTAAATCCACGGCTGTGGGCGTTTTTCCCCTCGCCATAGCCAAGAGGAGAGTACCCAGCGGCGGTTACGCTGTCGCTGTGGTCATGGCCCCACGGGCACTCGATAGTAGTCCACTCGTTTTGATTAGGGTCGTCAGCCAGTACCATTTCATGTGCGTATAGGTACATGAGGGCTTCATCAGCGGGGCGGCCAAAGTCTGGCATGTCGAACAGGGGCTTATATGACATAACCCTCGCTGCTTTCTTAGGCGCTGCCGACTGACTCTTTTCTAGCTCCCTACGCAGTACAGCAGCGGGGTAAAAAGGCCCGTCACTTTTAGTAAGTTTCACATGAAACCTTCCTTTCTCCCCTTTCTTTCCGTTGACCCCATCTGGCAGGCGCACAGCCTTGCCTAGCATAACCCCGCCTTTGTCTGTGATTATTGGGTCGTGGTTCTTTAGAAGCCCCACTAGCGCCTGCGCTTCGTCCTGATCCATGATGGGCTTGTCTAGCACGTAGCCGTATTGGTAGTTGCCTGCACTGGACTCGACTATGTAAGTGGGGGTAGCCATACCGGCGGGTAGGTCAGCAGCGTCTACTTTGGTGCCGATGTCGTCCAGCACTAGAACGTGAAGCCCAGCAAAATTAGTGAGCTTGTTTCTTAGTAGCCCGTCTGCTTGCCTTCGTATGCTGGACGTAGAATAGTAAAGCGCCCTTGGCTTGGTGCCGCTGAGAAGGGTGTCAAAAGCGTTTAAACTGTCTACCGGGTATCCGGGGAGGTTACCTGACCGGGGGGCAAATAACGCAATCTCCGATCCTGCCGGCTGAGTGTGGAAAACTAAATCTATAAAGGCTTGCACAGCCAGCTTGTCATATTGGTGCTTTGTGCTAACTAGCTCTAATTTTGCCCCTTGCACTGGTGCCGTATCTTCCGTAATATCTTCATCTGATGGTGGTTGTGCGCCGTCTTTAGTACTCATTTGTATTCCCTTAGTGAGTTAGTGATGATAAAAGGCCTTTGTTTTGCGACAAGGGCCTTTTTCGTTTTAGCCTTTGCCATAACGGGTTAGTATTTCGGGTTCTGCTTGTAAAGGTAGGCCAATCGCCCAAGCTGGCGGTGTTTCCATGACTAGCTGTAATCGTTTGGCGCATTCGGATGCTTCGGCGGAAGGGGATTCTAAGACTACCTCATCATGAACGTGCATCACAGCATTAGGCATGTCTAAAAGCACATCCCGCAGAAGAGCCGCGCAGAATGCCTGAGTAACATTCTCCGATAGCAGGCCGCCCCACAGCTTGTAGCGGGGCCATTCCGTCGCATCCTGCTTCATGCCATATGCCGCTTTCATGGCAGTTATCTCTCCGCCCTCTATCCTAGCTTGGGGGTAGGTCAAACAGGTTCCGTCAGGCAATTCACATATAAGAGAGCCGCCCATCAGGCGGGGGGCGAACAAATAAGTTATGCCTCTCGATACCGGAGCCTTTGTCTCTGGGTTTCTTATGGCAAATCTAGCCGACTTCTCTAAGTTGTTCCAAAACTTTGGTGCCCACGCATTCGCCCTGCGCCACGCATTTTTGTGCCCGTCAATTATGGGGTCTGACAAGTGTATGCCGTAGTTTCGGCTCATGGCCTTAAAAGCCCCAACCCCACCGCCGTAGCCCATGCTAAGTTCTATGACTTTTCCTAGCTGCCGCTCACCATGCTGCCCGATGTCAGCAGCCGCCCGTAAATACATATCTTCTCCGCGTTTAAACGCTTCTAGCTTGTCGTCTGCTAGCTTGTCGTCTGCTAAATACGCTAGGGCGCGGGACTCTATTGAAGACCAATCCCCTGCGACAAAAACATTCCCGTCAGAAGGTATCAAGGTGGGCCGCATCATCTTGGCAAGCTGAGTCATAACGTCAGTAAGCGGAGTGCCCAGCCGCATCTGGTGCTTGATGACTTCAGTGTCACTGGCAGACACTGCGTCCCTCCTCATATTGTGTAGCTGTAGCCCTCTGGATGAGAACCTAACAGTCTGGGCACCAGCGTATATAAACGCCCCTCTTACCCTGTCATCGTACTCAGCGCGTTGGAGCATCGTCCGATACTTGGCGACACTGGACTTGTTACCGTCATCTAGCGCAGCCACTACATCGTAAGACTCGTTTGTTATGCGTAGCTCACCAGCGTCAGCGGTGTCGAGGATAACGCCACGTATTGTCTTGTCTAGGCTTAGCTTTTTCACTCCCTCCTTGTACACCGTCATTGGCTTTTCAAGGTCTGGGTCTTTGGAGAGCAGCCACTCCTTAATGCGCTGGCCTTGCGTGTACTTGGTGACTGCCCCTTTAGTGAGGCCTGACAATTCTAGGTTGATAGCGTCTTGTTCTACCTTGGCATACCCCACGCACAATTCTGCCAGTTCCCTATCTATTCTCACGCCCCTATCGTTCACCCGCTCGTTTGCCAGCCAATCAGCGTGTTCTCTAGCTGTCATTCGGCGGGTGTTTAGAACTAGCTCTTTAGTGGCCTGAACGTCAGCTTCGCAATAGTCATACATCTCCCGCATTAGCCCAAGGTCAGTATTAAACTGGCCCGTGTCTTTGTTAGGCACACATAACTGCTTGATAAGGTAAGCACCACGGTGGGATTTTTTGTGCTTAGCGTTAATTGCTCTGGTGGCGTCGTCTAAGTTAGCAGGCAGCCCGTTTAAACGTGCCTGTGCAGAAGTGCAGTACCAGCGATCTTTTTTTATCGGCGGGAAACCGTAGTCGCTGACCATGACATACTCATAAATTAGCTGGTCAAATCTAGCGTTATGAGCGCCTATCAAGCAGTTTTCGTTTTGTAAATACTCTATCAACTCAGGCGAGGGCGCGGCGTTAGGCGTCCACAGCCCGAAAAAGTCGCCCTTTAGCTCAGCAAAGGCCATGCACAGGGCTTCAGTCGTTTGGTCGGCTGCGTACTTGTCAGCCCCCTCCAGCTTCAGGTCTGAACTAGAGCGGGTTTCAAAATCAACTATCAACATTTTAGTGGGGTCGGTCATTCTTAAACTCTTTTGTTGTGAAAAGGGCGTAGAGACAAAAAAGGCCCCGTAGGGCCTTTCATGTTAACCGGCGATGCGCCGGCGTTTTGCTGGTGCTTTTTCAGCGGGGGGTGCCTCGTCTTCAGGTGCCTCATCCGCAGTAACGCCCATGCCCTGCCAGTGATCTACAGATAAAACAGGAGTGTTTATCTTGCCATACTGCTTGTGCTTGTAGCTTTCGCTTTTCAGTTCTACTACGGGGACTATGTCATCGTCGCCGCCGTTGATCTGATTAACGACTTTCGCCACAATGTCACGAACAGCCTTAACGCCTCCTTTCGAGCTAGTCTTGTAGATGACTTGCTGTCCGGTATATTCACCGGCTATAGCAACCATGTGGAAGCCTACTTGCTTTTCCCAACCGCGCTTTGCGCCTTCTTGTTCAGGCAGGCTTGAGCCTATGATCGGGGTTCCAGCCATAGGGGCCATCTCCTCGCCTAGTAACTCTCCCTCGCCCCACGCAATGAATCCCTCGATAAAACTATTAGGGTTGATAGCCCAAAGTCCATCGGTCACCTCATGCGCGTCTGCGCCGAACACCCAATCTCCGCTTTTATCTAGCTTGATAAAAGGATACTCGCTGCTGCCGCTGCTTATGCGTTGGCCTGCTTGAGCTAGTCCGGTGCTGAGTTGGGATAATTCTACGGGTAAATTTGACATTCTTTTTTCTCCATTCTTCTCTAAGTAAGTCGGCCTAGCGCTTGTTTGAGCGCGTTGGCTGACATGATTCCCTCTCTTGGGTCATCTTCTCTTGCGAGTGTTGATCCTGTCGAGGTCTTGCCAATGTAAGCGCTTAAATTGTCGAAGTCAAGCCCCTTGTTCTTAAAAACTTTTTCTAATTTCGGTGCGGTTAGGAATTTGGCTTCTGTAATTTCGGCTACTTTTAACTTACGGCCTTTTACAAAAATATTCCTCACTGCTTCCTCCGCTGCTGCCTCGTCAACCCACTTGCGCGTTGCCCGCTTCTGCACCAGTTTCCATCCTGCTACTGCGTTTCCTAGCTCCATCTGCGTGTGAGCGGTTTCTTTTACCTGCTTTGCCCACGCTATAACGTCGTCAGCTAGATTGAGCGACTGCCCTAGCGTGTCTAGCTTTGTGGGGTTCATCGTTAACGCTTTGACGGCCTCGCCAGTTTTTTCAGGGCATGTTGCGGCGGCTGGGCACCAGCGGCAATGGCTTCCGGCGTTCAGTCCGGTGGCTTTTTGAGCCGCTATGTAAGTTCGTTTAAACGCCTCGTAAACGTCCGAGGGAACGTCCCATATTTTTAAGGTTTCGTTGTCGTCGCGGGACGGGATCGGCTGAATAATGGCTAGGCTGATAAATGAAGGTGGCGTTTTATCGAGATTATAGATTGATGAGTCAGGCGCAAGAACCTTCCCTTCCGACACCATTGCATAGAACAGCCCCTGTACATTGCCTACTGCCGGCACTGCTATGCCCTGCCCAAACTTCCAATCGACTATTATTAGAGTTTTGTCCTCTGTCACAGCCACTACGTCAGCGGTGCCTCCGGTTTCTGGGTTCAACTCATAGGTTTGTTCAGTCCAGTAGTCAACTACCTTGTACTCTTCGCATAGCTGATCCCATGCAGCCAGCGCCATGTCTAACAACTCTAAATGCTCTGGGTCTGTAACCTCCCAAGATTGAATATCACCGTTGAGCAGCCTTTCCATCTGGTCATGAAGCATCGTCCCGATGTTGGCGTACTCTGATGACGCCCCTTGCGGTATCCCCTTAGCTTCGGACACCCAAGACGGGCAAGCTATAGTTCGCTGGGCCGTAGACCCCCCGTATGTGTAGTGTTTTGTTGGCATTTGTTATTCTCCGTTAAGCCGCGCTCTGGCAGCCCTACTAAGACACGTTGTTGAAGTCTTGGTTAAGGGCGGCGTGACCGCTGGTTTAAAAAACGAGCGCTCTACGCACTCCCCCCACTTTACTTTTAACCATCCTTTTGCTTCTTCGCACATAGGCTCCGACGTTCGGACAGCTTCAAATTTACGCCGCTCCCTAAACGCCTGCTTTGCTTTTTCGTTTGTGAAATCAGACAGCCTCACAAATCCTTGCTCCCTTTTTGGAGTAAAATGGTAAAAAACTGTTTACTTGTTAATTTAAAACCAAACTCTTTACTGTACTTCTCTCGTTGAGCTATAAATTTGGCAAGCAACTCGCCATTTATAGATAAGTTTTTAACGTCTGCTTTTTTTTGCGATTTTTTAGCCGCAAGCGAGCGCCTTTTCTTTTTCTCTGCGTCGGTTAAATTTAACGGCGGCCTGCCTCTTCTGGGCTTATTCATGTGTGCTGCTCCTTTTCTGGTGGTCTTTAAGCAACGCTTCGACAGTCATGCCTAGCGACATATTGTAAGCCGTGGCAAGTTCATCTAGCGCGTCGTAAGCCTCCCACCGCACGGATATAGATGCGGTTGGCTTTTTTTCCCTGCTGGGGTTGCGGGATTTTTTCCGGTCGGGCCGTTCTAGCATAGGTGTCTCCAAAATTGATTAATGTGAATGGTCATGCTAAAGCGCTTATGCTAGCATGTCAACCTCACAACAAAGGAATAGACCATGCTGCACACTAACGAGAGGTCGCTACAAAGAGACTGCTTAAAACACGCCCGTTCGCTGGGCATGTTTGCAAGGAAAGTAGAGACACCAAACTACGCTGGGTTTCCTGACTGCCTGCTGATTAACGAGGGCGCTACTTTTTTCGTGGAGTTTAAGCACCCCAACGGCACTGGCCGACTGTCAGCGCTTCAGAAAAATGACCACGCCACACTGGAAAACCACGGCGCTAATGTTTACGTCATAGATAGTTACGCTGGGTTCACTGACCTATGTAGGAAAACTGGAAGTTCTAATTATGCTAAATGAAAAACAGCTAGACGCGGTAACTCACATATATGAACAAGGCGAAACTTATCTGGTCGGGCCTATGGGGTGCGGGAAGACACTCACGGCACTGACCGCAATTGATGAGCTAATACGAGACAACCACGTAATCAGGGCGCTAGTCGTAGCACCCCGCCGAGTATGTGAACAGGTATGGTTACAGGAAATAAACAAGTGGGGGCTGCACCGTTTAAACGCTGCGATAGCTACTGGAACCCCGGATAACCGGGTGAGGGCGCTGACCGGGTCGGCTAACGTAGTCTGCATAAATTTTGAGAACCTAGCATGGCTATTTAGTAAGCCCGATCTATTTGCCGGTTTTGATATGCTGGTCGTAGATGAAGCGACAAAAATAAAAGCTGGAGGCAAGGCCTTCAAATCCCTGCGCCGTCACCTCAAACAATTTAACACCCGACTAGCTATGTCTGGAACCCCAGTATCCGAAGACTTTGGAGGACTGTTCTATCAGGCCATGATTGTGGACGACGGTAAGGCTTACGGGAAAAACAAACAAAACTGGCTAGAGCGGTATTTTACCCCGACTGACTACATGCGCTATAACTGGGAGGTCGTCATGCCCGTCGATCTACTAGCGCCGTTTCAGCACTGCATGGTCACACTGCCTAGCTATAGCGATGAGCTACCCGCACTAGTCGAGCGCACTATTTTGTTAGGCGGGTGCCGCACTCCCGAATACGACGGCCTAGCGCGGGATATGATCGTAGACAATGTAACAGCGGCAAACGCTGCGGTGCTGACTAGCAAACTACAACAGGCCGCCTGCGGTTTTCTTTACGACGACGACGGTGCAACGGTGCAGATACATCACAAAAAGAGCGAATGGTTAACCGCGCAGCT
>TARA_R110000765_G_scaffold93245_4_pt1 | contig 10416 bp, 10 predicted proteins | sample TARA_R110000765 | Tara Oceans TARA_R110000765 (sample SAMEA4398168) | marine metagenome | biome: Polar Biome; feature: [MES] marine water layer (ENVO:01000295) within the mesopelagic zone...; material: water (ENVO:00002006), including particulate matter (ENVO:01000060) such as...... | reverse complement strand
TGGGTGGCGTGGTTGCCGCCCATTCTTTGTTTACAAGATTTTTTGTCTTGTTTATTCACCATTTTAAAAGACAAAGCGAACCGAATAAATATTTAATCGGCTCAAAACTTTAAAACAATTTATATGTAAACTAATATAAACGATTTCTTTTTGGAAACTTTTATATGCAAACGAATATATTATGGGAAACGATTTTGACAAATATAAATCAAAAGACAATTTCAAAAAATACGAATCATTAAATGATTATTTGTCAGAAGACAAAACAAACGAATCCAGTAATCAAAAGTTTGACAAAGTGATTACGTTAAAAGTCACAAAAGAAACATTTGAAATGTGGGAATTGTTATGTGAAAATTGGGGTGAAGTGTTGGGCTACGAAAACAAATCAAAGATATTTGAATTCGCAATTGTCGAAGCGCTTAACGTTCCAATCAGTTCGTTGGGTGGTTTCAATCACGAAGGGTGGGACATTGATTAAACAATTCTTTATTTTATAAAACAATGTTGAATTAATTTATTACATTTGCGTTGACTAACTAAAAACAAAATGTTACAAAATGGGACAATCTATAAAAAAGGGAATTAAAGGAATCAAAGAACAAAAGCGAACCGAAATTACAAAGGATCAATTATTAAAACAATTGGAACAAAATATGGGAAACGTAACGTTGGCGTGTCACTTCGGCAATTGTTCACGTTCCACGTTTTATCGTTATTATAATGGCGACAAAGATTTTAAAATTGCGGTTGACGATATTAACGAAATTGCGGTTGACATTTGCGAATCGGAATTATGGAAACAAATTAAGGACGGCAACGTTCCGTGTATTTTATTTTATCTAAAGACAAAAGGAAAATCTCGTGGTTATGTAGAACGTCAAGAGTTAACCGGATCGGACGGAACGCCAATCAATTGGAATGAAACAAAAACTTACGCAATAAATGAATCTATCATTAAAACAAACGATTGCGATTGATTATCTTGAAGACACACAAACCAACGTTATTTTATACGGCGGCGGTGCGGGTGGCGGAAAATCAATGTTGGGCGCTTATTGGGTTTTAAAACAATGTTTGAAATATCCGAACACACGTTACGTGATAGGACGAAGCCGTTTAAAAAATTTAAAGGAAACAACATTGCGTTCATTATTCGAAGTGGCTGCAATGCAAGGTTTAAAAGCAAATGTCGATTTCACTTATAACGAAACGAAATCATTAATCACAATTCACGAAACACAATCGGAAATAATTTTAAAAGATTTATTTCATTATCCAAGCGATCCAAATTTTGATTCACTTGGTTCAATGGAAATCACCGGTGCGTTTATTGACGAAGCGACGGAAATAACACCAATGGCGTTCAATGTTATTCAATCGCGAATGCGTTATAAGTTGGACGAAAATTCTTTAGTCCCAAAATTATTAATGACGTGCAATCCGTCAAAGGGTTGGATTTATTCGGAGTTTTACAAAAAATTCAAGGACGGAACGTTGGCCGACAATAAACAATTCGTTCAATCATTGGTGACGGACAATCCAAACATTTCAAAACATTACATTAAACAATTGCAGCAATTGGACGTGTTGAATCAAAAACGTTTGTTGTTTGGTGATTGGGAATATTCGGACGACGATTCACAATTGTTTTCAATTGACGCGTTGAACGATATGTTTACAAATAATTTTGTTTCGGGCGTTGGGACAAAATATATTTCCGTTGACGTTGCACGTTACGGACGCGATCAATCCGTGATTTGTCTTTGGCATAATTGGCGTGTTGAACAAATTAAAACATTTGACAAAAATTCAATTGACGAATTGGCAACGATAGTTGACGAAATGGCAAAGACACACAACGTTCAACGTTCAAACATTGTGGCCGATTCGGACGGCGTCGGTGGTGGGTTCGTTGACATATTGAAGGGTTGCAAATCCTTTGTGAATAATGCAAAAGCATTTGACAATGAAAATTATCGAAACGTCAAAACGCAATGTTATTATAAGTTTGCGCAAAAGGTTATGAACGGCGGTGTGTTTATAAATACAAATGACAAAGCATTACAACAAAAAATAATAATGGAATTCGAAATGGTTAAGCAACACGACATTGACAAAGACAACAAATTAATGATCACACCAAAAGACAAAATCAAATCATTATTGGGACGTTCGCCGGATTTGTCCGACGCTTTAATTATGCGATATTATTTCGAATTAAATAAAACAAAAATTCTTTATTTTGGATAACTTAAAATTGCGACGATTATATAAAACAATTTTTTATTTTTGTAAATTATGAAATTCAAAACATTAAACACCGAACACAAAGAAATTTTGGATCACTTCATTAATGAAGTCGAAGGTTTTATTTATAGAATTACAGAAGACGAAAACCACAAAGCATTTCGAAATTTCAAACCGGTTATAACAAACGCAAAAATGTTGCACAATAACATTGGCAAAGAATTAAAGTCAATGAATATTCCGGAAACGGATTGGATTTTTATGTTTCCAAATTATTTATTGTTTGCGGGAATTGGATTTGCGGCGGGAATTAAGACGGACGAAAACGAAGAAATAATAAATGAAGAAACGGAATTGTTGTTTGAATTAATAGCGGACACAATAAACGATTTGGAATTTATGAATGAAAAAAGATTAAGGGAAAACCAAATAAAAACCAAACAAAAACAAAATGATTAATTTAAGTGTCGGCGAAATAAAATGTAAAATTCCACAATCTTGGAATGAAATTAATTTAAAAGATTATTCAAAAATTTATTCAATAATAAATAACAATATTTTCATTGAACCAAATGAAGACGACGCACCAACAAATGATTTACAAATAAAAGCATTGGACGCCGAACGTAATTTGCACAACGTAAAAATCAATCGTCAAGTGTTTTCAGAATTTACGGGAATTGAAAAAAATATAATTAACAAAGTTGACGGCGAAGAAATGTCAAAGACATTAAACACAATGTCAAATTTTTTAAATTCAGAAGTTGAACGAAAAATAACAAAACCGGAAAACAAAAAATCTTTTACAATAAAAAACAAAGAATATTTTTTTCCATTAACTGAAATGAAAACAACAACGTTCGGTGATTATATAGAAGCGGCGCAATTGGATATGTTAGCACAAAAAAATGAAGCGGGACGATTCGGAGTTATTGCCGAACAAATGGCGGTTTTGTGTCGTGAACAAAACGAAGTTTATGACGAACAATTGGTTGCAAAGAAAACGAAAATATTTAGTGAATTGAAAATGGACGTGGTTTGGGATTTCCTTTTTTTTTTGACGAAACAAGTGAACACCTACAAAAAACCTATCCGAACGTATTTAAAAACGGAAACCGAAATGACAACCGACACGCAACAAACAATTGGGCAATCTTGAAACCTTATGGTTGGTTGAATACGCTTTATGACGTTGCAAAAACGGGGTTGTTCACCTCGAAACAAATGAACGCCGTTGAATCAGTTAAGGCCGAAAATCTTTACACGATTTTCACTTATTTAAGTTGGAAGGCCGCAAGCGTTGAATACGAAAACGAAGTTAAAAAAGGAATGGAAGAAGAACAAAAGCAAAAACAAAATGCGAGGAAAAACAAAAGGAAATAAATTATGAGTGGAATAACAAACACAAATCAAATCGTTGATCAAATGAAACAATATTGGATTTTTACAACAACGAGTGGACAATTTTATTTTGGTTGGCCGCAAGAGGTTGACAATATACACAATAAACAATTTCCGTTAATGATTATGAATCCGCCACAAATGACATTTTCGGCTAAAAAATATAATTCAAACGTTGTTGACGCGACATCAAATTGGACGTTCACAATTTATAATAATATCCCTTCGCAATACAACGTAACGGACGATTTAAAGATTTTGGATTTATGGGACGCAATGGAAACCGATTGTTTTCGTTGGTTGCAATTATGGTGGCGACATTTTGACGCAAATGGATTTGATTTTATTATGACATCACCGATTCAAATAACACGATTAAAAGAAGCGTCAAACGATAGGTTGTTGGGTTTAAAGGTGACATTGGGATTTGATTTTTTTAGATTTTGTAATCTTGACGATTTATAAAAATGAATACAAAACAAGTCGATCCAATAGCGGTTCAAATTGAATCCATTTTAGGGCAAAAATTAATTGCTTTAAATCGTAGCGCGTCGGGTTCATTGATTAATTCTTTATCGCACACAATAACACCAAAAGGTGAATTTGGTTTGGATTTACGAATTATGGGAAACGATTATTGGCGTGTTGTTGAATACGGGGTTTCGGCTGCAAACGTTCCATTTGACGCGTCCACGCGTTCGGGTGCGGGTAATTCAAAATACATTGACGGGTTAATTGATTGGGTTAAAACTAAAGGAATGGCTAGTGACAAAGACGCAATCCGTGCAATTGCGTTTGCAATAGCAACAAAACAAACGGCAACAAATCGTGGGGGTTTTGGTTTGGGAAATCCAATGAATAAAAACAAACTTGGATTCGTTGCAAAATCACAAAATGAAATTAACAATGAAATTTTAAAGATTTCGAAAATATATCAATCGGAAGTTTTAAAAATAATCGGGAACGCGATTCCGAATCAAATCGAAATAATTATATAAAATGGCTTTAACATTATCAATCAAACCGAAAAATAATAAATTAGTTTCAACATTGATTCCAATATTTTTTCAATGTGTCGATACCGATCCGAACACAACAAACATAATTGCTAAATGTTTTCAGATTAACCAAGGAACATCAGTTGCAACGCAAGTTGGCGGATCGTATAGATTAGCGCCAAACTTAGAATTTACGGGAGTTTTTAAATTTGACGCGTCCGAAGTTTTTAACACGTTAACAAAGTGGACGTTGGACGATATGTATTCGAAATTCGGAAGTGACGAAGGAATTATAAGTTCAATAAAAAGCGGCGCGGATATTGTTAATTTTAAAGTTTACGTTGAATTTTACCGCGAATATTTAGACACAACAACCGGTTTAATAATTATCGATCCAACGCCGGTGACTTCAAACACTTTTTATATACACGAAGGTTCACCGAATAAAGAGTTTTTGCAACAAGTCGTTCCGGACAATGGATCGAATATTGGCGCGTTTAAATATTTCAATACATTAAACGACATTGAAAACAAAGTTTCAAGATATTTCACAAATTATCCAATAAAAACAACGGGATTATCTACATTTTCATACAATACAATAAGACGTGACGAAACTTATCCGTTAATGTTTAACGCGCTGCCTTCGCAACAAAATGACGTTTGCGGTTATCAATTAAGCATTATCACACTAGGAATAAATAATGTTGCTTTAAATTCGCATTTAATTAATATTCCGGACGATTTAAATACACAAATGATTCGTGTCGGAATGTTGGATATTATTAATGGATTAACACCAAATTCATCAGAAGGAACATCACCAAGATTTGAAAACGTTTTAAAATATCTAGTTTCATTTCAAGCGAACACCGGTGGCGCGACGTGTGTTTATGCGCCCGTATTGACAATTTATGAATTCACAATTAACGACAAGTGTATAAAAAATTCCGGATATTTACGATTTGCTTTTAAAAATATGTTGGGCGGTTTTGATTGCGTAACGAGTAACGGAAAATACACACGGAAAACAAAAAACAAATTCGAAGATTTTGAAAAATCATTAGGATTTTTTGATATGTTTAAACCAATGGCGTTCGGAAATTCTAATTGGGCAAATCAAAATGTTGAACGTTATTCAGTAACAACGCACGTAATGAAAAAAGAAAACGCAATTCATTTTGCGGAAATGTTTTCGTCAACAAATGTTTATTTAAAAACAATAAATAATTCCGGTGATTCAATTGTTGACACGGAAATTTCTTTTTTAGAACGCGAACAACCAATGTGGTTCGTTCCAATTATAATAAAAGGCGCAGCGTTAAACGTGGAAAAATCAGACGAAAATTATGCGAGTTTAAAATTCACATTTGAAATGGCGGTTAACCAAAGAAACCCAAGGTATTAAAAAAACAAAAAAATGGCACAATACACACCAAATATTGAATTCATAATTGTTAACACTTCCGTTAAACCAAACGAAAAATTTTATTTGGATATTGAAAAAGTTACGGATTTCCCATTGGCGTTGACTTATTCAATTAAGGACGTCCAAGATCCGTCAAGTTCAAAAGGTTCGTATTCCAAAACATTTTCAATTCCGGCAACCGGAAGGAATAACACAACGTTGAAAAATCTTTATTCCGAAAGTTTATACGATTCACACCAATACGTCGAAGACTACGACGCGTTAATTTTTGTTGACGGAATGAATGTTTTAGAAGGAAAATTTCAAATCAAAGGGACGAAATACCAAGGAATTCCAAAATCTTATGAATGCCAAGTTTTTGGCGAAAACTTCAAATGGGTTAATGCGTTGGCCGATTTGAATTTATGCGATATTGATTTTAGCGCGGGAAATTTTTTCCCATTAGCGCCCGTAGTTGGTTTGTTTTCACGTGACGCAATAAAAGCAACTTGGAATTTTGGCGAAGCGGGCGACGTCCAAGGTGGTGTCCAAACACACATTGTTTATCCATTAATTAACACGGGAAAATGGAATTTTGAAGACGCAACAACGGGTGAAGGAATACCAACGCCGTCAGATTTTTCACCGGCCTTTTATTTTTACAATATGTTGAAATGTATTTTTGCCGCGCAAGGTTACACGCTGCAATCGACATTTTTTGAAACGTCGTGGTTTAAACGTTTAGTTTCATTTATACCTATGGAATCGTTTGTTAATAATGCGGCAATCGTTACGTCTTATTCGTTTGATTACGAAACTTCCGTGACAACGCCGTGGAAAACGCCGTTGAATTATTATCACCAAACGGGTTCAACTTTAGATTGTCCGAGCATTGGGAACGTTTGGCACGGACAAAGTTATGGTTTAACGTTAACGTGTCCAACGTGTGATCCGGCCGGACAAATGACAATTGAAGACATAACGCCGTATTTCAACACAACAACACCTTATGACATTAGCGGTTTACACACATTAGCCGATCCGTTCCATTTTGCGGGTTGGTATTGGGCGAATTATTCGTTTTACAATAATAACGGGGGTGTGCAATCCGATAACGTGCCGTGGCCTTATTCCGATAACCCGTGTATTTTAGGCGGTGGAACAACCATTTCGCAAAATATGCCTTGGAGAACGTGGGGACACGATTATTTTTGTGCCGATTGTGAACCTTGGTATTACAATCCGTCGATTGGGTTGCCTTATCCTTATCCTTATTTGGATAGTAAAGAAATTGTTATGACGGACACGTCAATGTTTGCAACAACTTATTTAGGAATTTATGAATTTTCCGGAAATATGTATTTAGAAATGGATAATGACTACGAAATCACAAATCCGGTTGCACAATATGATCCGTGGCCGCCGTTTCAATACGGCGGTTCTTTGCCATTGATTCAAGGAACGGGAAATGGTGGTTCAAATTTTCCCGCACACGTAAACAATTTTGGAACGGACGTTTACACGGGGACGGCTTATGATTTCAACGTTTATTTAATACACTACAAACACGCAACACGAAGTTGTCACGTTGTCCACGCGGTTGGAAAAAGGGTGACGAATAGTTTGAATACAATGGGCGGTTTAGCACCTTCAAATGCACAATACAACAACTATAAATTGTTTAACGATCAATTCCCGTTAAGTGCGCACACAACAAATTTAAAGAAAAATTTAAGTTTTTCCGCAATTCAAATTGATATTATCGACGTAGAAGACAGAGTTTTTATGTATAGCGAAGTTAATTGTGTTATGTCCGAAGCGCAAGTTGTGACGGGAACGGGTGTGGGTAATTTTAATGCACACGGAACGTGTCAGATGAAATATCGTGCACGTTCACAATCATTTAGTGGGACGATTGATCCTGTTATTATTGCGGGTGGTTCGGTTGACTTGGAATTATTATTGCCGTGTGATCAAACACAATTGGAATGGGTTAATGGATTGACGGGATTGTTCAATTTATTTTGGCAATCAAACGAACAAACAAAAACAATAATAGTTGAACCGCGCGATTCATTTTTTAAACATTACACGGAATCGGTTAATTGGACGGACAAATTAGATCACGGAAGCAACCAAGAAAATTCATATATTTACAACGCATTAAAACGAAATCTTTGTTTCACTTATGAAAATGATTCCGCCGACGGATTGGTTGAAGAACGAAATCGAAGACGTGGCCAACTTTGTGAATTAGGTTCACACGCTTTAAATTTAGGCGATTTATATTTGAATGAAGAACAAAAAATTGGTTCAGATTATTACGCGCCAACTTATATGTTTTACGACAAAAGCGTTTCAAATAACCAAGGTTCGGACAAACAACCATTTATTCCAATAATACATTCCGAATATTCGGCCGCGTGGACAGTTCAATACAACGTAAATTTGCCGGATAAGTTAACCGAATTCGCAACACGGATTTTGACTTGGTATGGATTACAGCCGTTAAACCAAGTTGACGGAATAACAAGCGCGAACACTTGGCGTTTTGGTTTTGACGACTTAACATCACCAACTGAAAATCTACAAACATATCCGTTTGCGGGTGTGTATTCCGATCAAGTGGGAAACCTAGGCGGAACGCTTTTATTGGGTGGTGTCACTTATAATAGTCCGTCACTTTATTTTGAACAAAGCGAAATTAACGTTGTTGCAACGCCGCCGCCGTATGGCTTAACAAATGGGCTTTATCAAATGTTTTGGGAATCACATATTTTATCGTTGATTAATCGTCCCGTCGTTAAAAAAGCATTTTTTAAATTGACGCCTTATGATATTGCAAATTTAGATTATAGGAAATTAATTTATATAGAAGGTGCGCAAGCCGACACCTATTGGATAATGAATAAAATAACGGATTTCAAGGCGGGCGCGAATCAGTTAACAAAAGTTGAATTATTCGAATATTCGAACACACGTGGTATTGCAAAACCGACATTGGCAAAAGGTTTTGGCGCAAACTTAACGCCACAATGGACGGATTTTAACGCACAACCAATTGCGTTTGGAGTTGCAAAAGTAGAAACGAAATATATGACGTCGTCTTTAGATATAGCAAACGAACGATTTATTAATAATCCAACGAATGAAATTTTAAGAACGCGAAAATTAGCAAGGCAAGCCGGAATTGCACAACCAATAAACATAAATTACACAAGCGACGGGACGCGAGTTCCTACGCAATTAGCACCCAACGCCGGCGGAAATATTGGCAACAATCAAAACATTGGAGTTGGCGCAATTTCAATTGGAAAAAATATAAATCAAACAAGTTCGAACATTGTTATTGGTGACGGGAATAATCAATATTCAACACAACCGATTCAATTCACACAAAACGGAATCACGGCATTGGCAATTTCGAATGGTGGTTTAATGTTGGAAGGTGGCGGCGGTTGTGTTTATTATGAAAATCCGGCGGGTGAAATTATGGAAGTAATGACGGGCGTTCCTTATCACACAATTCAAGTTGGTAAAACACCGACATTTAATTACGTTCGTTGTTTATTATCCGAACCAAGCATAACACAAAAATAAATTATGGCAACATTAGAAACAATATTAAACATCAAAGTTGAGGGAACGGATCAAATGGTTAAGTTAAAAACCGAAATTGATAAAACTTCGGCGGAATTAAAGGAATTACAAAAGGAAGGAGTAAAAGCCGGACAAACGCAAGATCAATATAATGCGAAAGTAATAACGGCCGAAACAAAATTAAAGGGTTTACGCGGTGAATTAAACAAAGGAAAAACGGAATTGGTTAAAAATGCAAAGGCCGCCGGCGACACTTCAAAATCTTATAATTCATTAGTAAAAGCAAACGCGAAATTATCGCAAGAAGCAAGAAAATTAGCCGATCCGTTAAATAAAAACAAAAAAGCGTTTGGAGAATTGACGGCAAAAATGAAGGCCAACGAAGCGCAATTAAAAAAAATGGACGCGTCAATGGGACGAAACCAACGAAACGTCGGAAATTACAAACAAGCATTAACAAGTGTCGCAACGGGAATTGGTGGTGTGATTATTGCGTTCAAAGCATTCGAACGCGTGTTGTCAACTTTTGTAGATTTCGAATTTCAAATGAAACAAGTTGGTGTTATTAGTGGCGCAACGGAAGTTGAATTGGCAATGTTAACCGAAACCGCTAAAAAATTAGGTTCAACAACCGCGTTCACGGCGGGCGAAGTTGCCGAATTACAAAATGAATTGGCAAAACTTGGTTTCGATCCAACTGAAATTGATAATATGACGGCAAGTGTTTTAGATTTGGCGTTTGCATTTGACGAAGATTTG
>TARA_R110000765_G_scaffold144801_5_pt1 | contig 10416 bp, 29 predicted proteins | sample TARA_R110000765 | Tara Oceans TARA_R110000765 (sample SAMEA4398168) | marine metagenome | biome: Polar Biome; feature: [MES] marine water layer (ENVO:01000295) within the mesopelagic zone...; material: water (ENVO:00002006), including particulate matter (ENVO:01000060) such... | reverse complement strand
CTTTAGCAAGCTAACAGAATTAGATAGTTTTCTTGCAGAGTTTGGCGAAGATGAAAACCTTGACGACTGGCAATTAATAGACGAAGAAGATGCAGAGGGCGAACACGAAGATTTCGACTTTGAATACAATTTAGAAAAATTAGAACTAGCTACTACTGGTAGGGCAATACCTAACGCTAAGAGTAAGCAAGATGGCGAAAGCACACAAACGCATAAAACTAAATTTAGAGTTCGTTACGTGTACACAGAAGATAAAGGCTTAACACGTAGTAGTGGCGAACAAAGAGAATTTTGTAGTAAAATGACCGCAGCTAACAAAGTGTACCGTAAAGAAGATATTTTACGTATGGGAGCTATGCCAGTAAATAAAGGCTGGGGCTTAAATGGTGCTGATACTTATAGTATCTGGCATTTTAAAGGCGGTGGTAATTGTCATCATAAATGGTTTAGACGTATTTATATACAAGCTGGTGCAAGACCGAGTAGTGCAGACAAAACTATAACTACTACTAAGGCACGTAGTCAAGGTTTTAAGCCAGAAGTAAACGACCAAAAAGTGCCAGTAGCACCAAAGAGAATGCCTAAAAACGGATTTGTAAATAAAAAAGGATATTAAAATGAACGATAAAGATTTAAACATAGCACTAGGTAAACTGTTTAACGGTATAGAACTAGACACGCATAAAGTAGAATTAGCTTTGATAGACGATGTTAATAGTGCTTTAGATAAAGCAGACAGAATGTATGGTAATATACAAGATGGTTTAATAAGGTCGCAAAAAGAAGCTAAAAGTGCAGCTAAAGAATATAAGATAGCCTTAAAAGATGCCGAAAAAGCATTAAAAAAAATAAAAGAATTAGGCGTAGGTGGTAATATGGATAAACTATTTACAGACAAAGTAAACTACGCTAAAAATAATGTTAAGCTATCAGAAAAAGCTGAACAAAATATAGATAAAATAATTTCAAGTTTATAAAATGGCAGTATTATTTATAAGCGAAGATACTATAAAGAAGTCTACTACTATTAATGGTAATGTAGACGTTGAATTATTGCTACCATACATTAAGGTAGCACAAGACATACATATACACCAGCTACTAGGTACTGACTTGTACGATAAGATACAAGCTGATATAGCTGCTGGTTCTTTAAGTGGTAACTACAAAACGCTTACAGATACATATATACAACCAGTTTTAATTCATTACTCATTATTCGAGTGTATGCCATTTTTGTCGTACAAAATAATGAATAAAGACATAGTACGTAAAATATCAGAAACTAGCACACCAGCAAGTTTAGAAGATATTAAGTATATGCGTAACATTATACAGAATACTGCTGAATACTACGCTACACGTATGGTAGATTACCTAAGAAACAATAACGATTTGTTTACAGAGTATTCTACTAATAGCGGTGCAGATTTAAGCCCTACAAAAGACACATACTTTAGCGGTATGAATTTAGATACTTACGAGCAAAACAATAGAATAACTATACGAGATTTTTTAGACGGTAGTTTTGATGTATAAACCTAAAGAAGATAACATAGAAAAGTTAAAAACTTACTTAGATAAACAGAATGAAAAATCTGATAAAAGAAAACGCAGACGTACTAAGTCTAAATAGCGTATCGTATGCAATTAGCTTTACCGCAGTAGAGCAAACACTACAAATAGTTTTGTTAGTAGTTTCTATTATATACACAATAGATAGATTTAGATACTATCGTAATAAACGTAAGTAATGGCTAAAATGGTGGGCGGTACATACCGCAAAAAGGTTAACAAAAAACGACCAAGTACACATAGTAAGAACGCTTCTAAAGGGCAAAACGGTTACAAGTCTAAGTACAAAGGTCAAGGTAGATAGATGGGCAAAGACTTTACTATAAGCATAGGTAACATAATATGGGTAATAGGCGTAATTTTTATGGCTGGTACTGTATTCGCTAACATTTCACAGTTAGGTAAAGATATTATAGTGCTAGAGCAAAGGTTAGAAAAAAAGATAAAGATTATTAACGAGTGCGAAGATAGGATAATAGAGTTAGAAAAAGATTTAGCACGCACTAACTGCATACATAAATAATGTTAAAGTATTTTGATTTTGAAGAGTTTGATAGTCCAGACGAAAAAGGTAGCGGTTTACCTATTTCTGACGGTGGCAAAATGAATTTAGATTTTTTACACAAACTAGACGAAGCACGCAGTTTAGCTGAAACACCGTTTAAGATAACTAGCGGTTACAGAAGTAAACAACACAATATTAAAGTAGGTGGGCGAATAGGCAGTAGCCATTTAAAAGGGTGTGCAGTAGATATTTTAGCGACAACAAGCGTAGAACGTAGTAAAATACTAAACGCCTTGTTTAAAGTAGGATTAGGTAGACGTGTAGGCATAGCTAAAATGTTTATACACGTAGATATGGATATGGATAAACCAAGTGCGATATGGCTTTACCAATAGGAGGAATAATTAAAGAGTTATTTAGTGGCGGTGTTACTGAATTAATTGACGAAGTAGTAACTAGTCAAGAAGAAAAACTAGTGTTAAAAGCTAAGTTTAAAGAACTAGAAACCGAGTACACGAAAGTAATAGAAGATAACGTAACTGCAAGATGGCAAGCGGATGCTAACAGTACGTTGTTAGCAAGAAACGTAAGACCATACACGTTAATCTTTCTTTTATTTATATTTGTTGTAATTAGTTTCTTTGATGGTAATATAGGCGAATTTGCTTTAGCAGATGGCTACCAAGAAATTTACCAGAGTTTACTAATTGTAACTTTTACTGCGTACTTCGGAAGTCGTGGTATGGAAAAAATAACTAAAATCAGACAGAATGGCAAACAATCGTTATAGATTAAAACCAGACGAAGAGCAATTAATACACAACTACCGAAAATACAAAACTAATAACATACTAGTTATAGGCGACTTACACGAACCATTCTGTTTAGATGGTTATTTAGAGTTTTGCCAAGAACAATACGACACCCATCAATGTACAGAGGTAGTTTTTATAGGCGATATTATCGACAACCATTATAGCAGTTACCACGAAACTAGTGCGGATGGTATGGGCGGTGCTGACGAATTAGAGTTAGCTATAAAGAAAATATCTAAATGGCGTAATGCGTTTCCAGTCGCTACTGTTTTGATAGGCAACCACGACCGTTTAATAATGCGTAAGGCACAAACTTCTGCAATACCTAGTAAGTGGATTAAAAGCTACAAAGATGTCTTAGAAGTACCGCAATGGGATTTTGTAGAACGCTATGTTAAAGACGATGTACAGTATATTCATGGCGAAGCTGGTACTGCACGTACTAAGTGTCGTGCTGATATGATGAATACGGTGCAAGGTCATTTACATACACAATGCTACACAGAACACTACGTAGGGCAAAATTACCGTATCTATGGTAGTCAAGTAGGTTGTGGCATAAACCACGAGAGCTACGCTATGGCTTACGCTAAGGCTGGAAAAAAGCCAGCAATAGGGTGTATGGTAGTTAAAGAAAATGGCACGCAACCCATAAATATCTTAATGGACTTGTAATCAGTTACTTACGCAAAAAGCGTAACAACCAAGTAACACAAACAAGAAGTATATATATATATATATTAATAGTTTATAGTATATATAGTTATAGTTATATATATATAGCTTTATTTTAAATTTATTATATCTAGTAAATTTAACTTTACAAAAAAAAACTTTATAAAAGAGTAGGTTTATAAACTAAAATGTGTTTATATTTGCGTATTATTAATTTAAACTATACACAGAATGATAGACACTAACGAATACCAGAGCATTTTTAACGATACTTTTTTACAAGTGCAAAAAGTTAAGCTAGGCGATGTAAATTATAAAATACTTTGCAAAGAGCTTATGCTAAAACAATTATTAGCCGATTTAGAGCAATCAGAGGTATCTTATTTAAACGATAATAATAAATTGATGGCTAACTATTGCGAGGGCAAAAGAGTGGCTTACACGTCAGCTATGGAGATATTACAAGACTTACATAAATCTATCAATAACTTATAATATGAGCCAGAAAACTAAAAACGATTTTATTACATTTGCTTTAGCTATGTTTGTAGCTGGAACTGTAATACTAGCAGACTACATAGGACTTATACAATTAACTTTAACAAATCACTAATGACAAAGCAAGACACATTAAACAAGCTATTTAAAGATAATGGCTTAGTAGCCGAAGATGTATTTAAGCATCAACACTACACAATCATAACAAGAAGCGGTATCGACAAATTACAAGCTAGTTATAATATTAGCATAGAATACGAGGTTGTAAAGTGTGAGCCACGATTTGCCGTAGTTAAAGCAAAAGCAAATAGTAACGATTCTAACCATATAGAAACCTTTGGAAGTGCCTTAAAAGGCGATAGCTTTAAAGATGGCTCAACTAATACTTGGTATGTTATGGAAATGGCAGAGAAAAGAGCAATGAGTAGAGCCGTACTAAAGTTAGCTGGGCTATATTCTTTAGGAGTTTTTGGCGAGGACGAAAGCGAAAGTTTTAAAAAATTATCAATTAACCATTAAAAAAAAAATTATGAGTTTAGAAATGAAAGGAAAACTAGTTAAGATTTTACAACCGCAAAGCGGAACATCTAAAACTGGTAAAGAGTGGGTAAAGCAAGGATTTGTTATAGACAACGGTGCTAAGTATAACCCAGAAGTATGTTTTAATTTATTCGGTTCTGATAAAGTATCTATGTTAGGTGCGTTTACAGTAGGCGAAGAAATAGAAGTAGGTTTTAATTTATCAAGTAGAGAATACAACGGTAATTACTATACTAGTGCTGATGCGTGGAAACTACAAAAAGTAGAAAATAGTAATACATTCGATGATAAGTTTGAGGGTACTACACCTAACGATTTACCCTTTTAATTATGGCAAGCTGGAACGAATACACATACGAAGATGGTACGCCTTATAACGGTACAGAAGCACCAGTAGGCTATTATGGCGAACTTGCTACACTAACACTAAAAAAGATACCAGTACCAGATAAAAACGATAAAACTAAGTACAAATATGCTTTTGTAGTTAAAAACCCTAAGTACAATAGTGTGTCAAGACAAAAAGATATGCAGCTACTTAAATACTATTCAGATGCTAAACAAGATGGCGACACCTTTTATATGGTAGGAACTGAATACGAAAGCAGCAAGTTTTATAGCGATTTAATACAACAAGGATATAGTGTACAAGACGATTTTAATTTAGGAAAATATGAAAAAAAAGACAAGTAATTTATTAGCACAAGCACAAAGTTTAATTACTTCTGTAACTGGTACAGATATACCAAAGTCTGCAAGAGGCGAAGTAATGAAACAAGTAAGAGCAATATATAGACAAATCAAAGATATTGACGAACCTATATATAAAGTTTTAAACGATGATGATAACCATAAAACAACACACAACAAATGATAGGATTAAAAACTGAAATAGAACTACTAAAAAACATTACTTCTGATGTTTTAAAAATACCAGTAGATAATATAAATGTACAAGGTAAAACAGAAGAGCAAGTATTAGCACGTTTAGTAGTATGTAATATACTTATGAAAGGCGGCATAAAGCCATCTACGTTAGCTTTACATTTCTGTAAGCATAGAACTAACTACTATCATTATAAAAAGCTACACGCACATTATACGCAATATGAAAAAGATTACCCTAAGTATAACGAAGCGTTTATTTTAGTATTAAGTAAGTACCAAAGCATAAGCAAAGGAAACTTTAATACAAATTTAAAAAAGATGTCTGCGATAGACGAAATAAATGTAGCTTTAGCAAATCTAAACCATTATAAAAATCAATTAGAAAAAACGATATGAAATTAAAAGAAATAATCCACGAACTACTAGTTAAATACCCACCCCTAAGAGATAGCGACAATAAGTTAACTGCTAATATTTGGTATCAAGAACTAAAAAAACTAGATAAAAAAGTAGATTTATTAACTGCTAGAGGCTTACTAGAAGCTTTTGCAGAAAATAAATTAAGCAACCCAACTAGTATACGTAGACATAGGGCAAGGTTTCAAGAGTTAATGCCAGAGTTACGAGGCGATAAATATAAAATTAGACAAGAAGTATTACAAAAAGAATGGATAACTAAAATAAAAAAAGAAGATTCGTACAAAAGTATTAAAGACAAAAAAAAACCTAACAAACCAAATTTATAGATTAATGAATGGCTATATAAAATTACACAGAAAAATACTTGATAACGGTTTATTTGCTGATGCTGAACTATTAAAAGTTTTTATCTGGTGCATACTAAAGGCTAACACAAAATCTAACATATTGTATGGTCGCAAAGTAGACATAGGACAGTTTATTACTGGTAGAGTGTCTGCAAGCGAAGAGTTACACATAAAGCCTAGCACAGTCTACAAGCGTTTGTTAAAGCTGAAAGCACAAGACTATATAGAAATTGATAGCAATACTAAAAACACATTAATTACTGTTATAAATTTTAAGTCTTACCAGCTTGAAGAGGTTAAAAAACAAAGAAACCTAGATGAGGTTACAAGCAAGTTTTTTAACGAGGTGTCTAGTTTTGCCGATAGGTACACAGATGTTACCTTAGAAGCCTTTACAGACTACTGGACAGAGCCAAACAGAAGCAAGACTAAGCTAAGATATGAGTTACAAAAAACATTTGATATAGCAAGACGTTTAAAGACGTGGAGTAAAAACGAGCAAACCTTTAAACCAAAAGAAAAAAAGAATATATTAGACACGTGGCAAGAAGCCAGAAATATGATTTAATTATGACAAAGCAAGACACAATAGATTTAAACCTTTTAATAGCAACCTTTAGATGTTTTAACGAACAACTATATAATTTAAAAGGTAAACACAGTAAAGTAGTAAAGCTAAAGTTTAACAGACTAGTAGGCGTAGCTAGGGCATACGAAAACGAGATACTTAAATGGACTGATAGCAGCGAAGAGCTAGAATTAATTTACGATAACTTAATGGAGGTTATAGAAACTGTAAAAGAGCAAGTATATGAAGTATGAGACACGTTCTGCGTACGAGTTAGTAACTGGGTGGAAGTCTAACGACAAGTACGACACGCAAAAGTTAAACGATAAAAACAAAAAGAAAAAAGACAGAAAGTATGAAAATTTGGGAACGATACAACACAGACCAGAAACAGTTAAAAATAGACTGCGTTGATTTATTAAGTAAGTGCTATTTAATGTTAGGTCAAAAGCCAGACACACAACAAGTAGTATTAATGGCACAGTTATTATATAACGATTTAATTAAAGACTATGGTGGTTACGATATGGAAAAAGTATTTTTTATATTTGAGCAAGGTATAAAACATTCAGAAGATGGCGGTTTTGTTAATGTACGTAACTGGAATAAATGGTTAAAAGAATTTAAGTATAATGGCGACCAGCAACAAACCTACAAAAAGGCTTTAGAGTGGAATGACATTAATAACGATAAGCTAATAGGTAATACAATTAAACAAGCAAAACGACTAAAATGAGAGAGGTATATATATTTTTAATAGCAATAGCAATTATCTTTACTGGCTTTACTTTATGGTATGAATACAGAAACGATAAAAGGTTTAGTAAATACAAAAGCGATATAGACAAGCTTAAGAATAAGTAATAAATGAAAACACACGCACAGTTAAAAAAAGATTTAGATAAAGTATTTAGCCAGTACATAAGATGGTACTACGCAGACGACAACGGTTTTGTAGAGTGTTATACTTGCGGTGTTTCTAAGCACGTTAAACAAATGCAAAACGGACATTTTCAAAGCCGAAAGCATACAAGCACAAGATGGCTACACAATAGCAGTATAGCAAACTGTAAACCACAATGCCAAAAGTGTAACATCTGGAGTGAGGGCGAAAAATGGCAATACGGTAAAAAGCTAGAAGCTGAATACGGAGTAGAGGCAGTAGAAGAATTAGTACAACTAAGCCACAAAAGTATTAAGTACGATAAGCAAGACTTAATATCTTTAATACAACACTACAAAATACTTTTAAAAGATTTAATATGATAAACATATACAACAAAGACTGCTTAGATGCTATGAAACAAATGCAAGACAATCAATTTGACTTAGCAATAGTTGACCCTCCCTATGGATTAGGAGATAGCGTTGTAAATAGTGGAGGAAGATTTAAAAGATACGAAAATAAAAATGGTAACTGGGATAAAAAAATACCATCACAAGAGTATTTTGATGAGCTATTTAGAGTTTCAAAAAATCAAATTATTTGGGGAGGAAATTATTTTCCCCTACCTCCTAACAAATGTTTTATAATTTGGGATAAAAAACAGCCTCAAGGAATAAGTTTTGCTATGGGAGAATATGCTTGGGCAAGTTTTAACAAAGTTGCTCAAATCTTTTATACTCGAACACAAGGTCAAGAGCAAAGATTTCATCCAACACAAAAGCCAGTTAAGTTATACGAATGGCTACTAATGAATTACGCAAAAGAGGGCGATAAGATTTTAGATACTCACTTAGGCAGCGGCTCAATAGCTTTAGCTTGCCATAATTTAGGTTACGATTTAGAGGGCTACGAATTAGATAAAGAGTATTATAGCAATGCTTTAAAGAGAATAAAAAACCACCAAGCACAACTTAGGTTAATATAATTTTGATAAATACTTATTAACACGCTTGCAATAGTCAAACTTTTTACTAATATGCACGTATGTTAAGTAACAAATTATGTAAAGAGTTAAAAGCCATAGCTGCTAACTTCATACCATCCAAAGACTTAGACGATTTAACGCAAGAAGTCTTTTTACAATTATTAAGTTTACCAGAAGAAAAACTAAAAGACATATTAGAAAATGGTAACATCTACGGTTACTTTAATCGTATGTGCAAATTAAGTTATTATAGTAGTACAAGTCGTTATTATTATACATACAAAAAAGACCACGAGCTAATAACTTACAATACAGAAGTATTTATACAAGCCTTAAAGTACGCAGATAAAAAACAAACACCAGCACATTTATATATTATTAATAACGAGGTATATATAAATAGGATACTAACAGAGTTATACTGGTACGAGCGTGAACTGTTTAAACTATACGTTTTAGGCGACAACAATGGTCGTAACTATACATACAGTACCCTAAGCGACATAACTGGTATAAGTCGTATGAGCATATACACAACTATAAAAGGCGTTAAGTCTTACATAGATAAAAGACTAAAAGAGTTAAACAATGGTGTATAAAGAATTAGCAGAATTAATAGAATACGACATACCTTATATAGAAGTGTATAATGAGGTAGGCGAATTAGAATACGTATTAGATTTAGATAACTTAGAGTTTGACGATATTGATGTAATGGTAATGCCTAACTATCAGTCTTACGGAATAATAAAACTAAACAGAGATTATGGACGACAAAAAAATGACACGACCGAGCTTAATGATTAAAAGCTACAACTATCTAAAAGCATTTAGTAAACGTGTATTAGGTGGTTTTGAGAATGTAGATGCATCAACTTATTACGATAGGGCTTATATATGTAGCAGATGCCCAGAGCTAACGCCAGAGGTAGAATGCAACGTATGCGGATGTCCGATAGAAACAAAAGCTGCGTGGAAAACAGAAGAATGCCCAAAAGGTAAATGGAAAAAGGTATTGTAATGAATATAACAGAAGAACAAAAAGAACGTATCTTAAATGTCTGGGCATTTTGTAAGACTGGGCAAGCAAAGACTAAAGAAGCAAAAGCCGAACTTATAACACTATACAACGAGATACACAAAACAAGATATAAGACTACTAGTAATTGTAGTAGCTGCATTAACACGTGTTATCAAGGTATAAAAAAGCTAGTAAATGAAATACAGATGTAAGTGTAAGGTGTTTGAAGTACACAAGACTACTATAAAAGTAATAGATGGTAAGGTAGTAAAGCCAGAAACATTTTGTACAGAGTGCGAAACGTATGGCGAATACATAAAAGAGCATAAGGGTTTTGGCTCTATAATAAAAAGACCACAAGGTACAGTAAGTTCTAAAAAAGATATGATATAATGAAAACACCAAACTATTACAAGGGTAAAGTATATGGCTACGAAGCACACGAAGTTATAGAAGATTTTGCTGGCGACAACTATAATATAGGCGTAGCACTTGCTTATCTTATGCGTGCTGGTAAAAAGCCAGACAACGATATTACAAAGGACTTACAGAAAACGATAGACCATTTAAATTTTGAGATAAAAAGACAAAACAATATTAAAGAAGCTGAACAAAAAGAATTATTAAATAAATACTCAAATGCAACTATTAGCAACTAACCAAGTTTACCCAAACAAAGATAACCCACGTAAT
>TARA_R110000765_G_scaffold63633_1_pt1 | contig 10422 bp, 8 predicted proteins | sample TARA_R110000765 | Tara Oceans TARA_R110000765 (sample SAMEA4398168) | marine metagenome | biome: Polar Biome; feature: [MES] marine water layer (ENVO:01000295) within the mesopelagic zone...; material: water (ENVO:00002006), including particulate matter (ENVO:01000060) such as...... | reverse complement strand
TGTAACCAGTAAAATAAATATGTTTTTCATTATGCGATTTTATCAACTAAAACTAAATCCTTAATTTTTTGTGCTTTTTCAAAATGATCTAATTTGTGCTTTTGAATCCACCAGGTGGCGACTTCCATTAAGAGCTTTGGATTGTCATTTTTATTCTTGAAAAAGGCATAGAACGAAAGCCCTACGTTTTCTCCTTTTGTAGCAATTTTGGCATCGCATACATCAATGATTTTTAGTCTGATTTCTTTTTTCATTTTCCTATTCGGTTTTTTTCTCAAAAATCAATTCAAAATAAGCTGCTTTACCATAACCTGATATTGCAGGAGCAAATATTTGAACAAAACGCCAACCTTCTTTAGCATGGTTCGCTATTATAGTTTTGTAATCAGTATTTGGATTTGTAGTAAATAAACCAGACAAACCTATTTTTACATATTTGTATTCGAACATGGGATATTATTTTAATAATTCAAAAGCAAGTTTTTATCATTTCACAATCTTTAGCTTATACTTCTCTAAAAGTCCACTAAGATTATCGGTAGAGAAAATGGCTCCGGTCATTGTATTGTTTTCTGGGTCAAGACTATAATTGGTAGCGGAACTAAAATCGGCTTTTTGCAGATTGGTTCTTGAAAAGATTGCACGCTCTAAATTGCATTCATCGAATTTTGCTTTACTAAGATCGCAGTCGCCGAAGTCAACCTCGTTAAGTTTGCAAAGCATGAATAATTGCCCTACAAGTTTCAATTCTCTGAAGATTGCAAAGCTTAAGTTACAATCAAAAAAAGACAGGTCCATTAAAAAAGTATTACAGGTGTCGAATGCTAAACCTACAAGCTTACAATGCGAAAATTTCACTTCTTTAAACGTAGTATTAACAATATTTACATTGCTTATATTACAGTCAATAAACTCACATTCCAAAAATGTCTGATTGTTTAAATTTCCTTTAGAGAAATCACATCCTTCAAAAATGCAATTTTCGTATTCCGCCCTTGGTAATGGGGTGTCTGCATATTTTTTTCCTTTAAAAGTTTGATCTAGAATTAATTTCTCCACTATTTTTTAATGTTGTTTTTTAGATAATATAATCGCAGGAATTTCTAAACTTTGAAATAGTGAATTATATGCTTTCATTTCAGTATTAATAATTGCGTCGTGTTCTGTTGAAAATGTTCTCCATGTGTTCAACAAGTCAGTTAAACGCTCTTTTGCGCCAGCGGTAACTTTGGGTTCGGCAGCATCAATATAACCTCTTAGATTCAGTAATTGTGCATTCAGTTTATTTTCAAAATTTATAACATCTTGAAAAGTTTTCTGGTTAGGCTGTATCAAATTTTCTTCCCAGATGTTTATTCGTTTTACTAATGAATCTCCTTTCTGTATAAGTTCTGTAGCTTCCGCATTGCTAGAAAGTAGTTTGTTGTATTGGTTTAATTGAGATTTGGCCGATCGCATATCATTGACCGAGGTGTGTATATTAACCACGGTAGACTCAATGGTCTCCATCATCGCTTGTTGCTCTGCATAATCTACCATGCTAGCGTTTAATTTTGGGTGAGGTAAAATGGTAACCATTGTTTCAGTAGTTGATTCCCCTAAAGTTAATTTTAGTTGGTAATCACCAGGACCAACTGTTGAACCATTTAAGCCTCCAAGCACAAATACTTTTTCCACTGAGGGTAAAGCGTTTCTTTTAAAGTCCCAAGTAAAACGATTGTATCCTTTTTTAGAAGCTAGTACAGCAGGTTTAGAAGGTCCTCCAGGCCAAGATTTAAAATCTTTATCTTTTTGGTTGGTAATAGTACGTATTACTTCACCATCTTTTAGAACTTCTAGCTTTAGTTCAGTACTGTCTTGTGCTTCACTCAAATAATAGTCAAAAGTTACTCCGCTTTTAGGATTGCTTCCCAATCCAGGAATTGGTTTATCACTTGATCCTCCTATAAACAAATACGTGTCTTTAGGTTTAAAGATATTTACCCTTTGCTTTGGCGTAGTGCTATTCTGTAATGCAGCAAGATCATCTAATATCCAAAAAGCTCTACCTGCAGTTGCCGCCACCAAATCATTATCTTGAATGATAAGATCATTGATAGGGGTTAGTGGTAAGTTTAATTGTAATGGCTGCCAGTGCGATCCATCATTCAAGGAAACGAAAAGTCCTGTTTCCGTACCTGCATATAATAGGCCTTTTACTTTTTTGTCTTCACGAACAACACGTGTAAATGTGTTGTCACCGTTTATGCCATTGACAATTTTTGACCAAGTAGAACCATAGTCGGTAGTCTTGAAAATGTAGTTTCCAAAATCCATCGATTTGTATCTCATTAATACTATGTAGGCAGTCGCTGGGTCATGCGGAGAAACTTCAATACTATTAATTATTCCTTCTTTAATTCCGGTTGGTGTAACGTTCATCCAATTGGTACCTCCGTCTTTAGTAACGTGTACCAAACCGTCATCACTACCAGACCAAATAACACCTTCTTCATGTGGAGACTCTGTTAAATAGGTGAGCGTGTTATATATTTCACCACCTGCGGCTTCATTAGTAAAAGGACCGCCACCTAAACCATGCTTGTCTTTTTCGTCTCTTGTTAAATCTGGACTAATGACTTGCCAACTATGACCTTCATCTGTTGATTTGAAGACTACGTTACCACCATGATAAATAGTTTTTCTATCGTGTGGTGATGTGATAATGGGAGCATTCCAATTATAACGATACTTAGCATCTTCAGGAGAGATGCTTAAACCTAGCTCCGGATACTCTTTTATAGACTTAGACTCTTTTGTTTCTGCATCCCACTTATCAATATTACCTTGATATGTGCCACCGTATATTAGTTTTGGGTTATCTGGGTCAAAAGCTAAAAAGGCACTTTCACCACCGGCGACGGCATACCAGTCTTTCCAATCTATACCAGCGTCATTAGTTCTAGAGGCTATCGCAACGGTAGAGTTGTCTTGCTGACCTCCATAGACATTATAAGGCACTAGGTTATCTGTAATAACTCTATAAAATTGCGCTGTATTTTGATTCTCTTGTGTACTCCAACTTTTTCCACCGTTGTTTGAAACATTAGATCCACCATCATTTGAATTAATCATACGTTGATTGTTCAAAGGGTCTATCCATAAATCATGATTGTCACCATGTGGAGTTGATAGCGTTGAAAACGATTTCCCCCCATCTATAGATTTTGTTACCGGTGCATTTAGAACATAAACGATATCTTCATTTTGGGTATCCGCAAAAATTTCCATGTAATACCATGAACGTGTAATGTTGATACGGTCTTTATTAATTAAGGTCCATTTTTTACCAGCATCATCTGACCTATAAACGCCTCCTTTTTCTCCTTCGGCCTCTATTACCGCAAAAACGCGTTCTGGATTGGCACGAGAAACAGAAATACCTGCTTTACCCATTTCCTTGGGTAAGCCTTCTGTCAACTGTTTCCAAGTATCTCCACTATCGGTAGATTTATAGATGCCTGAATTTTTTCCACCAGACTCCATGGTCCAAGGAAATCGCCTGTGTTGCCACATAGCTGCATATAGAATGGTTGGGTTGGTCATATCCATTGATAATGCCGATGCTCCTGTGATATTATCTACAAAAAGTACGTTTGTCCAAGTTACACCACCATCTATAGATTTATAGATTCCTCGTTGAGAGGAGGGACCATATTGTGCTCCTTGCGCAGAAACAAAAACAATATCAGGATTGGTTGGATCTATAATAATATCAGAGATATGTCTTGTTTGCTCAAGACCCATATGTTTCCATGTCTTTCCAGCATCGGTAGATTTGTAAACTCCGTCGCCCATAGAAGTCATTACACCTCTTGCGGCATGCTCGCCCATACCGGCTATTACAATATTCGGGTTGCTTTCAGCTACCGATATGGCGCCTACTGTTGCTGTTTTTAAAAATCCGTCAGATATATTTTTCCAACTAATTCCGTCATCTGTGGTTTTCCAGATTCCGCCACCTACGGTACCCATGTAATATACCATTGGCTGACCAACTACCCCAGTTGAAGCAACACTTCTACCACCTCTAAACGGACCAATATTTCGCCACTTTAACCCTGTATAAAGAGAATCTTCTAGCTTAATTGCTGGTTCGGTTATTTTACTCTTTTTTCTTTGAGATTGTAATGCCAATGGAGCTAAGATAATTAGCACTATCAGAAGTCTAATGATTTTCATGGTGTGGTCTGTTTGGTTGTTGAATAAGGGAAGGTAATAAAAGCTTAGGTAAAATGGTAGTACTGAATTTGAATTCGCTATTTCTGATTTTAAAGGGCGAATTTTTATGGTTTTAAACAATATAGATTTATTAAAATGATAAATTGGTTTTAATAGGTCTGCAGTTTCTTTTTTTACTTTAAACTGGCTAAGTTAGAAGGTGTATGGCGCACCAGACTAAACTTTTAAAACAAGAATTAAGTACAGAAAAACTAAAAGAATACTTCCCTAACGGGCAAGTCAATACCTATTCTAAAGGATATATAATTAGTTATATCCATAAAAAAGTAAGCACATTTAGGTGGTTATTAGAGGGTAGTGTCAATTATTATATTTCGTTTGAAAACTCAGAGAGCGATATTTTGGTTTGTCAAAATTCAGAGCCTTTTTCCACCATCGGTTTAAATGGTTTTAATACACCGCAAAGGTTTACTTATAAAGCTGTGGTCTCATCGCCAAAAGCTACATTTTTTGAAATACCTTTTATAGCGCTTGAAGCATATTTAAAGAAAGGGCATCAAAACATTCTTTTAAAGAATATAGGTGCTAAATTATATCGTGTTCTACAAACAGCTTTATTAAAGCAGACCGAATTATTGAACCCGGTAAGGTTTCAGCCTTTTGTAGAAGATCGTCAATTCTTTATTTCGCCAGTTGCAGAGCACGAAGAGATTGTATCGTTAATGAGACGTTCTCCTTTTCTCGATTATTTTGAAGAGGAAAATCTAATGGCATTGGCAGGCTTGGCAGAACGTAGAGAATATGAACCAGATGAGGTTTTGTATGTGCAAGATGGTTCAAGTAATGGTTTGTTTATATTAATTCACGGAGAGGTTACTATAAAACGAATAGAGAATACCATTGAAATTAAACAACGTTCCATAAAAAATGCTGGCTTTGTTTTCGGTTGGTCATGTTTATTGAAAGAAAAGGATATCTGCTCTGCCATTACAAATACTAAAACATCTGCCTATTTTATTCCTGATGGGGAACTCATGAAATTATTTCGTAAGGATGATGCTTTTGAAGGTCAATTTTTTAAAAGGCTTTTATGGTTAATGGGCAATCAACTTAACGCAGCTTTTGTACGTTATATTGGTTTGTTGGGTGAGCACAGTATAGAAGCGGTTTATCAACTTATTAGTAATAACAAATCTCGCTTATTGTTATCATCTCCATTACATCAAGTACCACACCTATTAAAAAGTAATACTACCAAGCAATTTGCTTATGATGCCTTAACTGGCTTAGTTAAAAAAGGGACTTCTTTAGAGAGACATATTGCGTCTTTGAGTTTAGAGTTGTTAAGCGAAGACCAGAAAGAGCATGAGTTTATCAGTGGGCTACAACAGATATATGAAAATGTTGCAGAAAAGGAAAGTCAGAACCCGAAAATGAACAGGAAAGTATGTGCAGAACTTACCGTAAAGGTTTTTGATAAAGTACCCTACATAATTGAGGGATGGGAGAATTTACCAGAAAGTACCGGTAATATTTTCATTTATAATCATTTGGTAAACGATCAACATTATGTGCTGAACAATAATTTTCAAATAACTCTAGACTCTCATTTTCTAAGTGCCATGGTGTTATATAAAAAATATAATGAACCGGGAATTAGAACAGTGAGAATTGGAAAAGGGCAAGAATACGGACACCAGAATTACTACGATAATTTAGGGTATATTAATGTATACACGCAAGAATCCGAACAGCAAACAGCTACCTGCAAAAAAGAATCTCGAAGTATTTTTTACAGTGAAGCTTCTAAGTACCTTCAAAATGATTATAATCTAATTATTAGTCCAGAAGGTACTTCCTACAGAACAGATGAATCTCCCGGTCCATTTAAAATGGGAGCATTTAAATTGGCCTTGAATACAGTGCCAGAACCTTATATAATACCTGTGGTAATGGTAAATTTTGACCATAGAATAGGTAAGTCGTTATACTACTGTGCTATAAAGGAACCTTTTAAATTGAGTGAAAAAGTGCCTTCTAGAAATAATGCCGATTTGTATGCCTTTGTACAGCAGTATGAAAACAATTATAAAGGATATGTGCAAACTGCCATTAAAAGAGCAGAACAGTTGAATGTGTCATCTTCAGGAGCTGATAGTTTAGAAGAGCCACCTGCTATATGGTGCAATGAAATAAAAAGACTGAAGAGACGTGTTGATAAACTGGAAACGCAAGAAAATCTTATTGCTTTCTACGGTAGTTCGTCTGTGCGTTTATGGGTGAATATGAAGCGTGATTTAAGTCCGTTCAATGTAGTGAATCTTGGCTTTGGCGGATCTACATTTGCGTGGTGTATTCATTATTTCGATGAGATTTTTAAAGAAGCAAATCCTTCAAAAATTGTTTTGTACGCAGGTGAAAATGATTTGAATGATGGTAAGACACCACAAGAAGTACTATCGGGATGTATGGAATTGGTGCAGTTGGTTAAAAACAAATATCCTGATATAGAATTGGCATTAATAAGTTTGAAGCCAAGTGTAGAGCGCGAACATCTAATTCCTTTAATTATGGAAACAAACCTCATGTTGTCCAAGTATTTTATCACCGAACTTAATGCACAATATATCAATGTATTTGCACAAATGATTACTACGGATAATAGACCCATTCCAGAATTATATCTATCTGACGGATTGCATTTAAATAAGCAAGGCTATGCGCTGTGGAGTACTGCTATTAAAAAAGCACTACAAGCAGCGGATAGCCTTGAACTTGAAATCTAATTATTGTTTGGAGAACCTATTTGTCTTGTCCACCTTTACGTTGTGGAGATCTTGGCGTTGGCCATTCTCCTTTTTCGCCAGATCTAGGGTTGATACCTAAAACGGCTTTTTCACGAGATGTTCTTTCAGGATCCTCACATGCCATATAGGTTAAAATTGCAGTAAGAATAGCGTTGTTACGCACATCGTCAAATACAATTTTATCATACGTGTCTAAATTTGTGTGCCACGTGTAATTCCAATAGTCCCAACTTAAAGAACTTAATGAAAAAGCAGGAGCTCCTGCTGCTACAAACGATGCATAATCTGATCCACCACGACCAGGTGAGCCTGGGAAAGTAGTTTCAATTTCATTCTTGTATGTTTCAGGAACCGCTTCCAACCAACGACCTAAGTAATCATAGGCATGTAAGAAACCTTGTCCAGATAAACGAACGACTCTTCCTGTTCCATTATCTTGATTGAAGACAGCTTGTACACCGGCAACAATTTCTGGATGATCTTCTACAAAAGAACTTGAACCGTTTAAACCTTGTTCTTCACTACCCCAATGTCCAATTAAGATTGTTCTTTTTGGATTTGGGTATACTTTCTTTAAAATACGGGCAGCCTCTAACATGGTAATGGTACCTGTACCGTTATCCGTTGCTCCTGTTCCTCCATCCCAAGAATCAAAATGCGCAGACAAAATCACATATTCGTCAGGGAACTCGGTTCCTGGTATTGTTGCAATTGTATTGAACGTTGGTACTACACCAAGATCTTTTGATTCGGCTACTATTTTAATTTTGGTATCGGAACCATGTTCTACCATTCTGTAAAGCATTCCGTAGTCTTCTAAAGAGATATCTACTGCAGGAATTTTTTCTGTGCCTGCACTAAATATTTTATTTGCTCCAAAACCTTCAGACCATCTAGATTGTGCAATACCAACAGCACCCGCTCTTTCAAAAGCCGAATTAATATTTCTACTGTTATAGCCAGTATTACTAATATTCTGTCTCCATTCTTTTTCTATTGAATCACGGTCCGATTTCATTTTCTCGAACGATTCTTTAGTAGCATACTCTTCCCAGTTTTCATCTGGTCTACCCGTTGGTTGCAACATGCTTACCATAACTATTTTTCCTTTAACGTTAGGAAGCCATTTTACGAAAGCTAAAGAGTCGGTAAAAGTAGGTAGTGTAATTAATGTTGCCGTAACGCCTTTAGAACTTGTGCCTGGGTTCCAGGCTAATTGTGTAGCGTGTAGTGAAGCTACTCGTGGTGATACCATATCTACATGGGTAATGCCTCTTTGCCAACCTTTCCAGGTTCCCCATTGTTGATTTTCTGCGGAAATACCCCATTTTTTATAGGTATTTATTGCCCAATCATGTGCGCTTTTCATTTCTGGAGTACCTACCAAACGTGGACCGTTGAGGTCCATTAATTCGTAAGCCAATTGTTCTAATTGAGAGTTTTCAATACCTTCTTTTTCGATGGCATTAACAATGTCTTTTGTGGTTTGTGAAATTGCAAATGTGGTGCATAACATATATGCACAAATGAGTAGTCCTTTTTTCATGTTCAAGATAGTTTGTTAGTTGAACTAAGGTACTAATTTAAGGTCGTAAGAAGGATGTTAAAATTTAATGGATTTCTCTATGAATTTAGGAAGACTTTCCTTAATTAAATGTTCCCAACCAGCTGCACCACTTTCTCTTTTAAATTCAGGAATATCGGTTGGAAAATCTGTTATGATTTCACTTTTAACCTTTAGAAGGGTTTGTTCCTCTTTTTTTGATATTTCAAAGGCAGAAATACTCTCTCCAGGGTATTCATTGAAGGTCCAGTGATAGCAAATTTTTGAATTGGGAACTACTTCCGTAACGTTCCAATTATGTGTAAAATTACGTTCACCGGAACTTACTAGAAATTGAGTTTTAAATCCAACTCTTGGCTCAAAATTTGGAATAACATCAAAATACCATTTACGCATGTGTACTACATTGGTCAATGCTTCCCAGACTTGTTCAATTGATGCATTTAATAGTTGCTCTACAATAATGGGTTCATTCTGTTTCATGGTACTATGCTTTAGCTTATCCCTAGTTCTTTTCGATTAAAAATACAATTTGCCATTGGTTGTTCATTTCGTAGAATAGCGAGTGTATTTTCAACTGTCATAGTACACATTTTTGTGTAGGTGGTTTTTGTTAAGCTTCCCAAATGAGCAGTAACCAAAACATTATCTAATTGAAGTAACGGGTCGTTTTCATTGGGAGGTTCTTGCGCTAATACATCTGCTGCGAAACCTGCTATTTTCTTGTCATTTAAAGCAATCAACAATTCTTTTTGGTCAATAATTCCGCCTCTTGCCGTATTGATAAGTAATGCGGACGGTTTCATTTTTGAAAATGCCGAAGCATTGATGAGGTTTTCTGTTTTTGAAGTCAACGGAAGATGTAAACTAATACTATCCGATGTATTTAAAAGCTGGTTAAATTCTACAAAGGAGTAGGGGACATCTTCTTTTTTAGAACTCCAGTACACAACATGCATACCTAAAGCAGTGGCAATCTTTGCAACTTTTTTACCTATGTTTCCCATCCCGATAATACCTAATGTTTTACCGTGAGATTCATCTCCTATGTACGAACCTCTGTCCACCCATCTGTTATCTTTTACCATGCTTACCGCATTGTACAAATTCCGTTGAAGCATTAGTAATAGGGCAATGGTATGTTCTGCAATGGTGTCAGCATTGGAATTTGGGGCGTTCACCACTTTAATCCCTTTTTTTGTAGCCGAAGACACATCAATATTATCTAGTCCAACTCCGCAACGCGAAATAACTTTTAAGTTGGGCATTTGTTCCATTAACGATTCACGAACCTGACCTTTACCTCGTGTAATGATAGCATCAATAGCATTGTTTTCTAGCTGATGATTTAGTGATGCTTCATCATAAGCGGTAAGAATGTTCATATCCGTAGCATTCTCTAACATTTGCATCGCATCATTCGCAACCGTTTCCAGTAAAAGGATATTTTTATTCATTGGATTTGTGGTAAAGGGTTGCGTCTTTAGATTTATACCCTCGGAAATCATTTCGCCCAGAGACATAGATTCCTTCTTTGTACAATTCGTCTTCAAAAATCTTCGGGTCAATATAATCGCCGGGTACAGAAGAAAGTTCTACCAAATTACCTGATGGGTCACGAACAAACATTTGTATGGCACCATCGGGTAATTGACGCACATTTCCCCATGGTTTAATATCAATAACACCCAGTTCCTTCATCCGAAAGAACAATGTGTTAATATCATCTACTTGAACACAGATATGACCTCTAAAGGAATATGAATCTTCCCACTCTGTTAAGTGTAATTGTTGCTCTTCGTTGAATTTAAAAAATGCAGTTGGGTAATC
>TARA_R110000765_G_scaffold39621_2_pt1 | contig 10422 bp, 10 predicted proteins | sample TARA_R110000765 | Tara Oceans TARA_R110000765 (sample SAMEA4398168) | marine metagenome | biome: Polar Biome; feature: [MES] marine water layer (ENVO:01000295) within the mesopelagic zone...; material: water (ENVO:00002006), including particulate matter (ENVO:01000060) such as...... | reverse complement strand
AGTTCACAAGGTGAGAATATTCGTATATATAGGAATACAACACCTGGAGCTACAAGAATAAGAACTTATAAAGATAGTTCAAAAGCAAGTGTATCTTATCCTTCTTCCAAAATATACTTTGTTACTGTTGATAGCAAAGTTGTAAAATCTACTAATAGTTTTAAAGTAGCAGAAGAGTTTTATACTACAGAATGTAAAAAAGTATATTCTAATACTCATGGAAGACAAGAAGTTGGTAAACATAAAATGATAAATAAAGTATGTACTTCTAAAAACGATTATCCAACAAACTCAAATAGTAAAGATGAAATAAAAGCATTTTTAGATATTAGAAGTATAAAGTATGAATCAAGTAACTCTAAGAATGAATTACTTAATATTGTAATAAGTTTAAATCCATATTCAAATGAGTAATTTAAGTATATACGCAGAGTATGGAGCAATTGGAATAATAGTAATTTTATTTATTGGAATGATTCACTTTTTAAAATCTACATTATTTTCTAAATTAAAGGAGATAGAAGACATTAACATCAAACTTATAGATAGATGGAATCGCTCTGACGAAATTAGAGATAGAAGACATGAAGATTTGATTAAAGAATTAAATGATGTGTCTGATGATTTAAACTATCTAAAAGGTAAATTAAACGGAAGGAGCTAAGTATGTATGGAAAACCAAAACCTAAGCCTAGAAAACCTAAGCCTAGAAAGCCAAAAAAGTAATGGCTAAATCTAAAGCAATTAAAGGAGTTTCAATATCTTCTTTAAATAAAAGACAACAAGGAGCTATGAAAAAACATTCTAAGCATCATACTTCTAAACATTTAAAATCAATGGTTAATTCTATGGGTAAGGGTTCAACTTTTACTGAATCTCATAAAATAGCTATGGATAAAGTTGGTAAATAATGATGAATAAATCTCAAGTTGATAATTGGAGACAAGGAATGGAGTCTAGACTTGAGAAACTTACAATAGTAAATACAAAACAAAGTACTGAACTTTCTCATATTAAAGAATCTGTAGAAGAAATAAAATCTTTAGTAAGAGAGCAGAATGGAAGAGTTCGTACATTAGAAAAACAAACATCCGCACTCCAATCAATAGGTTCTGCAATTACAATTGCATTAAGTGGATTTGTTGGTTGGCTATTTAACATAAGGAGTTAATATGAATGAAGTAATTAGTTTAATAACAAATAACTATGTAGCAATTTTATCAGCAGTAGGAAGTATTGTTGGTGGGTTTGCTGTAATAGCATCTATGACACCTAATAAAAGTGATGATAGAATTGTACAAATGATTTTAGATGTTGTTAATTTTTTAGGTGCTAATTTTAACAAAGCTAAGAATGATAAAAAATAAGGAAAAATAATGTTAAAAAGAATAATACAACGAATGGTCAAAAAACTAGGAATGGTTGGACTATTAATGATGATAGGTGATTACGCAGTAGGTGCAACTAAATCTAAAAAAGACGATGAAATTTGGGAAGAAGTTAAGGTCTTATTAGAAAGTTTTGAATAATGCCAAGATTTAGTACAAAGAGTAAATCTAAATTACATACTTGTGATGGAAGATTAATTAGTTTGTTTAACGAAGTAGTTAAGCATTTTGATTGTATAGTCATAGAAGGTCATCGTGGTAGGGATAAGCAAGATGAAGCATATAATAAAGGTAATAGCAAACTTAAGTTTCCTGATGGTAATCATAATAAAAGTCCTAGTATTGCTGTTGATGTTGCCCCTTATCCTATTGATTGGAATGACCGCGATAGGTTTCATTATTTTAGTGGGTTTGTTTTAGGTATTGCTTCACAAATGAATTTAAATATTAGGTGGGGTGGAGATTGGAATCAAGACACACATACTAAAGATAACAAGTTTGACGACTTAGTACACTTTGAGATAAAAGAATAAATGCCAAAACAAATTCATACAATAAATGAATTTCATGGTGGTATCAATGATAATGCTGACCCTAGAGATATTTTAAATAATGAGTTAGTCTCTGCTGAAAATGTAGCAGTCCACGAGTTAGGTAAAATTAGAATGCTAGGTGGAATAGAAGCTGCTCATGATGCTAATCCAGCTGATGCTGATACTTCTAGTGGATATGGATTATTTACGTTTAGTCATGATATGGCTGGAGCTGAAGGAGGTACTATATCTGAAGCAGCTACAGATTATATTGCAATAGCTGATACAGATTCTAGTGGGACTAAAATAGATATATCTAAAGCAGGAGCTACTTTTGGTGTTGATAGAATAACTTTAGGTACTGATACAGGAGGATATTCTGATTTTTATTATGTAGATGGAGCATTAAGAGTTAACGATGCTGACTTTACTAATGTTAATAATGGTATAAGATGGTATGGTTACATTGGTAATATAAATAGTGAAGATGGAGCTGCTGAAGATAAAGTTATGATGGAAGCAGCTAGTACTCCTGTTTCAATTACAGATGCTTTTGTTGATACATCTGCAAAAATCTTGCAACCAGCTGCTTCAACGTTTGAAGGAGATGAAGCTCAGATTAGTGGGGGTGGAACAAAAACATATGCAAATCAATTAAATACTACTTCTCCTGGAACAAGTACTCTAGCTGTCGCTCTTTCAGCTTTAACTGGTGCTAATGAAGATAGTGCTGGTGCTGTAGCTAGTGTTCAAAAAATTACTATTAATGTTACAGTTGCTAGTGATACTGAAGATGGTATGAAAGGCTTTTGGAAATATACACTAAAAGTAGGAAGACATGATGGTAGTGCCTATGCATCTCCAAACCAAGATGTTGTTATAGAGGGAACTGGAGCTGATACAAATGAACATATATTTGCTTTTGATGCTGATGATACAGCTACAAATACTGGAAATCCATGGCTAGTAACTTTTACTGTTAATAGTATGGGTGGAGATATATCTGGATTAAAACTTTCTAATATACAATTTCAAGAAGGTTCTACTGCTTATACAGACCATTCTGGAGGTTTAGCAAATGATGCTCATAATTTTCACATTGCATTTGACCAAGTATCAAGTTCAGATGTGTCTGGAGCTTTTGGTTGGGATGAAGAATGGGAAGCAGGTATAAGTTTAATTTATGATGGGAATCAAGAATCATTAATTACTCAATTAGTTGATAAGTCAAATCCAGGTTCTTCAACTTTTACTTTTTCTGAAGGAGCGAGACCTCCACAAACTTCTATATTTTGTCAATATTCTACAAGTTGGAATAAAAGAATTACTGGAGCTGTTGTCTATTTAAAAAGGACTCTTGACAAACAATGGTATCCACAATATGAATTAGATTTAGTAAAAGGAATGGGAAAAGCTTTATTTTCAGATATAGAAAGACCTGTTACTTACTGGGCTGTTGGTTCAGCTCCAGTTTATATATTTTCTTTTGAAGACGATGATTCACTAGAACCTCAATTTGCTATAACTTATGAATCTAGAACTGGTATTAGTCATACAGAAAAATCTATATCATCAAAATGGAAAGCATCTTGTATAGCAAACAGAAGAGCTTATATAGGAAATTTGCAAATATTTTATGAGAATGGTGATAAAAAAATAGCACAAGATAAAATGGTAAGAAGTCTTCCTAATAAATTTGATATTTTTCCAATATCTGAAAGTGTAGATGTTGCTATTAATGATGGTGAAGAAATAGTTGCTCTTGTAGAGTTTAATGATAGAATATTGCAATTTAAAGAAAGAACTTTATATGTTATTAATGCATCGCAAGATATAGAATTTTTAGAAGACAAATTAGATTACAGAGGAGTAACTCATAAATCATCTGTAATTAAAACAGAGTATGGTATTGTTTGGGCTAATAAAAATGGTTGTTTTTATTATGATGGACAAAAAGTAAATGATTTATTACAAAGGCAAGGAAGACCATTAATAAAACAAGATGTATGGGAAACATTTATTGGAACTCCACTAGTAGGATACTCTCCAAAGAAAAAACAAATAATAGTTGTCGATGATATTGGAACTGGTAAAGATGGAAATGCTTATATATATGATATGATAACTACAAGTTGGGTAAAGTCTGTTGGTGTTTTTCCAGATACTGCTAAAACAAATTTTGTTATTGATTTTAATGGAGACTTAATTTACTCTAGTCATACTGGTTCTGATTCTTTATTAAAAAAATGGACAGATACAGCAACTCAAACATTGCCTAAAATACAAATTAAAGATTTAGATTTTGGAGCTCCTAGTCAAAAGAAATCAGTTAAAAAGGTATATATATCTTATAAAGGGAATGGTTCTGGAATTACAGTTTTGTATGGAAAAGATGGACTTACCCCTGCTTCTAATTTTTATAAAAGTGGAGCTGATGGTTTAAGTACAAATGCAACAGATAGTGATGCTCCATTACATTCAAGCACTGTTGGAACAGATGATTGGGTATGTGCAGAATTAAAACCAGTAGCAGGTTCTATTGCTTGCAATAGCTTTTCTATACTAATAGATGGAACAGCTGGAACTGATTTTGAAATAAATGATATATCAATAGTTTATAGACCAAAGTCAATAAAATAAATAATTGATTAACGTGATAATAGATAGTAACTTTAGGAAATATAATAAGGTCTAAAATGGCAAATATTAATGCTTATAAAGCTCTTGGAAAAAGTTTAGGTAAATATAGAAAAAATTTAACTGATATAGATAAAGCTTCTATTGAATCTAATTTGCTTTCTTTTCAGTATTCTCAAGATAGAGCTATGACTGACACTCTTACTAGAACTATAGCTGAAATTGGTGGTATAGTTGCTGAAAAAACAGCATTGAATAGAGATTTAAATTTAGGTAAAAAATCAGCTGGAGTATATAGTAGCAAAGAAGAATATCAACCCCTTGGTAAATTTGGTAAATTTATTGGATTAGATGTAAAACAAAGAAAAGTATTTAAATCAAGAAAAAGTGATTTAACATTAGACCCAAAAACATTATCTCAAATTGGAATAATGGAAAGATTAGGTTTAAAAAATGAATATTCAGATTTTAATTTAGATGAATATTACGATAAACAAGGCCCAAGTGAATCTGAAGTATATCAATCTTCTATGGATAAATCTCCTATAGATTTTAAAATTGATAAAGTTATTAATAATACTTCATCTCCTGTGATTAAAGAACCTGTTGTTTCAGAGAAAAAATCTTCAGAAATATCTGGTTCAAGTTTCAATACAAATCTTTTAGATGAATCATTTTCAAAACCTGGAAAAAAAGTAGACTCTCCAATCGGTGTACCTTTAGCTCCTTTAGTACCTTTATCTTTTACACCAGATGAGACAAATGACTCAACTTTTGACCAAAATTTTTTCAAACAGTCATATGGAAAAAATTCTGATGATAATGTTTTTGATATATTAAATATTCTTGGAGGTAGATAATGGCTGGTCTTGGACAATCAGTATTTCAAGGAGCTGCTGTAGGAACTATGATGGGTGGCCCTGTTGGGACTTTAGTTGGTGGTGCAGTAGGATTATTAGGTGGGATAGGTTCTCTTTTTGGTGCTAGTAGCAAACGAAATGAAGCTAATGCTAAAATAAATCTTTTAACAGGACAAAGAGCATCTTCTAATGAAGCTCTTTCTAATTTAGACAGTATAGAATCTCAAAAAATTGGTTTAGCTCAAGACCAATATGGTTCAGCTGAAAGCAAAGCTATGTTTGGTGTTGGTTCAAGTCTATTTAGTGCAACTAGAGCTGGCATGACAGCAGCTAGTAATATAGGATTTGCAGGTTCATCTCAATTAGATACTCAACTAAAACGAGGTGAAGAAAGTATGGTAACTTCTTTTGGATTTGAAAAAAGAGGTCTTCAGGATTTATTAGGACAAAACTTATTAAATATAAGTGAAGAGATAGGTGGACAAAGGAGTTCACTAGAAACTAATATAGCTTCTATTGATGCTGAAATTTCATCTAATACAAGAAAAGCAAGTACTAGTGGATTTTTTCAATCTCTTTTAGGAGGATAATTTTATGGCTTTAAATGATATATTAAGTGTATACAGACAATCTTTAATTGGAGAAAGACAAAATAGATTAACTGAATTGCAAATAAGTATGCAAGGATTACAATTTGAAGCAACTCAAAATTTTAGAGAAGAAGGTAGAGAAAGAGAAGATTTAGTAGCTACTTTAGATTATGCTACTAATAAAGTAGGACAAACTATATCTACAGATGCTTCTAATATTTATAGTTCATTATATAATATGTCAGATGCTAAAGGAAAACAATTAATATTAAGAGATGATGAAAATCAACTTAAAAAGCCACAAGACTCTTTAAGCAATTTAGTAGAAGTTGGATTTAGTGTTCAAGATTCTAAAGATATATATAATATAATACAAATGTATCAAAGTGCTCAAAACAATCCAAAAGTAACTGGAATGGCAAGAGGAGCTGAAATGGCTGCTGTTTCATTAGCAAAAAGATTTTCAAGAGATTATGATGAATATAAAAGAAGTGGATACGATGACAAAATTGGTAAGTCTTCATTTTTAAAAGCAATGGAAAAAGGGAATGTTTTATTTAAAGGAGTAGACTCATTTAGAAAAGATTTATCTGTAGACTCTTTTCTTGGAGCAACAGCAGCTGTTAATACTATGGCTAATATTGAGAAAGAAAGATTTGAGATAGCAGAAGGTGATTATACAATAGATACTCCTATATCTGTTACTGGACTTGAAGATAAATCAATAGAAGAACTAAATTATAATAGTGTATTTCAACAAGCAGAAAAGGCTTTGTTAAAAAAATCTAAAGATTCAAAACCTATTCAAGTAGATTTAAGCAATCCAGATTTTATGGAAGACTTTCAATTACAATCAGAAATTAATTTAAAAGATGCTGAATCTAAAATAAAAAGTATTCAATCTAGTCTATCAAATTTAGAAGATGATAAGTTTAATATAGGAATCTTAAAGAAAACAAAAGATATAAATCCTCAAGATGCAATAGACCAAATAAAAGAAATATCTAATAAAATTAAAGATTCTAAATCAGAAATAGATTCATTGAATACTTTAGTAAAAGAACAAAAAGCTAATATAAACACAATTGATACTGAACAAACTCAAAGAGAATATGATAAAAAATATGGTCAATATAATAGACGTCCATCACAATATAGATTTTAATATAAAATGACAGACAATCTTACTCTTCGATTAAAAAAAGATTTAGAAAAAAAACACAATAGAGTTGTTTCTGTAGAAGAAATAAATACTTTTTTACAATCACAAGGACTAGGTGAAAATCCAACTGGTCAAAAATCTTTTCAAGCACCACAACAATACGAACCTCCAGATTGGCTTAAGGCTGAGGAGCAAGAAGAAGTTAGAGAGTCTAAGGGTGGGGCGCTCAATGCATTAGGAGTTGGTTTATGGACTGCTTTAGATACAGCTGCTTTTGGAATACCAGGAGCATTTGTTGAAGAGGAAAAAGTTTTAGATTTTCAAGACCCAATTGCTAAATATACTGGAGCTGTTGGTGGGTTATTAGGTTTTATAGGTGGAGCTCCAATGAAAATTGGTGCAAAGATATTGCAAGTACCTTTTAAAGCAGTTGCTAAAAGAGCTGGATACGAAACTGTAGAAACTGTTACTAAAAAAATGCTTAAAAAAGGAGTTGATAAAGGAGCTCCTATAACAGAAACAAAAACATTAGTTTCTTCTTATAAAAAACTTGCTCATCAAGCTCAAACAAATCCAGATATTCGTGAAAACTTTGCAGATAAATCTATTAAGTTATTAACTAAATTTACAGATGATGCAGTAGCAGCTAATAGGATTAGTCCCAATGAAGCAGTAGTATTAAAAGAATTATTTACTGATAATGTATTAAAAAGACCATTACAAGACTTTATTGGTTTAATGGGGACAAGAGGTCTAGCTGCTACTAATCCTAGACTGGCGAAGGTGTTAGGCCACGCAATAAACGATTCTATTATGTTTGGTGCTATTGATACAATCTTTGAAACTGTATCAATGATAGAAGATGGCAATTTTGATTGGACTGCTCCTGCTTGGGGAGTTGCTACTGGAGCTGCATTTTCACAAATATCTTGGTTAAAACCAGTAGGTAAACAAGCAAAATGGTTTCAAGATGTAAAACAAGGTATTCGAGCTTCTTTTGCTAAGCCTCCTAATTATATTAAATATTCTAATAAAAAATTAGCTCAGACAGGAAGATTTTTTGGAGAATCTTTAGAAAGAATAGGTCAACAAGGTGGTGCTGTTGTCACTTTAGAATATAATGGAATAAAAGCAAGTGGTATAGATTTAACATCGGATAATTTATTAAAAATTGCTGGTGACAGATTTGGAAGTAAAAAATTAGGCAAAGAAGCTTTAGCTAAATTCTTTAATAACTCTAGAATATCAATGGGTAAAGGATTAATAAATGAAGCAAATAAACAAGGAGCTAAAAACTTAGCATTGAATTGGAAAAGAATGATGCTTGGTGGTGTATTATTTAATACTCATACAATAGCAGACATGGCAATATCTGGAGATTCAGATGTAGATATAAATGATGTATTACCTCATTTTCTTATTGGAGCTTTTTTACAGATAGGAAAAAATCCAGCATCTTTTGACTTAAATTCTTCAAAAATAAATCAATTTAGATACAATCTTGCTTTACTTGGAATTGAAACAAAACAATTGACTCAAATACCATCTCTTGAAAATACTAGTTCTAGATTTAATAGTGCATATAAAGATGGAGATGCTTTTATTAATGAACTGAAAAAAAGGTCTATTGGTAGTGAAATCTCAGAAGATTTAAACATAAAGCTACTCGATGGAGAAGTTAGTTCATTGGTTGAAACTAATACAAAATGGGATGATTATATAAGACCTAGTTTAAAACAACATTTTTCTTTTCTGAGAACTCCTGACCAAACTAGTTCTAAAGAAATAAAAGAACTGGTTAAGATATTTGAAGAATCAAAAGGAGTTAAAACAATTGAACAATATAAAGAATTTTTTAGGAAAGCTTCAGTAGAAAATACTAAAAACTTTGAATCAATATTTCCAACTATTATTGAACAAATTAGTCAAATAGATAGAGGTCAAGAACTATCAATTGATACTGAAGATGGAACTGGAAAATATAGAATAAATAAAAGAATTTCTACGACAGAAGAGATATACGAAAGAGCAAGAAAAGGTGAATTTAAAGATTGGCTTGGTAATTTAGAAGGAGAAGCAGCTGTTAGAGAACTAGCAATGAGATTAGATGGGTTTGCTGTTATCTCTGAAAGTGCTAGAGTTATGGAATCTGCTGTATTAAAACCAGGTGTTAATAATAATATTGAAATAAAAACTTTAGATACTGTTAAAGATATATATAAAATTATAAAAGAAAAAGAAACAAGTATAGAAAATCAATTTCCTTCTAAAATGTCTTATTCAGATAGATTCTCTTTTATAAACAATCATTCAGATACTTTACAAATAATTACTAGAAATTTATTTTTAAAAAATGCTGAGTCAGTACAAGGAATATTTAGTAGAAATTTTCCAGAAAGAGATTTGTTAATCCAAAAATTATCAGAGAGTGGATTATTAACAGATAATTTAACTAGTCCAAAATTAGTAAAAAGCTTAGAAAATCTTACAGTAATAGTTAAAGGTGAAGGAACTCCAGAAGCTAATAAAGCAAAATCTGATGAATATAAGAGATTGTTTCGTAAAATATTAAGATTACAAAAGCTATCTAATAATGGCGAATATAAAATTGCAGCTGAATCTGCTGATAGAGTAGAAATATCTCAAGATAAAGCAGAAAGTCTAATAAATTATTTAGAACAAAGCGGATTTAATGTAAAAGAATTAAAAGATTACATAATGTCTGATATAGAAAATTTTATTGTAAGAGAAAAAATTGGTAATTCATCTTTATCTGTTGAAGAAATGAACGCTATTTATAGATTAGCTGATGTAGGAATGGCGGATTTTAATCTTAATATTAGAAATGAAAAAGGTGGATTTTCTGTTTTTACTATAAATGAATCTTTTTCTCCTAAAGGAAAGAGTTTAGAAGCAGTTCAAGATTATAATTCAGAAATAAAAAAGATAATAAATAATAGTAGTGGATTAATAATAGAAGGAGAATCAGTTAGACTTACTAATTCTATGGATATACAATCTATGCTTAGTTTATTGCCAGATAAATCTATAGTAAGAGAATCGGCTAATCAACAATTAGCTGAATTTGTTTCATTATTGCCATCTAAAAGTTCTAATAGTGCAACAATAGGTCAATATCTAATTGAAGGAGGAAGTCCTACAGTTGCTAGTTGGTTAACTAGTAAAGGAATAATGAATTATGAATCAAAAACAAAATCTTGGAAAATAAAAAAAGACAAAGAAGGTCGAATT
>TARA_R110000765_G_scaffold106442_1_pt1 | contig 10439 bp, 14 predicted proteins | sample TARA_R110000765 | Tara Oceans TARA_R110000765 (sample SAMEA4398168) | marine metagenome | biome: Polar Biome; feature: [MES] marine water layer (ENVO:01000295) within the mesopelagic zone...; material: water (ENVO:00002006), including particulate matter (ENVO:01000060) such... | reverse complement strand
AAAAAATGATGACCTAAGTCATTGATTCTAAAAGATTCCTAAAAAAAGATTCCAAGCTTGTTCATTTTTCTGTGAAGTGCGGCTCTATCCATACCACAAAACTTTGCGATTCGGGTGATATTTCCGTGAAATATTTCAATCTGATGTTGAAAATATTCTCTCTCCCATTGTCTTCTGGCGTCACGCAGGGGTTTATCCATTATATCATCAGCATCTGGATTACCGATTCGATATGCGCCACTTTCCATTCGTTCTGATTCGGGATATTCCTCTGGCATATCTTTCAAGCCAGGAAACAGGTTTGGTTCTGTGAGATAAATAGACATTGCTGATGCTCCTTCAAAGCGTTAGAGTGGGTGAGGACGGCAATCCTGTGACCTACATCTATATTTATAAAAGGAACAATCTTCACACACTTATTTAATTCCTAACACATCGTCTAATGAATTTTTTATATCTTCACTGTCTTCATCCATTGCATATTTAATATATTTTTCAGTTTGGTTTATCCAATAATCTTCATCTGTTTCAGATAATGCTTCAAGTTCAAGAAAATTCTCTTTAGAATCTTTATTAAACAATTTCTTAGATTCTTCAGGCGACATTATTTTTTCATCTTTCACCCATAGGATAAATTTTCCACCACAATCCACACAAACAATCTTACATTTGTGAGGCCCCCATTTACCATATTGTTTTTCTACTATATGATTCGGGTCAATTTTACACTTATATTTTTGTGGATTATCAATTCTTTCATCAGTTTCTTTACGATATGACCAATCAATATTTGAATTAACTTTAATTGAATACATATTTATGTCACACTCTTCCAACAAATTCGGTAGGCCCAGTCTCAAGTGAAAACAAATACCAAGCACAATTGTCCTTGCCTGTCATATTTCCAAACCACTTGATTCGTCCCACACTCACAATTTTTCTACAGTATGGCATGTATACACGACTCTGTTTCGTATGCATCCAATCTGAATCAAACAATAACCAAGTATCTTTTCGTAGTGTGAAAAATGCAATCATAGGATGTAGTATCTTTCTATCCCATGGCGGGTTTGTGATTATATAATCCAACTCGATAAATTCATCAAATCCTATTTTATCATACGAACTTTTATGTATTCCCTCGGCTTGTGGTTCAATGTCACTAGCCCACATGCATACACCCTTTGTCTCTAAATGTTCAATCAACGCACCATTACCAGCACAAGGTTCTGCAAACTTAAAACCCTCTGGTAAATGTGGTAATAGAGGTTCTACTGCTTCCATCGGTGTAGGATAGAAGTCTCTAGGTTTCCGTTCAAAGTTCGAGCGCTTGCCCATCGACCACAACCTCTGCATCAGTTTCAATCCATAATCTAGCACCACATGGTAATGGGTCATCAGGAGAATAGACAACCTTGCTATTCCCTAATATTTCAACCTCATGAGCATAAGTGTTTGTCTTATAAGTTTTCACAGTAATCACAGGATTACGCTTACCTGTCTTTTGATTGCTACGAATCACATGCGTATTTACATGAATTTTCTTTTTCATCTAAACAACCTCATTCCCAAAGTGTTTCATTATAACTTCTAGTTTATCTTCTGCATGTGACAATACATCAATCTGACTATCTATAGCTGCTGCAAGGTCTGGATGTTCACCAATACCCACTGGATTAGTGAGATAGACTTTGATATTATCTTTTGCTTTTTCAATCTCTGATTCATACTGTAGTTTTAGTGCTTTTATAAACATATTATTACTCCTTTAGGGTTGCATAACTCTTGACATAATCTCTCATAAAATTACGACCAGCTGACACAGAAAGTGTGAGGGTATCATCGTTTTTATTCTCTTCCTCTTCGTATAAGATAAGTGCAATAAGAGCGTAATTTGCCATATCAATGAGAGTGTCCTTGATACTCTCATCTTTGACTTCTAACTTTTCTTTCTTTGCAAACCCCATGATACGACTAAACTTGTCTCCAATTCGCACACAACAACCCTTCCATGCTGGAATCCCTGCCTGTTCGCATGTTCTGAAATTTGCAAATACATCGTCTGTGTTTGCGTAGTCATGACGCTTTGCATCATGCACCAATTTCATATTCTCCAACAACTCATAAAATCTTTCACTCTGGTTCATCTTTCTACTCCACTATGTGACTAAAGTTCTTCACTTTCTCAAATTTAATTGTACTGCGAAACTTATCTGCAAGTGCATCTTGTTTGTGACTAATCACAAATACATTCTCACCACCCAGTGTGTTGAGTATCTTTAGGAACTCATCTGTGCCTGTGCCATCCAGCGAACTATCGAACACCTCATCAAGTATCAAGAGATTAGTGTTAGCACTGTTCTTCATCTTTGCAACGGCTCTCCAAGTAAACAGCAGTGCAAGGTCAATACGCATCTTCTCACCTTCACTGAATGAAGCGTAAGTAAAATCGTCACGATATCTTGACTTGATTGTTTCCTCAAAATTTTCATTCAGTGTGAAGTTAACATAAAACTCCATTGATGTGAGATAGGTATTAACCAACTTATTCATGATAGGTAGATACTGTTTTATAATCTTGGTCTTAATACCCTGATCAGTCAGCATCGACTTTACTGCTTCATTATAAACTCTCGACTCACGCAACTTACTTTTCTCTTTAGTAACAGACTCAAATTCCTCTTCTAGAACTGTGACCTCTTCGTGGTCTTTTTTGTCAACATGTCCAGATTGCAGCTGTTTCATTTCTGCATCTAAAGTTGCATTGAATTTTTGTAGTTGAGACATAGAGCTATTCTCTTTTGCAATCTCAACATTATTTGATTGTATATTTTGACTAACTTCATTGATTATCGTAACCTTTGCCTTAGTTGCATCCAACTCATCTTTAAGGTCAGCCATTCCCCTAGACAACTTATCAGCCTCACCCCTTTTCACATTGACCATATCAGATTTGAAAATCTCATCAATATGTTGTTGACATGTAGGACAGTCTTCATTTTTTTCAAAGAAACCAACAAGTCTACTGTGCGCTCTATGTTTTTCTTTCAGTTGGGACTGAATGTCTTTCAGCTTGGTGAACTTCTCTTCAATCTTCGAGGCATTAGATATCTTCTCATGCATACTTTCAATATCATTCTGAAGGTCAGCAATCTTTCGCTTCTTCTTAAAAATCTCCTCTTCATTACCAGCAATCAGAGTTGTTTTTTCTTCAATCAACTTTCTTCGATTATCTTGGATGTCTTTGATATACTTCTTCTTTAGCACAAGTTTTTCTTTTGTGATAGATTCCTTATACTCCAACTCTCTACAGTCAGTTTCGATTGTTTTTAACTTCTGCTTGAGTATCATGTTCATTAAGGAGAAAATCTGAATATCCAAAATCTCTTCAACAACTTCACGCCGATGTCTGGACTTCAGTTGCATGAAAGGAATGAATGTAGATGAACCAAGAATGACAACCTGTGTAAAACTACGATAGTTCAGTTTTAGAATTTGTTGCTCTAGGTATTTTTGATAATCTCTCACATTGGCATCTTGGTTATACATCTTGCCGCCAATATAAATCTCAAATACATTTGGCTTGATGCCACGAACAACTTTTATATCTTTACCACCAACGGTAAACTCAACCTCTACAAGACAATTAGATGCGTTGACAGAATTTAAAAGTTGTGGTTTATTGATGTTGCGAAATGGTTTACCAAATAGACCAAAACATATTGCGTCAAGGACAGTTGACTTACCAGCGCCATTCTCTCCGATAATCAATGTCGTTGAGTTTCTATCTAGTTGTATTTCAGTGAAGTTATTACCAGTTGATAAAAAGTTCTTCCACCTAACATAATTAAAATGAATCAAATCTCTAAATCCTGTGCTTCAATATATAATTCTCTTGTTGTGTTCTTGAGTCTGTCTTTACTTAGGTTAATCGGCAGATCATCAATATAGCGTTCAAGTAAGGTCATAGTGTCCTCGGTATTCTCAACAATATCATCAGAGACATTGCTTGCATCCAACTCTGAGAAATCTTCAATAATCTTGACCTCATGACAATCAGCCTGTAACAATCCATCAACAAATTTATCGAACTGATAAAGGTCTTTCTTATTTACCACAACCAATTTCACATATTTATTTTTGTATGCCGACATATCATGATTATCGTCAAAAATGGACACTGTATCATCATAGTAAATCTTGGAGTAAATAGTGTGGGGATTGACAATCCGTTCCAACTCTCTCTTCTCTGTATCAAATACATGAAACCCTTTAGGATCATTCCAATCATTCCAGTAGATTTCATATGGTGTGCCAAGATAGAATATTTGGCCGTCATCTGATTTGTGGTGATAGTGACCACTCATCACCATATCAAACCTTTTGAACTCTTGCTTGTCCCAGCCGTGGTCCATGAATAAACCTCTCTGCATCTCAAAACCATTTAACTCTAAATGGCCCATGCAGATTTGAGCATCAGATGTTTGCAACATCTTCATCGTGTGAGACATATTTTCAGTATTAATCCAAGGAACAAATAGAATTTTACACCCATCAAACTCAACTTCAGTTGATTTCTCATAAACGGTAATATTCTTGTGTCTACCGTCCACAAGTTCTTGTAGTGAGTTCACCTCGTTGGTATTCTTATAGAAGGTGTCATGGTTTCCAACAAGCATGTGAAAGTTTATACCTTCAAACTTATCGATAAACCGCTCACGGAAATCTTTCGCAATACGATAGGACACATATTTCCTTCTATCCATAACATCGCCGAGATGAACAACATCGGTTATGTTATGTTCTTTTAGATATGGGAAAAACTGATTCTCGTAAAACTGGAAAAAATATTCGTTAAAGTTTTGATTGTCATTCCTAGCGCCGAAGTGAGTGTCGGTGATTAGAGCTACTTTCAATCTTTTTTCTCCATGAAGACTTCTAGTCCTTTTTTCTTACCAGAGTCTTCTTTCTTCTTGGGTTTGTATACATCTTCTGCTGGCAAGAATGCAGCTAAGTCTATACCCTCAACATGATAAGTATTATTGTCACCTTCCATAGTTGTAAAGGAAGTATAGGCTTCCCTCTCAATCATTTTATTCTTCACATGACTTTGCTTTTTCTCTTTTGCAATTCTTCTTAGAAATGCATAGTAGATTATCTGAGTAAAGTATGCAAAGGGGTTTTTTGATTTTTCTGGATTGAAATTTTTCACATATTGTAGACAATTCTCAATGCCGTCTGAAATCATTTCATCTCTGTAAGTATAATTTATAAAATTTGGTCTATACGATAAATGAGTTGCAATTTTTAAGAAACACTCACCGATATAGTTTGTAACAGGAGGAGACTGCTTTCCGTCATCCTCTGCGATAGCGCACTTCTCTCTCCACTCAATCATTGCCTGTAGAAAAACTTTGTTGTCTACATAATGGATACTTTTTTTCTTTGCCATTTAAATCTCCAATCACATAACATATAATAAACAAATATACACACAATGTCAATACCCATTTATTTTTTCATTGGAGTATTGACAAGCAGTGAAAAACCGTGTACTTTAAGTATGTGCCTGGGTCAATGAATAAGTTTAGAACCTGTTTCTGATCCTATTAATAGTTCATCGTATATATCTTCATCGTCTGGGTCATCGTCATCTGGAGATAGAATATCTTCATCTCCCCAGTTTGCATCTATTTTTCTAATCACATGCTCGTAGTATCTAGCTAATCCAGTTGATGCATCGGCAATTAGTATGCAATGACTTTTATTAACCTCAAAATATCTCTGCTCCGAAAAATGTTGCAACCACGGCTTGAGATTTAAGATTTCATTAACCTGACCATCTGAGCTTAATTTAGGAATCACATCCATTTTTAGTGGATTCGACACTTCATAATTGTCTACGGTTTCACCACTTATCTCACAGATAATCATTTCATTGTTGGCAAACTTTAGAATCTTGTAATTTTCTAGATTCATTTTAATTTTATCCTATCTATTTTATAATCAAATTTTTGCTCACTATAGATATTTATGCGTTCTTTAAAATGTCTTAGGGTGAAATTGAGTTTAGAATCGATGGAAAGATCGTCGGAGATGTCAAAGACTTTGAGACTTTGGCTTTTGTCTCCAAGTCGCAACCCACGCCCAAGGGACTGTAACACTCTAATTTTGCTTTTGCTGGGACTGGCGAACACGATGTTATTAACATTCCTAATATTAATACCAGTACTAAAAGTACCATAGCTGGCCACGATGATTGCTCCATGTTCTTTCTCCACTATCTCTCTAATCTGTTCTCTAGTGTCTGTATTAACACCACCATAGACAAAAAATACTTTCTTGTCCTTGTATTTATCTTTTATTAAATTATACAATGGCTCACCGTGTTTCTCTACAAACTGAAATAAACAGAGGGTATTACCAGTGCAATGCCCCATAAGATCGCAAAGAAATAGATTCCTTTTCTTCTTTGTAACGATATATTCCAATTCTCCTCCATAGTCAAACTCCTTTACTATTTGTCTATCCTCATCGGGATATTTTAAAACTATACAGTTAATCTTTAAATTTGATAGTGTTTTATTATCAATCAATTCTTTTGTTGTGACAACATATTTTGCTTTACCAAACAATCCCTCTAATACTAATCTGTTCGTTTGAGTTCCATCCAGTGTTCCTGTTAACCCAAAACGATATTTGCAAGTGTCAAGTTTTGTCATGATACCTGTCAAAGATTTTGCTTTGAACAGATGAGCTTCATCCCCAAACACTGCTCCAAACTGCCTGAAATATGCTCTTGGCATTCTATGCAACGATTGCCAAGTTGATATAACAACATCTTTAGTTACTTTTTTATCATGTCCTTGATATATTTTTTGACAGTATGTTCCAGAACTCCAACCATAATCCTCAAAGTCTTTGTACATCTGTTCAACAAGCGAAGTGGTTGGAACTAAAATTAGAGTTTTCAATTCCATCATATGGTAGTAACGAATGAGACAATATATTACTAATGACTTGCCCGAAGCAGTAGGAGAAATGAGCAAAGAACGATTTGTGGCAATAGCATGGGTAATGGCATCAATTTGATAATCTCGAACTTTAATTCTTCTTCCATTGAGAGTGGGTCTGAGCCCTCGTACAAAGCCTTGCACCACACTTCTGGCCACTGTTCTTTCACTTCTGAGTCCATCTTCCAATTCATAATCTTCACCATTATTTTTAAGGTACTCTTCTATATAGGGGAGTAGTCCTCTATATATTTCACCTGTGACAATGTTGTATAAACGAATCTTACCATCCCAAGTTTTATTCCTATATGCAGGCATATACTTGAAGCCAGGAACTTCAAAGGTAAAGAAATCATTCACCTCCGCTGCAAGTGATGGTTCAATATCTATTATTTTTATGTAGACCTCATTCTTTTTAGATATACGCATTTTGTAATGTGTGAGGCTCACCGTAATGACCTCTTACCAATATGTTCCATGCAATACTTATTCGTTCATTCGGAGTAGAAGGAACCCAATGCATCAACCATGATGGGAAAATAAATGATGTGTCAACAACAGAGTTAAACTGTATCATTCCAGAGTTGTCCCAGTTTGGTGTATTTCTTGGTTTTAAAATATTTGCTGCCGGTCTGGGATCAAAAAACTGTATTGGAGAGCCCCCCTTCAAATAGTATACACCAGACAATGTATTATTAGAGTGTGTATGGGGTGGATGGGTTTGTCCCTCTTCTAATATATTACTCCACATATTAGTAATTTCAATTTTATCGAACTCGTATCCACTATCTTCAAGTATTTTTTCTGTTACTGCTTTAATATTATCAGAGAGTGGTCTAAAGTAAGAAATTTTATGTAAAGTGTCATCTTTTGCCTTCTTGTAATGCGTCTGATTTACCTTTTGAACATAACTTCTCATCATCATCTGGTCATGATCACTAATATTCATTTTAGCTTCATGAACAGAGGTAGGAAAACATTTCCAAGTTTTTACATTATCCATAACATCAGAAACCTCCGGCCACAAATTTCTTCCAATCTTGAGCGTTACGGATATCCCATCCCCTGTTATCTATAGACTTTATCACACCATCTATGAACTCTACTATTGTCTCATAGTATACAACCTTCTTCTCAAGTTCAATAATATCGTCATCAGAATTAATATACATCTGAAGGTCAGTTTTCAGAACTTTCAAGTCAAATGGTTTGGCAGCATAAATTTTTGCATCGGACTTGCCACCATAATATTCCCACTTCTCTCGGTATAATCGTTTGTGGTCAGCTTTACACTGAAACATGAGAAGTTTGTATTTGGTTTTATACTCTAACCATTTTGGTTTGATGATTTGATTTTTGTAGGATTGTTGGTGTAGGTCTTCATCATCTAATATAATAAGGTCTTCTTTGGCTTCCGCCTGTAATTCACTTAACTTGTTCATTTAATCTCCATTATGATGCAGTGGTGTTCAATGCAGTAAATTGATATATCTGATATGCAAATGTAGCATTTGCAATCACATTAGTAACATCTGTAGCATCATTGTTAAACTGCACGGGACTCAATGCTACAGGATACAAATCTAAAAAATCAACCTGTAATAAAGGATTATTTTTATTTGACAAAACCATAAGGTATGCATCAGAAAATAATGCATTAGCAGGTGTGGAAGCACCAACTCTATCAGTCGAAGGACTTACCGCTGCGCTTGGGGTGTTAGATATATTTGACTTAAAATTACTGAACTGTTTTCTACTCTTTGGAAAACCAATTGCAGTCATCCATTCATGCAAAGACCGATAGTTCTCTAAAAACTCATCGACAATAAAACTTATCTCTAAATTCTCATAAGTTATTTTATCACCCATAATCGGAATGTCTTTAAATGGGGTAGGAAAAAGAGCTTCCCCCATATTAATGCCTGGAATATTTGCTGAAGTCGTAAAAAATTGCACTTTCGGTAATTGGTGAATACCGAAACGAAATTGAGTAGGACTCAAATAATCTAATTTATCTGGTTGTCTATCTATAGCTGTGGTCATACTACTATTTATAACAAAAAAAAGAGGAGGTCCGAAGACCCCCTCTAAGTTTGTAGTCAAGTTTCTTATTATTATTACATAAGGTTTGTAACTTTAACCCGACGATAGTAAGCATTTGTATTCGCTGCAAGTGAGATTGTAGCAGCTGTATTAGCAGCTTCAGCACCAGCACGGGCAAATGGGTTAGCAGCCATACCGTAACGAGTTTTGAACCCGATTTTCGGTTGGAAGTTGTCCTCACCAACCGCACGAACCATTTGTAACGGAACATACGGGCAATAGAACAAACCAGCATCGTAAGGTGAAGTACCCTTGTAACCAACGACATAATACTGCGAAGCAGCAACATTCGCCGAATACGGGTCAACATAGACCTTGTAACGACCATTCATAATACCAGCAAAAGTTGTCTGTGTGTCATCAACATTAAGGTTGTTGTTGAGAGCAGGCGTGTAATCAAGAACACCAGCCATCTGAAGAGCAGATGCAACATCAGCAGAACAGACGATCATGTTACCTTTACCACGACGAGTCTGTTGACCAATCGCATTCGCATCTCTTTCGATAGCGAACATCAGGCCTTTGAACTTCTCAACTGACCAACGACCATTAGAGTCGGTGTCAAGGTCGAAGATACCAGCAGTCGTTGTATTAATCGCAGCACCCTTAACAGCAGTATTGTAGATCGAGCGAACAACCTCACGGTTAATTTCAGCAAGAATCTCTGTCGAAAGAATGTTAGCGAGTTCTGTCTCAGCGTCCAGACCGTGGATCGCTTTGAGGTCTTGAGCAAGTTCCATTGAATACTCAGCTTTCAGAGCACGGGAAACTGCCGTAACCGTCGATTTGTCGATACTGAATGACATTTCAGCAAAAGCGTTCGTGGCACTATCACCAAGAGCTTCAGACTGAGCAGTTGTCATACCAGTTGCGAATGCATAATCTCCAGCAGTCGGGCTGTCATTAAGAGCAGCAGGATTGCTTTCGCTTGCACCAATATCACCACCACCGATTGTGCCGGCAGCGTTCTGGTTCGAGAAGTCACCAGAGAAACCGTTTGCAGCAGCAGCGGTTGTCTCATCGACCAATGCTTCTTCACCATCCATCGACAGATGACGGGCCCGCATTGCAAAGATTAGACCAGTAGGGCCAGTCATTGGCTGGACACCACAGATATCATACGCAATTAAGTTTGGCATTGCACGGCGAACTAACGAAATTAGGATTGGGTCCCAATTTGATACACCCGATACATTACCTGTCGGAACACTTTCCGAAAGGAACGCTGCATCTTCTCTAAGAGCAGCTTCTTGGTTCTCAAGAATAACAGTGGTAACGGCCCGACGATACGAATCTTCGATTTCTGGAAGATCAGGATGTTTT
>TARA_R110000765_G_scaffold5029_3_pt1 | contig 10443 bp, 17 predicted proteins | sample TARA_R110000765 | Tara Oceans TARA_R110000765 (sample SAMEA4398168) | marine metagenome | biome: Polar Biome; feature: [MES] marine water layer (ENVO:01000295) within the mesopelagic zone...; material: water (ENVO:00002006), including particulate matter (ENVO:01000060) such as...... | reverse complement strand
GGGTTTGGATATACGTTAAAATGCGTGTGGAAATAATGCACAAGGATCTCCATGGATAAACCAACCGCCACTGCTGCAGTCGTAGCCGCCGTTACAGGATTATTCAGTGCTGGTGCGTTCAAGTTCTATGAGTTTATGTCGAAGCAAAAGAGAGAAGTCAAGAAGGAAGAAAAAGCAGAGCAAGTGATGTACCGCGATGACCTCATCAGAAGGGTCGAGAAGCTGGAAGAAGAACGCGATGAACACTTGGAACAAATCATTCTGCTGATGACCGAGGTTGCTGGCTTGAAGGTTGAGGTTGACTACGTCAAACGAGAGAACGAGATCCTGAAGCTCAAGATTGACGCGATGAGATAATCATCCTTTGTCCTTCAGCCCATAGTTGTCTTTGGCCCAACCACCGCCCTTCAGGGAGAAACTGGTGAGCGCAATCTGCTTCTTCATCTCTGTAGACGTACCACGGTCAAGCGCACAGTCTCCGCAGTGCGGGGCTACGGCGTCAAGCGGTTGAAGTATCTCGACCTGCTTGTCACAGGCGTAACATTTATACACGTATATTGGCATGTTCAGTCCTGGCCAATGGGCTCACCCATACCATCACACTCAGAAACCGGGCAATCAATACGCCCGCAATAGATGTATCCACAGACCAGGCAGCACCGCCTCTCGATGTACGTCACTGAGCCCATTAGGATGGTGCGGTACATCAATCGACACCTGTGATCTTGTTCTGTCTTTTTAGCCAATAGTTACCGGACGCCGTTAGCTTGAACCCATCACGGCGGTCACCGGAGACGAGCCCCTTTCTCTTTAGAAGTTCCAGCGTGTGGCGTGGCCTCAATAAGATTCGATGCTTTCTGACCATCGTTAGGACTTCGTGTTGCCTTTTCGTGACCTTAATCATCGCGTGCAGCCGACACTCTTGAATGATTCAATGCCCCGAGAGGTTGGCATCAGCTTCTTCTTCAACTGCTCGGTAGTTAACTGGTCTTTGTCTGAATCATCTTTCTTGCCGATAGTGACGAGTCCACGGCTTCGCAGGCGCTTCAGGGTGGTTCTGTAGATTCGCTTTATCTCTGACCCTCCACCCAAATCGTGAACGATTCGCATGACCGACCACTCGCCTGGCTCACAGACAATGTAGTTCATCATTGTCCAAGATGTTGAATTCCTATAAATGCTGACCACGCTCTGTGGTCCTCTCTCGTAATGTGTCATGATTGCTCTGTGCTCTGATTGTTGAGAAGCCCGCCCATAGGCCACGATGGACACTATGGGCGGGCGTGTGGATACATCAGTCTTCAAACGAAAGAGGCGCTGGCTCATCGTTGAAGGTGAGTTCTTCTTCTTTATGCTCATGGGGAGCTTCGGCTACTGACAACGCATTTGCTCCCAATACCCCAATCAACTGCTTGAGCAGGCCATTTAGCTCATCGTCTCCGCCACTCTTTTTAGATAGGGCTTCAATGAGTTCCATTGGTATTGGGTTGCTTTTCACGTTGATGACTGTTGAAGGCATTCCGTTTGCATATTGCAGGTCGGCAGCGTCTTCAGCATCAATGAACTTAACAACGAGAAAGATGCGTTCTACTCCCGCTTTGTCGTTCTCAATCTTCACATCGTATTCAAGGACTTTCCAGGTACCGTTGGGCTGAGAGTTTTGAATAGTCTTCAGCATTCCCTTTATTGATGCTTCGACATTGGACTGCCATACGGATTCCGTGACTGCGCCTTGGAGTTGATGTAGGCACCACGAACAATCCCCATACCGGGTACGGAAACCTTTGAACTTGGTTGCTGACTTTGCCGAAATCTTTTTCGATGAGAGTTCAGCATTTAGGATGTTCAGTAGTGCAGACGTTTGGTTCAGGTACGATATAGTGTCGTTTTTGCTGGCTTTTTCGCCAGTAATGCCGAACGGGTCTCGTTCCTTAGCTGCTTCTTCAAATAGACTCATTGCTTACTTCCTTGACCGATTTTTCGATCTGCTCTCCACCCTAAGGTTTGAGCGTTTGTTGTTTAGTGTGTTTCCATCTTTATGGTCTACGTCTTTCTTGTCGCCCTTTTTGGCCTTGCCCGCCAAGACCATGATTCGACGCGCAGCGTTTCTGCCTGCGCGTCGAATCTTTTGTTCTGGTTTGCTATGGTACTCGCGGTATTCTTTGGCGTAGTCTCGGGCCATCGTTACTCCAGGGGTGTCAGTCGTCTGAAAGAAGCAAATCTGCCGCGTCCATAGGTGTTGATTCTACCTCAGAGATAACATTTTCATCACCGATAAGGTTATCGACTTGGTCCGTTAGCATGTTCATTGAATCCATTTCAATGGCTTCGTTGACCTCTACCACCTTGAGTTCTTCGTCTGGAAGGGCCTGTGGCAGAGCCTGGGGCGCGTCCTGTTTGCCGTCGTAGTCGTATGCGCTGGATGTATTCTCATCCATTGGAACGATTCCGCGAGCAAAGGCATAGCGAAGTCCGGTCTTAAGTGCCATCTCGATGGGCCACTGGCCCCATGGCGACTTGCTCTTGTTGCGCTGGTATGCGTCAGAGTTTGCCCTTCGCTTCTCAATGTCGGCCTTTCGGATGACAATGAAGTCCTTACCTCCGTCTGGGTAGTGTGCGACCACATACACGGCAACCAGGGCATCCCAGGACTGCTCAGCCTTAAGGTCTGGGACGTGCTCCAGTCGGTGCTCGGTTCCCTCGATGACGTTGAATAGGTCATCCTTGAAGACCGCCTTGGTCCTTAGTCGAACACCATTTCGAGCCGCAAGCTTTGCGTAGCCACGGTGAGAGACTTGCCACTGCAGACTACGGCCACGCGGCAATAGGTACACGTCTGGTAGCGGGCCACCCGGCATGAGTCCGGTCATGGCAGACAACGCAACCGCCTGAGCAACAGACGCAGGCTCGCACGAGTAGAGTCGGTCGTTGTTTTGTGCCGCTTGACGGAAGGCCAGGGCCACCCGTCCTGCAGCCGCAGCCCCGCTTTTGGTGCCAAGCATGGATTGTAGGAAGTCGCCAGCCTTAGACTCTACGACGCTCCGGAACTGATGTGCTGGGTGAATTGCATTACTCATTTGATTCTCCTGTGTATTGGAACCTAAAGGTTCTTGTTGGCTCTGTTTTTGTAGTGTATTTTTTCGCGAGGTCTGGGTTGTCTGACTCGAAAGTCTTCCGGTCAAACTTGTTTCTTGCTTTGCTCTCAGTCCATATGGCTACGCCCGCTATTCCATACGATGACCCGATTTCGTTTTTAAGTCGGTTTTCGATTTCTCCCTTTTCAGCACTGAGCGTGCTGTATCTCTCCCGAATGTCGAGCAACTCTTTGGCCATGACCATGTGTTCCTCAGTGGGCTCGATGAAGTCTTTGGATTCTTGACGGAAGATTATTGCCAGCGATTGGCCACAGCCATCGGACCCGTCGATTTCTGGTGGTGCCCCGCCTTCGATGTGTTTCTTGTACCAGTCTCGAGCCAGGCCAACGATCTTGTCTTCAAGCTCTTTGTTCCGGTTAATCCGATAGCACCTGTACTCGTCACTGATGGTCGCAAACGCTGCAAGGTCGCAGCGGTCCACATCTAAGACCGCCATCTGCCATATACACTGGGCCATGTAGTAGGGCGGCACATTGCTTGACCCAGACTTGCCCCACTTGTGGTCAAACTTTCTTGTGGACTTGACCTCCAACAGCCATTTTGCGGGGCCGGGCGCTGTGACTGTGAAGTCGTGTCTGGCGTGCATCCAGGGCTCTGGCCCAATGATTGGGTCTTCCTCGTACTCTGGGCCCTTCTCGATTGAGACCCCGTTCATCTTGGCATAGTGTGCCCCAATGGCGGGCTCAAGGATATGACCACGGGCCGTTGAGAACGTTCCCTTTGATTTAGTTAATCCGTGCATTCTCGACCACACGTCCCAGGGGCTCGCCCAGGGCGAGAGTCCTAATAGTGCGCCGATGCTGCTGCTTCCGATTGTTGCTTGTTTGCTCATGTGTTTACCTTTGCTCCTTATTGGGTTATTGTGTCTGAAATGTGATGTCAATAGCATCATGTTGTCAAGGACATAAAAAGACCGGGTGGTGGATAATGAACATACAGACGTACCGAGAGATGGACCGCTCTAAAAGCGCGAGATGGCGGTTTTGCAAGTGGTTAAATGAACATCTACATCCGGCTGGTCTTGGCATCTCGGTGCCCTACTTAAGGGATGTTGAGTCTGGTAGGCGCATACCATCACTTGCTCTGGCTATAGCTATCGAGGATTTAACGATGGGAAGCGTAAAGATTAGGGACTGGGACGGATTAGCCCGAAGAAGAAAGCGCACTTTTGACTCAGACTGATACTATCATCAAGACTTTATTGGAGTACATAATGGAAGAAGTAAAGAAAATCGTAGCAAAAGCAAAGGCACAGTTGTTGTCGAAGATGGGGGACAATCGGTCTGCCGGTTTTGCCCTGTTGGGAGCAGTCGGAATCTTGATGCGTAAGCTTGAAGAAAAGACCCCGGCCCCAACTCCAGCGCCAGCGCCAGCGCCAGCGCCAGCGCCAGCCCCAGCCCCGAAGGCCAAGGCCAAGGCTAAGGCTAAAACAAAGAAGCGTTAGGCTTCTGCTGGCTCGGTGGCCTGAACGATAAGGATTGACGCTGCGTATTGGTGCGCCAAGTCGAACTCTATGCTGAGAACTCGGTGTAGTTGGTCGGCATCTTTGGCCGAACATACCAATGAGTCATCGGTGTCGTAGATGTTCCAGCGCCCATCTTCGTCGGAAATGGACCACCCGTCTGGCAGCCTGTTTATTACGGTAAGCATTTCAAACACAACCGATCTGCGAATATAGTCTTTGCCGCTTTCTGGCCAAGCCTTGCATTGCTCCGATGCTGTCGATGCAGTCGATGACGATGGGTTGTTGCTTGTCTGCGTGTGGACGCATGATTCGTCCGATTCTTTGTTGGATTCTTCCGAGAGCTTTTGTCGGAGTAGTGAGGACGATTGTATCAAGAGTCGGTAGGTCCAGGCCCTCATCCGCAACCGTTGTCGCACAAACAACTTGGATCTCTTTCTGGTTTGCTTTTTCAAGTATACCTGCTCTTTGTTTTTTGGTCATCTTTCCCACCAGCGGGCTGGACACGATTCCGTGAGATGAGATTGCCTCGGATAGGCTCATACAGTGTTCTACCCGGTCTGAAAGAACAAGCACCTGCCTGCCCTTAGAGCACGCATCGATCACCCTGGTGATGATTTTGCTGTTCCGGTCTTGGTCTTCAGTCATCTCAGTTATCAGCTTGGACCACTCCACCCTTCTTGGTGGGCCCTCCCAGCCGGTATAGAACCACTCGATCTTCGGCATGATGACGTGGCCGGAATCGGACAACTGTTGATTCGTTATCTCATAGACGTTCTCTCCGATGTGCCACCACAGCATATCGGTCAGGCCATCCTCTCTTGTGGGCGTTGCGGTTAGACCTAAGCGGTACTTTGCTGGCATCGCAAACATCACCATAGAGAAGGTTGCCGCTGGAATATGGTGACACTCGTCGGCTATAACCAAGCCAAACTGCTTGCCGAACTCGTAGCGCTCGGTGAAGCGCATCCGCTCCAGAGTCTGGAACGTAGCCACAACGATTCGACCACTGGCATCCTTTTTCCCGCCGCCGTACTGGGTTGCTTCCAGGTTCATCATGCCCTTGACCCTGTTCACCCACTGTGCAGCAAGGTCGTTTGTGTGAACCAGAACCAGGGCCTTGGTGTCGAGCAGGCATGTCGCGCTGATACCGATAGCTGTTTTACCGGCCCCGCATGGGGCTACAATGACTCCCTCTCCATCGTGGCGGTACAGCCACTGGCTGAGCGCAGATGTCTGGTAGTCGCGCAAGGAGAAGCCCTTAACGACATTGACTGGCTCTGCTTTGGGGTTCGTCCGTCGGTCAACGTGTTTTCCGTAGTCTAAGCCAAGCCCAGCCATCCGTGGAACCATCAAGCCGCCGCCCCATGGGTGGTCTGGTGGTATCTCTCTGGCACCATTCACATGCTCGTTTGGAACCGGTATTCGCTTTCCCTTCTTGAGCATGGCCATCGCAGCCGTGAAGTCTGGGTTTCTGAGTCGGAGACGTTTAGAGACTGCCTCGATTTGCGAATGCCCTGGTGGAAGAAATATCCCACCACCGGTCACGTATGTTTGCTCACTCATTATGCCTCCTTCTTTTTGTTGCTCGTGTCCAAGAAGTGTGGCTTGACCCACACGTATCGCCTCTCGCCCTTTGACCTCGTCCTCACCTTGGACAATCCAAGGTCTTGAAGTATCGCAGACACCCTCATCTCATCTCGCCTCGTCAGCCTCGAGCGGTCCACCTTCAGCGCATCTTCAAGCACTGTCTGGGCGGTTACCTCGTTGTAGTTCACCTGCAGCCAAGACCGTATTGGCTCAAGCCATGGGTCTTCTTGACTGTACTCCATACTCTCTTCGGTCCTCTTGGCCTCCATAGCGTTGTCAAGAAACCAGGTATCCCCTGCATTATACATCGCCACGGCCTCTGCCCATAGCTGGTCTCTGTTTGCCTTCACCCACTTCAAGTTGATCTTCTTTGTCTTCACTGGCCAATAGCGTCGAGAGCCTGTGTCATCGTTGATGAACTGCTTGCTGTTGGTTGTCCCAGCAAACACAACATGACGCTTTTGGGTGATTGCGTGGCGACCGTATGCTGGCCGGAAGTTGTCCTCTTGGGCCGAGAAGAACGCTTTAATGGCTGAGTTCTTCGAGCGCCTAATCGAGTCAAGCTCCGCGACTTCATATATCCATACTCGAGAAATCTGAGTGTATGAGTTGGCCGACCCAATATCAATCGGGGTGTCTGAGAAATACTCTCGGGTTGCCAAGGTGCTGAACATGGTGCTCTTACCTGCTCCCTGTGGCCCGGTCAGGATCAGAATACAGTCTGCCTTACAGCCTGGTTCAAAGGCTCTGGCCACTGCCTGTATGAGCCACTTCTCTCCCATTTGCCGGTTGACCTCTATGTCATCACACCCGGTGGCCTCCACGAGCCAGTTGTAGGTTCTGTTCGTGCCATCCCAGACGATAGCATTGAGGCTTTCCGTGAGCGGGTTCCGTCCATGTTCTTCGCCAATCAGCCTGGTCATCGTGCTTAGAGCCTGCTCAGAATACTGAAGGTCATAGGCCCGGCTTACGAGCAGGACGATGCGGGTGTCATCGGTGTCCCTGTATGGACGCTTGTCCAACATCAAGGTGCCTGTAAACTCGTTCAGCCATATGCGGCCACGCAATCTGCGGTCACGTCTTAGGATGATGTACAGATTGTTGATGGTCTTCTTGGGGACTCCAGTCGGCATGCCCTGCTTATCGACCCGCTGGTCGAGATATGGGACCACCTTATCGTCGAGTTGGTTCCCATCGAGTTCTGGTTCTTTCGGTGGGTACCTATTTCTTCCCTTCTTTACCTTCGCTGGCTCTGGCTTTGGTGTCTTCTCTCCACCCTCTGGCGGAGGGGGCTGGACGATCGGGTGTCCGTACTCTGCCTTAAGCTTGCCCTTAAGGTCTTGGATGCAATGTCCTGCTGCTGATGACTCAGTCAGGATTGCTAATAGTGTTGTTGCTCCGTCACGAAGGGTGCTGTCCAAGTCTGCCATTCTTCTATTCTCCGATTGGTACGCGAAACAGGATGTGCCCTGGGAGTTGCTCGCAGATTTGTGCTGCGTAGTCGTCTCCTTGTTTGTCTGGGTCTGTGGCTACAAATATCTTCAGGTCTTTTGGGATCGACATCTTGGAGAGAGCCTTGAATGATCCCGAGGTTCCCCCAACGATTGCGACCGATATGTCTTCTTCTAAGGCGCTTGAGCATGCTCTCATGAAGTCTGTGATGCCCTCGCAGACAAGCAGCCCGATAAGTTTTTGGTCGGGATCGCCTCTCATTATTTTTATTGCCTTGCCGTTGGCCATCAGCAACCCGCCAGCCTCATAGCCCATAGGCCATCGGGTCTTTGGTATTGGCCTGCGTACAGGAGCCCCGTCCTTAAACTGTTTGGATTCCGTAATGTCCCTGCAGTGAATGCTCGCAAAGGTTCCGTCTGGCTCGAACACTGGCGCAGCCACCCTGTACGCTGATGCCCACTTGTGGGGCCACCACTTCGGGTACCTGTGCTCCAGTGGGTTTGCCAGAATGCGAACGCATTTGCTGCGGTCCAGAAGCGCGGGTGAGAACTTCCTCTCGAACAGCCAATCAACGAGTGGGTCGCTCCATCCAGCCTTGTCTTGAAGTGCTTCTTCGAGGGTCTTTGTTTTGCCCCACAACTCCTTAAGCTCGTCGATGGGTGGCCGGGATGCGAGAACATCTGCTGGCCGATTCAGTGACCGCTTTTTCTCCTCTATCTGCGTTGGTACCCCGGTTGGGCGGTCTGAGTAGATGGGCTTGCAGTATCCGTGCCGTGCGAACCAGTTCCGAACTACAATCTTCTCGTTTACTCCAAGGTCCCTGTAGTGCGAACCGTAGGAGTGGATCGACACGAAGTCAACAACGTCACCAGATGCGCTGCATGCGTGGCACTTCCACGAGTCCTGGGCTGCGCTGAAGCCCACAGGCCCGCGCTTCTTGTCGCTTGTGCCCCTGGCCTCTACTCCACAGGATGGGCATGGGGAGATGGACCGTGGGGTCATCATCGTAAACCCAAGAGCCACTGCCGTCTCTTTTACTGAGGCTTCCTTCGCGTTTGTTATCCACATTCATTGCTCCTGATTTTTGGATGGCCATGAAAGGACTCACCGGATTGTACCGATGAGTCCAGTCAGGAGCCATCAAGACGGGGAGATCAGCCCCCGCTGGCTTTTGACTGTAATGGACGAGATGATTCTCGTCGTTATCTTTTGTTGGGTGGTACTATTTTTCGCTTGTTTATTGGGCGAATGCATCCATCCACGCTGCTGTTCTTTCCATGCCGAACGCTGTAGTAGATTTTCCTATCGGGTGTTACCGTGACCGTGACCTTGACCCCGACCTTTGTGTAAAGACGGTTGGCCCAGACCAGGCAACGGTCAATGGTGGGGATCTTCTTTCGGCGCATTATCTCTGACAGGTACGAGCGAGACGTTTCCAGTATCGTTGATGCTTCTTCGAGCCTGCCCTCTGGCAAGCATCCGATAGAATCCATCATCCTCAGGACCAACTCGTATGTGTCGAGACGGTCCTCACTATGTAGCGTACCCATTTGGCCCACGGTCTTGGCCCCCTACTTGACTGCTATTGCTGGGAACCAGCACATGTGTCTCTGGCCCTTGAGTGACACCCTTGTCTTCAGTAGTCCCTTGCCTCTAAGCAACTGCGCGATCTGCATTTCCATGAGTCGAAGATTCAACTCGGCCTCGTTCTGGTCTATGTCAAACGCAATTGACCGGCAGGTGATGGTGAAGTTTTCAGGTGATGGTGGGTTCCTTTCCAGCCATGTGTCTACGTCGTCGCGCATCTTCTTTGATACCTTGACTCCACCCTTTCGGTGGGCCTGCACCAGCTTTGACGATGCCATTATTCCCTGACGAAGCTCGTCTGGGCTTGCGTTTACCTTCCACATTCTCGACAAGTACACGGCAACCTCCGAGAAGGAATGGTCGGTCATCATCTTTGAGTTGAAAAAGATTGCACCATTTACGTTTGTTGTGAATCTCCCCTTCAGTTTTTTGTCGTTGTGTATGACGAGGTATACCCTGTATGAGCCATCTGCTTCCTCGATTTCGCTCTTTACATTTTCCATGCTATCTCCCTTTTGTTTGCGTATTCCACCACTCTAAGCAGTGTTGGTATGCTCATCGGAACGCTTGACCATAGTTCGTATGCGCTCCTTAGTGTTGATGTGTTTGTAGAGTACGAGCCGAACCCGACCGTCAGACAGTCCCTACCAGAACGGACCACGTAGTCCATGTCGGATGGGATTTTTATATCAGCGAGGACCATTCTAACCACCTTGGCCGCATCGCTAATTTTACTGTTTGCACCGTAGACTCCAATGCGGACCCACAGTGTTCTGACATACGGCCCAGGGGTTTCCCCCTGGACCTCGTCACTTCCCCCAAGAAGCTTAACGATCATGTCAACTCATCTGCACTACTTCCAGGCCCGATGATATATCGTGGCGCAAGCTGTGTCAAGGTGTGGTTTCTCATACCCCGATCTCCTGGTCGCGCCAGGCCGGTGCATCTGACGTGGCCGGGACAAGGAAGTGTGTCCCTTCTGGGTTCTCAATACGGACGGCACCCATGGCCTCCAGCGCATTCACAACAGCCCCTGGGTGGTCCAGCACGTAGCTGTATACATCAGACGGTCCAACGTATCGGTCCTGCAGTTTCGCAGCCTTACGCGATACCTTGGTGAGCAGCTTGAGACCGCGTACCATTTCGGAAAGGTTGCTTATTTCACTGATGCTGTGGGAGCAGTAGCCAATGTCACCG
>TARA_R110000765_G_scaffold2677_4_pt1 | contig 10445 bp, 7 predicted proteins | sample TARA_R110000765 | Tara Oceans TARA_R110000765 (sample SAMEA4398168) | marine metagenome | biome: Polar Biome; feature: [MES] marine water layer (ENVO:01000295) within the mesopelagic zone...; material: water (ENVO:00002006), including particulate matter (ENVO:01000060) such as...... | reverse complement strand
ACATTTTATAGTATTAGAATATATTATTTTTTAGATATTTTTTCAATACTCGTTGGTGGACACTTACATATTTTATGGCCTGTCTTAGGGCATTTCTTCTTAGGAGTCTTTGTGTCTTCTTCTGTATTAGGTGTAGGTTGTTGTATAGGAACATCGATTCTTAAAATAACTGAACTATTTTCATTTAATGCTGGATTTGTTAAGTCGGGATTCAATATCTTAACTCGTATATTATTTATTTGAGTATCTTGACTGAGAACTTGAACTATGTCACTATTGGCTAATGGAATAAAATCTTGTGAGGACAAACTGGTTTTTGGAACAACACCGAGTAATCCTAATGGGTCGCCTTTACTAACTATATCTTTATATGTTGGAACTAAATCACTTGTAATCAAATAATAACCAAATTTACTCAAAGTCGGTAATCCTTCAGCAGAAATAGGTGTCGGTTTTGCTACAACATTAGTCATTGCTGTAAAAGTATGTATTGAACCAGAGTATGATTTTTGATTAGAACCTGTCATAGGCATTTGGGAAGAGTGACCGCCTGATGCTGTAGGGTAATCTCGTTGTAATTCAGTTCGTGGTGTATTGAAATCAAAATTATTAAATGTTTGTGGGTTTGTTACTTCTAATTTTCCGTAAAGTTGTTCGATAGTAAAATCACTTGGATTTGCGATTGTAGAAATAGTCGGTATAACAGAAGCATCTAACACTGTGTCGGTAGTAATACCTCTTAGTCGGTAATTGGTTGGTTTACAGTATTGAACTATATTTTCAAAATAATCTTCTTCGTTAAATTGTTGATATGAAAAACCGAGTTTACCCCACAGAGTTTTCGTTTTCCATATTTTTTCGGCTTGTTTTTTACTTGAAAAGAATTCTCTAAAACTTGCGTGTTGAGAATATTCAGCAGCACCAACAACACTCGTTCTATCACCATATTTAAGTGCGGTTTTTTGAGCAAAATTGTATACTACAACACCACCCGTTCGGCTCTTAGGTCTTTGATAACTTGATATCATCTGTTGTCGTTCGGTAGTAGTGGCTGACCCTTGACCAGTAACTTTAAAGCAAATTTGTCGTTGAGCATCGGTGAAATCTTTAAATTGTTGAGAATTGCTATCCCAACTAGTAGGAAATTTAACTCTAACTGAATAAAAGCCGATTGGGTCACTTGGAGCTGGGTAGCCTTTAGAACCTGCCGAATATATGTCTTTAATTGCGGCTGGAACTATTTCAATAATTTCAACATACTCATTTCCATCTGGAACTGGTAACTTACTACTTGATGTGCGGAATGAATCCCCAGGACTCCCGACATCAACTGGTTCTAGTTTAGCACCGATTGTCATAAAACTCATCATCGCAGCGTTCCCCCCTCTATCTTGGAATCTTATGGAACTTAAAATGTTTGTGTCGGGATTTATTTTACCTCTAAGTTGTAGAACACTATTGTCGTCGGTGAGATTGTCCCTACCAGTATAACCCCATAATGTTTGATATTTAGAATATGGTTGAGCATCGCATATTTGAGCACACCGTTTTAACCCAACACCTACCTCGCCTTTATTAGGAATTGGTGCTCCTAAAACATCGTGTGAAGGAATTCTCCAACTAGCGTGAAGGTTATTTATAGAAAAAGAAGAAGTATCGGTATCAAATTGTATATTTGCTTCTGGTGAACCCACAGTAATAGATGCTATATCTGGATTTCCAATTTGATAATCACTTATTGCCTTTGACGCTACATTTGAATCTTCAGGTGGGGTTTCATCAGCACTATTAGCGTTCGCAGCACTGCCTATGTCCTCATATTGAAATCCAGCGACATTAAATCCAACATTAAGTGTTTTTAATGTAAGTCCATTACTCTCGACACCCTGAACAGCGTTGTCCATTAAATAACCGATATAACCAGTTCCAGATATTTTAGAAGTAAAATTAACTCGGTTGGGTTGATTGAGTGCTTTTCGACTATCCCAAGAATCAGCATAATCCCACGCTGGTATAAAAGTGTGGTCTGGTATAGACTTAGTTGCTTGATTAACATTTAAATTAGGGTCAATTTCTATCTTATGAATCGAATCGGGGGCATCTCGGTATCTTAGAGGTTTAATTTTAGTTGTAAATCCTTGAGTTCCTTGATTAATCATTCCATCATAATTTCCAGAGATAAGTCCAGAATCATATGGTTTTTGTGGAACTTTGGAATTTGGTGATGCTATGCCGCTGAGCTGAGCATTTACAAGTGATACTAATTGTTGAATTCCATAGACACCTTTTGGAATACTTATTTGTGCTTGTAATGGTCTTGGACTAGAATAGTAAGACATATCACTATTAAAATAGACACGACGATTATCCTTAACGGCTTGGTCTCTATCACCTATAATGTTAAAATCAATAAGATTATCAGCATTATCTTTACATATTATTTGACTACCGACTCCCATACCATCAGTTATTGCGGAAACTTTAGTTCCCATAGGAATAATTGTATTATTTTCTCTATCATATACTCTATCACCTACCTTTGGAAGTCGTTGTGACGAATCTACTCGATTCTGTAGTCCAATCGCTCCAACGGCAAAACTAGCAGCATTTAAAATCTCCACATTATATTCTTGGATAGCCCCATCGTCTGCGACGCTCCAACCGTTATTAAAAGTTCCGTGTCCGTAAGTGGCTGATTCTGGGTCATAATCAATCTGTGTATCAACTAGAAGTGTCGCACCACCACCTCTATCTCGGGTAAAACCATTAGGACTTGGGACTGCCCCAGAGACAATTGCTCCAAAATGAACTGCTCCAACGAAGCGAAGTTGACCACGATTTCTAAGAGCGTCCATCGATGCTGGTGTTATTGTGAATTTATTTAATCCAGCCTGTGGTGTAATAAGAACCGAACCACCTAATGAGTTTGGTGGTGTTACAGAAACCAAATAAGAAAACTCGGTAGAATTGTCTGGTGTTGGGGGGTCACTAAGTATGAGCGGTGTTCCACTACCACCAAATTTAGCAGCGTCTAAATGTTGAATTGCCCCTTCGGTAAGAGTAGAAGTAATTCCCCATAAACTTTGTCTTCCGTTACCACGAGTATTCGCAGCAGCACCACCACTAACAGCGTTATTAAGTAAATTTAAATAACCCCAATATTGGTCATTTACATCGTGACGCTCACCTCGTTTGGTTTCAAGTGGGTCTTGAAGAACTGGAACAATTTGTTCCATTTCAGCAACATATCCATAGTAATTTATGGTTTCACTTACATCTTCCTCAAATTCTATACTTTGTCCTGTAATACCTTTTTGATTTAAAAATGCTTGGTGAACAGATATTTCACTACCCATAGGAGCAACTATAGTATCATTCAAATTGTAATCCCATATATTAGGTTGGTCACTATCGTTGTCTTGAGCCGAAAATCGGTTAATGTCTATATAATAAGATTTAGTTGGGGCACTCATATATATATAGAATAGAAAAAATAAAAATAATTAGAACAAGAAATTAACTTGACACCATAACAGAAGTGCCTTTAGGAAGTTTCTTTACCACGACAACTCGGGAATGTGTAATATAATAATCAACGTCCATTTCACCTCTGTAATCTGGAGACTTACCGAGAGCATTAGCAGTCGCATCAGTTCCATTTCCAGAACCGTTGATTCGTGGTTTTCGTTTGTATTTCCAGATGAGCGGACTTCCAGACATAATAGTTGTGCCGCCACCGACAATCTGTGGATTACCATTAGATAAGTCAGCACCGAGTGGTTTGTATTGAGCCATTAAACCGTCTTCCATAGGGGCTAGTCGCTGTCGTTCAGCATTAGGGTCGTTAAAATACATCGGTCGTGGAAGGACTAAGTCTTCACCCATAACCAAAGACATTTGATTATACTGACTTGCGTTGTTGTAAACAAAGTTTGGATATAAATCTAAACCATTTACCTCTACATTGTATTCTTCCTCATCTACACCGTGAATCGCTTGGTGTTGTAAGATTTTTCGAGCAAGACCCATAGAGTTTGGATTATGGAATGTGATTGCTTCTGTGGCGGCCGCTTGAGAATTAGCATTAAGAGTAAGTGTTCGTCCAGCAACATCAACTGAAATAACATATTTAGCCGCTATTGAGATAGATGCTGAAACTGCTAAAGCCCCGACTGAGATATTTTCACAGTTAATGTCGGTTATAACAGCAGTGCTAGTAGCAGCAGATGTTCCTGTGCTTGTAACTTTAATACCTTCTCGGTTCTTATAATCTACAAATCGTTTAGCCATAACGACATTGTGAACTTCCTTACCAGTTTGACCTAACCTATGCTCGACTTCTTGGACTTCTTTGGAATTACCGACTGCGGCAAGTTTTTTCTTAACAACGGCAATCTCTGGAAATTCAAATCTGTATCCGCCTTGTTTTGTAGTTTGTTCTAAAAAGTTATTAATTACCGACGATGGTGGAAGCATATAATCAACTACGAGTTGAACTTCATTAAAACCGATGTCGGTAGTAAGAGCAGAATATGGCGAGAAAGTATCAGCACCAGCCGAAGGTTTGTATGGAACTGCGACACCAGCGACAGTTTGTGGGACATTAGTAAGGTTGTAGGCATATTTATCACTGAAGTTCATTTCAAATTCTAACTGAATATTGTAGTCAGTAAATAAAAAGAGTGGTAGACTTCGGCCTTTTAAACAAGGGAAAATCATACTGAGCGGAATACCGAATTTTTCATTAAGAGAAACAGTAGAGTTTACAGCAAGAGAATTAACAGCAGCACCAGTTCCGTCGGCGGCAGTTCCAAAATTTACACCAGAGTTTGTTTCACTATGAACAATTTGACCTCGACCAGTTGCGGCAGTTCCAGAACCACGACCAACAGCAGCAGCAGGAAGGACAGCAAGTTCAAGTGAATTACCGAGATAATGACCTAAAACATTTCGTCTCTGTAATACCGACTTATTAAGATTTAACATAGCAGCAACTCTGTCGACATCTTGGACATTTTGGACTTCATAATCACCGATTTTTAAATGAGCATTTTTAATACAACCTAAAGCACCAGACCAGAGATTAACACGGAATTTATCTTGATTACCTCCAGTAAGATTTTTCAATTTGAAAGTAAGCATAGAAGTCCCCTCGAGAAAACCGACATTTCTAATAGTAAATTTAAATACTTTAGAAGTATCAGTTGTAGCGTTGTTAGTTTCAACGGTTTCAGTTCGAATTTCGCTCTGTTGAGGAACTTCTTTCAATCCATAATCAAGTAATTCAGCAATAGACATTTTATATATTATTAATATATTTTATTTTAAACTTTTTTCTTTTTTTCTTGAAATACTTTTGGATTCTTTGGTTTCTTTTTTTTATAGGGCAACGCTTTCTGTTTTTTGATTATATCAAATTCTTTTTCTGGTGGTGGCTTCGGCTTAGCGTCTTTTTGAACTTTACCATCAAATATCTTTTGTGAATTGTGTTTTTTATTTTTATATTGTATGTCTGGATAAATAGAATTCCACGCCTTTAACTCTATAGGGTCAAATCTTTTTATCTTCATTTGTTCGGCGAGATTATTCGGTTTTCGGCTCGGGCGTTGACAAATATGTTTTGTTGAATTTAAATTGTTCATTACTATCTACATAGGTTTTTCTATCGTAAAGTTAATGACACTACCACTAAGTCCCTCACTAATTTCATTAGTTTCAATATCACGAATTTCTACATCAAGAGAATTCAATACCATTCTATTATTATCTAAATCTAATTTCTTAAGTATGGAAGGCTGAAAAGTCCCAACTAATATGTCACCACTACCAGAATTAATTACTTTTGAATCGCTGTATGGGGCTGGAACATCGTGTATAATAGGTTGTGAGTAACCTGCGGATTGAATATTAGCACCAGCACTCATTGCTTTACTCTGTATATTTTTATATGCTCGTATTGGTAGATTTTTTAAAAAGATTGAATAAGATTCGTCTGTATTCGAAGGATTTACCTTTGTTATAGAAGAAACTTCGTCTTCTGGTTGATTAGGATTATATTTGTCACTTGTATTAACACCTAAAAACCTTGCTATTTCTGTAGAAAGTTTTAACTGATAACTATTAACTAATGTTATGGGGGAAGCATTACTTGCTGTTCCAAGTGGGGAATTAACACCAATTTTTTCCCAACCAGTTAGTTCTAATGTTTCAAATCCTTCACCGTTGACCTGCGAAGACATAAGAACATTGAATGGAATTTGTGAGTTTGCTTTCTGTGCTTTTTGAGCGTCAGTTCCAGCTGTCATATCGGTAATTACATTTTGTCTAAAGAATTCATATTTTAACCAATTTACCGAACTTTTACTATCATAAATTAAATTGGATACATCTATGTAATGTGAATGTGTTAAATTGTAAACACGGAACTCTAATTTATCTTTCGAACTAGCACTAAATCCATCAGCCCAATAAGTCTGTATTCCTATTTTTATACTTGTTAAGTCAGCATCAGCACCCATTAACAGAGTATCAAGTGGTGTAGACCATAATAGTTCCATTCTATTAAGTTCTTTTGATGGTTTAGTTGGTCGTGTCCGTATTCCAGTTTCGAAATTAATCCCTCGCCACACATTCAACATTTTTTTATTAGCTTCCACAGTTCCCCCACTACCAGTTATTTCAATACCCAAAAATGCTTGTGGAACTGCTTGTTGTAGAACATCACTATCAGTCTCGTTTGTTTGAATTGCGTCAGTTACATTAGGTGAGTATATAATTGGGACGTGAAGGGTTCTACCACTACTAGAATTCTGGGTTGCTGTTGTGCCGTGAGTAAAACTATTTTTGGAAGTTCCAACAGCATAATCAGTCCAATCTGTTCCCGATATAGAGTCGGCTATTTCGTGTGAAGTAAGTCCACAGAATATATTACCGACTTGTGTTCCAACAGTCATATTTTGTTGAAAAGTTATGAGATTGTGATTTTCACTATTTGATTTGAGTTGTGATTTATATGAAAAATCGTAAGTCTGTTTTGACATAGCAAAGGCATCATACCGAACATTAGCAGAGTCAGCCGAAGTCTTAACAGCGATATCTCCACCAGCGGCCGCCATACCTAAAACGTGTGCTGTCGACAGAGTTGCTACATTACTTAATCCTAAAATATCATAATCTTTATACCAACCTAAAGAAGTATTTAATTTGGTTTCTTCTTCATAGATTGAATTGTAGAGGAACATTTGTTTTGGAACACCAGCCACAGTTCTAATACCCAAATCATCGTCGACATCTGGGTCACCACTAAATCTGTCACTAATGACTTTTTCTAATTCTTTTGCTGTATAACCAGTTTGTCCAGTAATTGGATTAATTGTCGGTATTGTAATACTGTTTAGAGCCATAACAGAGTTACTAACACTCGTGTCACTTGGAAGAACAGTCGGTAAAACCTCATTTAAGATTACTTCTATAGTTTGGTCGGTAGTAAAATAAACTGAAGAATTTCTTTTAAATTTAGCAAAGTTCAAATAAACTTTAGAGTTGGCTTCAATAACAAGTGGTTCACGAAATCTTACAGAATAGGTGTGTCCATTTCCTACGGGAGATACTAAGTTGATTGATGTCATTTATATAAATAACAAATATTAAAATTTAAAAATAATACAATAAATGTTGAAAATCAGCGTGGGGTTCATCGCTGTAAACATATAGTCGTTTTGTTTTTTTGGGGTCAATTCTTATAAAACCATCGCACATTCTTTTTTTTTTGGACTTTACTTGTATCCTCAATCCTTGTTCGGCAAGTTGTAGTTTCATTAAGAGTTTCTTTGCTGGGTCACGCCGCATAGGTCTTTTCGTAATGTAATACCTTCGGCCATAAATTTCTCCTAATCTCGAACCATCAATTTTACCGATTTTATAACCGTTGTTGATTTTGAATATTTTCAAGTCCATATATATAATATATTTTATTTTTCTATTTGCTGTTTAACTAATTGAGAATGAAACTGTTGCTCTTGTGGTTCTAAACTACATTTAGATTTACAACATATAGTCATTTTACAAGCCATTCGTTTTAGAAATTTTCCTAACATTTCCTTACCATATCTAAAGAAAATAATTACATAGTTTTCACCAAAGTCTGTAAATTGAGTGCGGCATTATATTTGACGAATGTCTGGACTAACTCACTCTTATTTCGTCGGTCAACTGGAAGAAGTGTAGACCCAGCATTAACTCCAGAATGAACAGTATTCGAATAATCTCGGTTAATGTAGTTAAGAGAATTACCAACACCATAAGTGTAATCAACACCAAGACCGAGTAACTCTGGATATAATTGATTACCGACACCGTTTGTAGTTACTACGGCAGTTCCTTCAATCGCAGCATTACCAGCGGTGTAAATACCATTAGTTCTATCTCTGTAATCAAATTCTAAGTTGTTCGCAGTTCGTCGCATATTAGCAGAACTTCGTTTTGCTTCCATACCACCAAGTAAGGCTCTTTCAAAATGTTTTCTAATTTCAATATCACCCATAATGTTTTCACGCTTTAAAGTTTGGGTTGGATTAATAGAACCAGAACCCAATTCTACTAATGATTCATAATTAGGCTGGACTTTGAGTGGGAATGTAAATGGGAATCGAAGATTATCCTTTTTATGCTCTATTTGTTTCATACCGACTGGAAGACGGAAGTTTGCTTGTTGGTAAGCAAGATTGTTGGTTTGGTCTTTATCCAGATATAAATTACACATTGCTTTTACCGAGTTAAGTTGTGGTGTATATGAAATACTATCTTGGTCGGCGTGAATATCATTGAGTAAGTTAAGTTGGGAATTGAGTGGAATCTGGGATTGATATGCCTTGAGTTCTTGAGGTGTAGGAACAATGTATCGACCCTCTAATTTAAGATTTCTAAGTGTATACATAGAGTTTGCTAAGTCCATAGTTGTCGCACCACCACCAGTTGTTGCCTTATCTCTAAATCTCTGGAATAAGACTGAAGAATCTGGGGCTAAGTGAATTGTGAGCATAAGACCGTTTGTGTATGCTTGACCTAAATGAATGTTACCAGACTGGAATAAATCAATATCTAATTTAAGTGAGAATGGAACACCAATAAGTCGGTTATTGTTTGTTTTTAAGTCTTGAGCAGTTTTATCGGCTACAATTTGGATTCTACGATTAACTTCGTTAGCGTGATTACCTTGAGCAAGTGTTCGGTTTGCCGCAACACCCCACAAATAATCTTCATCGTTGTTAGTGTATGCTTGTCTAAGACTACTATATGCTGGGTAGTTATGAACATTAATTATCTCGGTATTTGTTTTTTTAGTTTGAACTACAACTTTATCTATAACATTATGAACTCCACCGTGATTAGGGATATTACAAGCAGTTTCTTTTGATATGGTTGCTCCATTATCATTTTCTAAATTAGCGTAAGTAGGATTTCTAAAGGCTTCATCGGTATCTTGCTGTTTTACCATAAATTGACCAGATAGTGTTAGAGTTCGTGTTTCTAACATTTTTTCAACTGCTGGGAAGGAAAATTTAATAATTGGATTAGACTCTTTAAATGAGAAACCACCAGCAACTCCATTAGTTCCTGAACTTTGGAGTGGATTGTCGTTGAGTGGCGAAATACTAAAATAATTCTTTTCAATCGGCATTTTATATATTAATAAAATATTTTAATTATAAAAAAATTCCATTTACAAAATAAGTTGGAGATTGTCTTTGTTAATCATAATTGTTTTTACTGAGAAAACAAAATGTATCATTCTTATATTACCGACAGCAACTGAACCATCGACGTTAGCAGTAGAACGGCTGCTACCACTTTCGAATCCAAGACGAATTTGTGGTTCAGCGTCCTTAAGATTATATACAAACTGTTCACCACGAGCGAGTTCTCTGGCGTGTAAGTAAGTATTTGTGTAATCAGCAATATTACCCGCTCGGCATTCACCGAGTCTTTTAACATCTTTTCCTATAGATTTGAATGCTTTCACAAGTTCATTCATATTAACAACTTTGTCGGCTTTTGCTTGTGGATTATATGCTTTGAGTGGATAAAGTTTGTTATTAATGAAATACTGAATTGAATCTAAATACATTCGATGTGGTGGTTGTCCATTGTAATAATTCTGTCCATATTTTTCATTTTCACTAGTAACAGAGATATAGTGTGTAAACATACATTTAGCAGCAGAAGCAACTGAAGTAATGTCGCTTTGGTGACTAAGTGAAGACGCAGGAAGATTATCCAAGAAACAATCCCAAGATATGTAATCAAATTGACTTTCCTTAATAATACCTTTCATCATCGCTTGTGGTGGAATTACTTGTAAAACCTTAAGTTCTACATTTTTGAGTTTGTATGTGGATTGAGTAGTGCTGTTAGTAAAGAAAATAACACAGTTATTAGTCCCAGCC
>TARA_R110000765_G_C18964914_1_pt1 | contig 10455 bp, 5 predicted proteins | sample TARA_R110000765 | Tara Oceans TARA_R110000765 (sample SAMEA4398168) | marine metagenome | biome: Polar Biome; feature: [MES] marine water layer (ENVO:01000295) within the mesopelagic zone...; material: water (ENVO:00002006), including particulate matter (ENVO:01000060) such as...... | reverse complement strand
AGCTTTAGTAGTCGCAATAGTAATGAAATAGGAAACAGATATGGCAGTGGATACAAAAGTAGCAGGTAAAACTGGGGATGAATTAAGCAAGGCAGTTATTCAACAACAAGCAGAATCCGCAGACAAAGAAGCACTTACAGATACCCAAAAAGTTGAAGCTTCAAAAATTAATATGGGGGCTGACGAAGTATTAGATGCTGATAAATATGATGTTGATGCCGCCCAAACTATAAATGCCCCAGCAACTGTAGACGCAAGTAAATTTAAAGTAGAAGCACCTTCAAAGACTGAAGCTAAAACTTATGATGCAACTAAAGCTGGAGATGTAGGAAGTGCTACTGCTGCAAAAGGGACAGTATCCGATAAATCAACAATGACAGCAGTTCAAGGTTCTTTATCCCCTGAAGCTTTGGCTGCGGAAGTTTCAAGTGATTTAGACCCTAAAGCAACTACCCAATACCAATTAGCTGAGTTGTACAAAGGAATAAAAGATGGAGAACCTCTCCCTGCTTGGGCAGCACCTGCAGTACGTAATGTATCAGCAATTATGGCACAACGAGGACTCGGTGCATCAAGTATGGCTTCTGCTGCTATGGTTCAGGCAGTTATGGAATCTGGGATAAATATTGCAACCCAAGACGCAAATAAATATGCAACTATTCAATTACAAAATTTAACAGCCAAGCAACAAACGACTCTAACTAATGCTGCGACAGTAGCAAACATGGACTTAACTAACTTAAATAATAGGCAGGTAGCTGCTGTAAATAATGCAAAAGCTTTTTTATCCTTAGATATTCAAAACTTGACTAATGAGCAACAAACTAGTACACTAAATTATCAAACACAAGTAAGTGCCAAGCTTACAGACGCTGCCCAAGCAAATGCTGCTTTACAATTTAATGCAAAATCTCAAAACGAAATAGATCAATTTTTTGCAGAATTGGGGTCTCAAATAGAAAACCAAACAATGAACAGAGTTGCATCTTTAGAGCAGTACAACGTATCTCAAAAAACTGCAGTTGAACAATTTAATTCAAACGTAAAATCCCAAAGAGATCAATTTAATTCTAACATGAGAACCCAGATAGATCAGTCTAACGCTGTTTGGAGAAGAAGTATTAACACAGCAAACACTGCAGTGGATAACGAAACTAATAGAATTAACACGCAGACGTTACTAGGCTTGAGTCAACAAGCACAAAACAATTTGTGGCAACTATACAGAGATCAGGCACAGTGGTCATTATCAACTAGTGAAAACAATTTAGACAGGGCCCATAACGCAGCTATGCAGTCTGCGGCCATAAGTGCGAATGGGGACATATACGATGAAAAGTTTGATAACTTTTTAATAGTTAAAACTATAGATAACATATTTACTTAAGGGGTAACACATGTGGAGTAACGCAGTAGCTGCTATGGGTGCAGCAGTTCTTGGAAGTAGTATATCAACTGGAGCAAAGTATTTAGCTGACGTTTCAGGGGCTAGAGAGCTTTACGAAGGGTTTGCAAAAACTGGTACAGGGCAATGGTTTGACAGCATATTTTCAAGTAAAGGGGTACAAGGCACATTAAAAAGTGTTACAGGAGATTTAATTAAACAAGGGTTTGGATTAGACCCTCGTAATGTGGGAAACAATGAGGGTACAAACAGAGTAAAAACAGGGACAGATTCTTTTTCTGCTAGAAATAAAATAGGTCAGGCGGGGGGTCAAACAGCTAGGTTTGCTTTAGGTTCAAGAGATGATGTACGATCTGCACTGCAAGATGTTAGAGTATCAGATAGATTAGCTGGATGGGTTAAAGGAAGTGGCACTACCCCTATTAGAGTAATTGAGCCTACCGTACAAAAATCTAGTAAGACATCGTTTAAAAGTGGCGTAATAGTAAAGGCAAGTTAAACATGGAAATGAATAAAATACAAGCGTTATCAGCACCTCCGGGTCATTCTTTAACTGATGCTCCCGGAAAATGGGCGTGGGAAAAGCCTGCACAGTTTACTGATCCAAATGATGCTGTAGATTTTGTTATTGATAAGATGAAAATTAAAAACACTCAGGAAGACATGATAAAAATGATGGCTGCTGGGATAACTATAGAAGAGTTGGTAGGGCAAGTTGCCTTTAAAGGGTTTATGCAGGGGATGTATTCCCCAGACGTAGCTGAACTTATTAAAGCACCTATAGGTGTGTATCTTATGAAACTTGCTTTAGACAATGATATTGAGCCAGAACTAACAGTGCCTAATAGAGAACGAGATGAAGGGCAAGTTACTGACGACACATTCTTTGAAGTGCTACAAGAAAGAAATCCTTCTATGTATACAGCAATGTTAGAAACAGCAAATGAACAAAGCAGAATGGCAGATAGGGACTTAGCCGATTTAGAAATTGAAGAAGAGATAGCATCTGCACCACTTGAAAGCTTTCTTGAAATGGGAGATCAGTAATGGGAATCGGCATAGGATTAATGGCATTATATGCAGCATCTCGTGTTAAAGCAGGTAATGATATAAGAGAAAAAGAAAAACAAGCTCGTATACCTGTTCAGTACGTGGAGACAGCAGGTGGAGACATAGTTGAAAGAGATAAAGATGATCCGATACACAACAATTTGACTACTCGGTACACAAGAGTAGGTGACAAAATGATAACAGCAACTGATAAAGCAGAAGATATAGTAGTAGACCCTAAAACTAATACTCAAATGACAACTGATCAATACAGATCAAATGTTCTTGCACAAGTAAACGAAGGCAACCAAATGGATTTTGGTGCTGTAAATGCAAATCAAGTCGTTATTCCGCCTGTGATTGGACAAAGAAAAAGATTCTCTGGACAATTTACACCTAAAGCTACTGTTAAAAAATCTAGCAATACAATTGAGCAAGTAGGTGGTATAATAAATGGTAAAGCTGTATTTAAAAATACTATAAACGACTATATAACTGCGTCTGGTGGTAAATTACCAACACTTAAACAAGACGTTAACGTTGAATCTAAGGCAGTAACTAACAGAGGTAAACTTGACCTTGAAGAAAAAGTTACTGCAGGAAAATCTCCTAACTATCAATTTAAAATGCCTTCTTTTACTAGAACGTTTAAAAATAAAGACCTTAAAGACGAAGACGTTACTATTACTATAGGTGCTATTAGCAAAAATGTAGGGGGTCAGGTCAGAGAGATTCACAATCAACTTGACCAACACGCAAAGTATTTTAGTACATTAAAAATGAATGATGCCCCAGTGGTATCTGCACGAAATAGTCTGTTAGGTTTGTTAAAGACTGATTTAACAAAACTGCAAGACCCTGACGGTAACACGTTAGATGTTAAACAGTATGAAAGTGTAGACAGATATCTAAAAGCCTTTCCTAACTTTAGAAAAATTCCGGGTCTTGCTGCAATGTTAGCGAGAGTGGCTGATCAAATAACTGAAGAAGAATTACAAGAAAAATTAAACGAAAAAAATGCAAGTGAAAAAGACAAAACTGAATCTATAGGTGTTGTTCAAAAAAGTTCTGATAAGACTGTATCTTTTGTAGCAGAAGTTCCTGTAGAGTTTACTAAGCCTGAAGTTATTAATGGTAAGAATTTCCCTCCTATTGCTCAAGTATTAACAGAAACGTTTGGAAGTAAAGACAATAGTAAATTTGAAAACAACGGGGTATTAGAAGTTTTAACAGAATACGAATATGACAGAGACCCAACTACAGGTGAAGAAACAGGCATCAAGATGGTCAACGGTAAAAAGATTACTAAGCCCGTAGACGAGCAATACAAAATAAACTTCTTCAGAGATACACGAACCAGTGTGGTAGCAGGACCAACAGGAAATCAATTTAAGTTATTTAATGCTGTGGTACAGCCTGACTATCAACTTAAGGATGCTCCTAAAGACTATCAAATACTTGCTAATAAATACGCCAATCAGATAGGGGGTTTGCCAAACGGATACCAAGAAGGTAAATTAGTAATTGCTACTGCACTAAGAGGTGGCCCAGCAAAATTTGCTGGGAATGGTACTAGAATACAAAATGAAATTTTTAGTGAGATTGCAAAACAATTACCATATAGAATGGATCAAAAAAACGCACAAAATTATTTAGCAGACTCTAAAAATAAAACAAGTTACTCTGCCCAAACTATACAACTTATGAAAAGGTATAAAGGAACATACTTTTTAAATGGTAAACCATTAGATATATCCACAGCAGTAGGTAACGTGTATTTAGCTGCTGATGGTTTTTTATATTGGTATGATAAAGCTACAGAGATGGTTGGAAGACTTGTTGACAGTGCCAATATGGATTCAGACGCTGTGTATGGTTCGTTAGCAAAAGACCCTATACAATTAAACGAGCAATCTTTATTAGATCAGATAGGTAATTTTGATAACAAATCAGGGAGAGGGTACACAAGAAGTAAAGTAGGGCAAAATGATGTTCTATTTAAACAACGCCAAGATGATATGAGACAGATAGCAAAAGAACTTAGTTCTTCAAACAGTCAAGAAAGACTATTGGCTCAAAGAAAATACTATAGGATGATGATTGCTTACCAGATGGCTGCGGCTATTCAAGGTGGGACAGGTGGTAGAACTATATCTGACCAAGATGTTGACAACATATTGAAAGCACTTGGAGGTGCTTCAGCATCGTCAACTCCAGAAGCTGAAATTGCAGGTATAGATGCGGCTTTGACTTTAATGCAGGAAATATACCAGTTTAATAAAGATTTATCTAACACTCCTGAGACACGTTACATTGCTTTGAAACATCAAGAATTTATGATTAGGGGCAATCCAATGGGTGTTGTTAAAACCCCATTAACATATGATATAGCCCACGTTACTAATGCAATTTATACTGCAAGGGGGACAGGTCCTACAGGTAAAGGTGAACCAGAAAGTATAAAAGTATCAGATCAAGATTTGTTAGATGCTATAAATGGCACAGCAGCATTTGAGGGTAAATCTTATACTACTTTAAAAGAAGCAGAAGAAGCAGGCGTTGACATAGTCCAACAAAGAAAACTTATTCAATTAAGATCATAGTCAGGGGAAATTTAATTGGCAGAACCATCAGACGAGCTTAAAGATTTAACAGTAAAAACAACTAAATTCCCTGCTCCTGTAGTTGCAGAGGAAGGTAAGAAATATGAGGGGTCATTCTTCGGCATACCCACTGGTATAGATTACACTGAAGAAGATATAAATAAATCAGGACTGCAACAATTTTCTACAGTGGCTAAAAAAGAAGTTAAGACTCAACAAGAAATTTCTCAAGAAAGTTACTCATCTGAAATACCTCCCGCAATCATTGAACAACAAGATTTGTATGGGCCTGATAGCTTTACAGGAAGCCCAAGACTAGAAACACAATACAGAGTTAACCCTTTAGAACTTACAAAGATTCCCGGAACAAGCATAAAAGATGTTCTTGTAAATGATGAAAACGGAAAACTAAGTGATATAGCAAAAAATAATGTTGTAAAGTCTTTAGGTTTTAAAAACAAGGATGGTACTTTTTTTGCCTTTAACAACACCCACACCTTAGAAGATAGATTAAATATAGCTGAACGTGGTGCCGCAGTAACTATGGTTCAACCTGTAGGTAAAGACAAAAGCGTAGATGTCCCTTTAAACTTTGGTAAATTACTCGCATCAAAGATGGACATAGACATAACCCCACCTAAAAATAAAGGCTTGGGTTTTTATAAAGGTCTAGCTAGTGTCAAGGGGCAAGGGGATAAATTATTTAGATCACCAGTAATTAGCACTTTTGGGTTTAGGGAGACTGCTGAAACAAGAGCTATGTCTGAATTACAAAAAAAGAAGTTTAAAAGAAATCAAAACATAAAAAAGGGCTACAAGTGGTCTAAGAATTTTGAAGTTAGTGGAAAGGGTGGGGTTAAACCTGAGAGTGCTATCCCAGAAACTCACGAGTTTAAAAGCTACTTAACTGCAATAGATAACGGTGCAAGTAAAGAACTTACCAAAGCTTTATTTTACAGGGACTCAAATAAATTTTTGATTGCAAATGGCTTTAAAGATGAAAGAACACGGTTAGGTATACTTAATTTTGAAGCTGAGTTACCTTCTTTTGTCGGGTTAGGGCGTGGAGATACGTTTAAAGTTTCTGGTAGAGCCTTAGCAGAGAATATTCGTTTTGTGGGTGAACTCTTAGGTTATATAACAGGTAAGTCGTTACAGGGAATACAATCTGCGTTAGATGAAGACCAGAAACTTGATTGGGGCAAGTCAGAAGAAAGAGATCAATTTTGGAATAAGTGGATACCAACAGTAGCTGATTCTATACAAAGAACTTTTGCTGGGAATAATGTTCAAATAACATTAAGACAATCACAATTATTAGCTAAAAAATATTCTGGGTTTCCAACTAGAGCAGTAGCAGTAGCCCCCGAAATTCTTGCTCCATCCTCTATGATAAAAAGTTTTATGAAAAAAAACAGAGTGACTGAAGTGGCGTTTTTCAGATCGGTAAAAGATAAGCTAGATGCAAAGGCTATTAAAAATAATACAGCTAAACCCAGTGACGGAGAAGTCTTAGCTGAATATAACAAGCTAAGATCAACAAGTGATATAGGACTTGAAAGTAAAGATATAGCAAGTTCTAACCTTCTTGCTAAAATAAAAAACGTAGCAGGGGGAACTACTGCAAAAATAAAAAGAGTTGTATTTAGTAGTAGACTAAGAGAAGGTATGCAACTAGAAGAAGCTGCAAAAGTATCTGAGTCTATAGTAAAAAACAGACAGCTATTAAAAGAAGGTAAAGATATGGACTTATCTGCCATAGCTAAATCTTCTGAAGTAGCCCCTTTAATACTAGCTAGGGTAAGAGTACAAAATGAAATAGAAGCTGTAACAAGACGAATAGCCGCAAAGCCTAACTCATTAGCTGTTCCAAAATTAAAAAAACGTTTAATTGATTTAGGTAATCAAGAAGAACAAGTGGTCTATAATCTGATGTTAAATGTTGCAAAAGCGGATAGACCTAGATGGCTAAGAGAAATAGATAGAGTGGATGGATACATGATATTAGGTGCTTCTGCTACAGGTCAAATGGCACAAGAATTTAATGGTGATCCTGTAATATTTGAAACAGTGGGCATGTTCACGGGTCTTGCGTTAGGCATGACTAACAATATAAAAGAAGCTTTAAGTTATGTTAAATCTATGGGTCTTAATCCCATGAAAATGAGAGCTAAAGGTAAATTAACGTCATATGCAAAACTTATAAACACGTTTGATCCTGCTTTACAAGAAGCTCTTCTTGCAAGAGCCACACTTATATCTAAGTTACAAGATGAATTAATAGGGCAGGGGGTAGACCCAGACACAGTAACTTTAAGTTTAAATAAGATAACTGGTTTATCTGTTTTACATTTGGCGGAAGAGCAAGGAAGACATCTTATAAAGGAAAGGGCAGCACGAGACCCAAAAGTTATACAAGAGCTACAAGCTAATGTTGCTGCACAAGAACAACAAATAGCTGAGTTACGAACTGCAATGTTAACTTTAAATCCAAATGCAAGTGAAGGAACTAGTAATTTTTTTAATACAATACAAGCTGCTATAGACTTTGGTGAAAGAAATGTAAAACAACTTACTGATGATCTAGATGTAATAACTACTCACGGTTCTAAGTATTATAAAGCTCAAATAAAAGAGGGGGGCAGTGCTACAGACTTATTAGATGGCAACATTACTAAAACTGTAGACGACTCTTTAGAAAATATATCAAAGTTTGGAATTGAAAAAATTGCACCCTCTGATTTAAAAGCCATAGGAATCCAAAGAAAAGCAAATCAACAACAAGTTTACAATGATGTTGTAACACAAGCAGCAGAGTTGCGACTTAAGTACCCTCTATCAAATGCTAGAACCTCAACATCAAGTGCTGTGGATACTTCTGTTCTTGTAAAGAGAGACAAAGATTTAAAACCTAAAACTACAATTGTTAACATAGACGATGGAATAGACAATCCTAGTGATCTCTACGCTATCCTTTTAGAGTCAAGACACAAAGATGAACTAATAAGCTTAGATGCACAGTACGGTAGAGTTGGAAAAAATAGTGTTTTAGTAACCTCAGAGGGTGCAAACATACAAGCCAAAGACGTAACTGCAGATGGGGGAGCTATCTTAGATGGTATGTTTAACATACTAAGAGCAAAAGAACCAGACGAAGCAGTATCCTTATTGATTGAAAAATTAGGTAATGGTGTTATTTCAAAAGGGCAAGAGAATAAGGTATTTGGAATACTAGACACAGCCGCTGATAATTATTTTGAAAGTATGGCTCAAAAGCGAGCTTCTACTAGGGGGGAAATTCCTTTAAGTGTAGAAGACTTTAAATCATCTCTTAAAAATAATATGGACAAAGCAATAGCTGATGGAACTTATATTCCCCCCAACGGTGTCCCGGATAACCTACAATTGTTAGATTTTATCAGGCAGAAGGGGGCTGGGGCAGGTAAAGAAGTTAGAACAATACCTCTTTCTATAACAGATTTAAGAAAACTTAGAGTGGTATTTGGGCAGGCGGAGTACAAAGCAACAAACTTTAGTGTCAAATCAAATTTTAGACAGTTAGATGCTAAGACTGATGACGCATTTAAAAATGGGTTTACAGTTACAGACACAAACAACAATAAATTTAAATTAAATGGTTTAGGAGTACGAACTGGGGATACAGATGAAACAACTCCAGTGCTACAGTACCTACAACAAGTGGATAAAAACTATTCTGAGTTTAAAAGTTTGTACTACGATAACACGAGTGAAATTTCAAAACTTATGGGGTGGAATGTAAAAGATGGCAGGAAGTATGTGGATCAAAATAAAACAAACTTTCAGATAGGTTTAAATACAAATGTACCAACTAGAGAGTGGTTAGATTTTGATGCACTATCTAAGATGCCAGAAACCCAATTAGAAACTAGAGCTGCAGTGCTTATGTCAGCAGTGGGTAGCAAAACTTACAACTCAAATGGGGAATTAGTTGGGCGAGTGGTAAAAGAATTTTTACCAGACGGGACTTCTAATCCACAAGCAGTTGCTGTTGCTTCTGTTCTTGAAACAGCCTACGCTGAATTTTTATCAAAACAATTATTAGCTGGTGCAAGTTACACAAACATAATTAAAAGTGCAAAAAAGTTAGCAGGAGCTTTTAAAGTTGCAGATAAAGACGGTACTATGCGATCTTTGTTAAACTGGGAAGACGTTTTAGATTCTCACCTTGCTTACAGTAGTGAAAGTGTCACTGCTACTGCCATGAAAAATGCAGAAGGTATTGCTGATAGTGCTATTAGTGAAGCTTTAAGATTGCAACTAAAAAGTGTTAATGAATTAAGAATTAACATGAATAAGTCTCAGGAGATACTTAAAAAGTTTGGCTCTATGAACCAAGACGCAGGAAGTATAGGTAACGTTATATTATCTGGGGGAGAAATAAGACTAAACAAAATTAAAGAAGCAATTAAGTTTAATTCTTTAGATGCAAAAGGTAAACCAACAATAACTGATGAGCAAATTGATGATGTCTTAAGAAATGTAATATCAGATGAATTAGATTATACTGTGTTTAGAAGAACAGGAAACTATGGTTTAGATGTAGATAACGGTACAATCTTTCCCAAGATGGACATGGACATTGAAAATATGAAAGCGTTGTCTGGGTATGGCACACCAAACAGCGTAAAAGCCCAAGCCTTTAGAAAATTAATGGGGGATAAAAGGACTGATTTTTATGAATCTATGATTGAGTTTATTGAAATATCTAGAGGTGCTGACAATGCTATGTTAGCTTTAAGAAACGCATCTAGGGCTTTTTCTTTAGAAAGTTATATAAGTAGATTTTACTCTATACAAAGAGGAGTTGTATCCATGAGGTACGTGGCGACAGAAGCCATCCTGCAACAATACAGATTGTCTGGTGCATCTACTTTTAAGGCTATGCTTAATGACCCAGAAGCAGGGCAATTGTTTTTAGACATATTAAAAAGTGGTAAGACAATAAATGCGAAGGAAGATAAAAAAATATTTAGAGCTTTAGTTGTTGGCTTAGCTGCACAAAGGGATAGTCTAGATAACGTTGAAAGAAGAACGCAAGGGGGTGACAGTATTAGCATATTACCTTTTGCAAACCCTATAGACTATGGTCTTAAGGTTGCTAAGGGAGTAAACCAAGCAGTCAGAGAACTAGGTCCTGCAAATGTATCTGAAATAAATAAAGAAACAGGAGGGGCAGAATACCCAGAATTTTACCCTAAAGACATACCTAATTCTGGAAACATTAATGATCAAATGAACCAACTAAAAAGGACAAATTGACATGAAGACTTACTACAACGGACCACGATCAGGAATGATGTACGGTGGCGGAGCAACAATGCGAAAGCCTATGATGTATGGTGGCATGACTAAGAA
>TARA_R110000765_G_scaffold11456_2_pt1 | contig 10459 bp, 10 predicted proteins | sample TARA_R110000765 | Tara Oceans TARA_R110000765 (sample SAMEA4398168) | marine metagenome | biome: Polar Biome; feature: [MES] marine water layer (ENVO:01000295) within the mesopelagic zone...; material: water (ENVO:00002006), including particulate matter (ENVO:01000060) such as...... | reverse complement strand
GCAGGACACAAAGGTGCAGACAAGATAGAGATCAAAGCTGAGTCACCGATCTTTATTTTACCTCCTAAAGAATAACAATAAAACCCCAAAGGAATATAACATGGCTACGAAGAAACCGACTAAAGACAAAAACCCTAAGCGCCCTATGGCTCTCGCGAAGACTAAGAAACCTACCGGTGCCACTGAGTCTGGAGGAAGCAAGAAGGCTGTGAAGGCACCTGCGGCAAAGAACAAGTCTTACGGACGTGTAAACCGCTCTGGAGCTACTCAGGCTGGTTCTAAAAACACAGAGTCCTTCGGGTCCATGCATCGTAAGACAAAAGGTCTTGGGGTTATCGGCTCAGTTACGGGCGTGAAGAATCGTACAGTAAAACCTAAACCCAAGTCAGCCTCAGCTGATTTCTTTCTCAAATAAAGGGTTGACAAAGGTCTCCTAAATGGTTAAAATACTAACAGAGTTCAAGTTACCAAAGCCTACCTACAATGATGACGGTTTAGTTTATATCCCTGTTGTCCGTGTAGGTAGGATTGTTCCTTTCGGTTACTCTCAAGACCCATCTGATAAAGATATCTTGTTGCCGATTGAACATGAACTAGATTTATTAGAGAGAGCAAAGACTTTTCTCAAACAGTACAGCTACAGAGACGTGGCTGCATGGTTAACTCAACAGAGTGGGAGGTCAATCTCTCATGTAGGACTAAGGACTCGGGTGAATAGTGAGCGACAACGTACGCAAGAATCTGCAAACTACCGCAACCTCGCCAGATGCTACGAAGAAGCGTGTGCGAAAGCCAAGCACATTGAAGAAAGAACTCTTGGTAGCCGTGGTGCAGGAGAAGGAAGTACCTGCGGAGAGAATTAAAGTACCAGCTAGAGTGAAAGCTCCTGATGTAGACGTTGAGAAAGCTCAGAAGGTTATCTTCGAGCCTATCCCTGGTCCTCAAACAGACTTTCTATCTTCCACTGAACAAGAAGTGCTATATGGTGGGGCTGCTGGTGGCGGTAAGAGCTACGCAATGGTAGCTGACCCTGTCCGTTACTTCAATAACCCTCGTTCCAACATGCTTTTGGTCCGTCGCTCTACCGAAGAACTCCGTGAATTGATTTCTGTCTCCAAAGACCTGTACCCTAAGGCTGTTCCTGGCGCTAAGTTTCTCGAAAGAGAGAAAACGTGGGTGATGCCTAGTGGTGCAACCCTCTGGATGTCTTACTTGGACAAGGACGACGACGTTCAACGCTACCAAGGGCAGGCTTTTAACTGGATTGGCTTCGATGAGCTTACTCAGTGGCCTTCAACTTACGCTTGGAACTATATGCGTACTCGTTTACGTACAGCTAAAGGCTCAGGACTAGAATTAGCGCAACGAGCTACGTCAAACCCTGGTGGACCTGGGCACTCATGGGTGAAGAAGACCTTTGTAGACCCAGCTCCTGCTAACAAAGCCTTCTGGGCGCTTGATCCAGAGACAGGTGAAGCTCTAACGTGGCCTGCAAGCTCTAAGTTTGCACAGAGCAACGATCTTATAGGGGAACCAATGTTGAAGCGGAAGTTTATCCCTGCTACATTGTTCGATAACCCCTACCTAGCTGAAGATGGTATGTACGAAGCTAACCTTCTGTCCATGCCTGACCATTTACGTCGTCAACTACTCGAAGGTGACTGGGATATCTCTGAGGGAGCTGCTTTCCCAGAGTTTAACCGCAAGGTACACGTTGTTGAACCCTTTAACATCCCTGATAACTGGACTAAGTTCCGTGCTGCAGACTACGGGTACAGTTCTTACACCGGTATCGTCTGGTTTGCTGTCGATCCTGCCGATGAGAAGCTTGTAGTCTACCGTGAGTTATACGTTAGCAAGGTTCTTGCAGAAGACCTGGCTGACAGTGTCCTTGAAGTGGAACGAGGGGAACGTATTCGCTACGGTGTCCTTGACTCCTCTCTCTGGCACAAACGCGGAGACACTGGGCCGAGTATCGCTGAGAGAATGATTGCTAAGGGATGTAGGTGGCGTCCTGCAGACAGAAGTAAGGGATCAAGAGTCTCAGGTAAGAACGAACTACACCGGAGACTGCAGGTAGACCCTGGTACAGGTGAACCACGTATGGTCTTCTTTAACACCTGTCCTAAGATCATTGAACAACTACCCTCTATCCCCCTCGACAAGAGAAACTTTGAAGATGTAGACACGAACTCAGAAGATCACCTGTATGACGCTCTCCGTTATGGTGTTATGACAAGACCTCAAAGCGACTACTTCAGTAACAGCACACACTCCGGCTCAGGTACATCTACCCCATCTGATCCTACCTTTGGATATTAAGGAATACACATGGAAGACGACTTCGAAAACAACATGGACCAAGAGGATATGTCAGCTCTGGAGGATACCCCTGAAGGTGAGGAGGATATCCCTGCTGGCACTATCGCCACCTTTGTCCAGAGCCAGTTCAGTACAGCTCAGACTGCTCGTGAAACAGAAGAGGATCGTTGGCTACAAGCCTACCGTAACTACCGTGGTGTCTATGGTCCTAACGTGGCCTTCACAGAAGCAGAGAAGTCTAAGGTCTTTATCAAAGTAACGAAGACTAAGGTTACTGCTGCGTATGGTCAGATCACTGACGTACTCTTAGGTGGCTCTCGTTTCCCTCTATCCATCAACGCCACTCTACTTCCTGAGGGTGTTGAAGATACAGTTCACATGGAAACCAATCCTGATCTTGCAGCTGCTAAAGAAGAAGCTATCGAGATGCCTACTCTTGAGAAGGGTGAAACTACAGATGACTTTATGCGTCGTCTTGGTGGTCTAACTAAAGAGCTTGAGCCTGTCTCTGATAAACTTCAGAAGGGTCCAGGTACGAGTCCTACTCAGGTTACGTTCCACCCTGCTGAGATCTCCGCTAAGAAGATGGAGAAGAAAATCCACGACCAACTAGAAGAGTCTAAAGCTAAGAAGCACCTACGTGCGGCTGCCTTTGAGTGTGCCTTATTTGGTACTGGCATTATGAAGGGTCCGTTCACAGAGAATAAAGAGTATCCTAAGTGGGATGCAGAGGGTGTCTACACACCTGTCTTGAAGACAGTACCTAAAGTATCTAACGTATCCATCTGGAACTTCTACCCTGACCCTGACGCAGCTAACATGGAAGAAGCAGAGTGGACAGTTGAGCGACATAAGATGTCTCGCCCTCAGCTACGTGCTCTAGGTAAACGCCCTTACTTCCGTGCTGAAGAAATCAAGCTTGCTGTTTCCCGTGGTGAGAACTACGCTAAGGAAGACTGGGAACAAGCTATGGACGACGACCAGCAGGACACTCGTACAGAGCGTTTTGAAGTGTTGGAGTTCTGGGGCAACGTTGATCGTGAGTTGTTAGAAGATCATGATGTTGAAATCCCTGGTGATACTGACGAAGTCTCCGAGACAGTTAATGTAAACATTTGGGTTTGTCATGGACGAGTACTACGTCTTGTCGTTAATCCCTTCACACCAGCTATCATTCCTTACTATGCCGTCCCTTACGAGTTGAACCCTTACAGTCTCTTTGGTGTTGGTATCGCAGAGAACATGGATGACACACAGTTGCTCATGAACGGTTTCATGCGTATGGCTGTAGATAACGCTGCACTCTCAGGTAACCTCCTGTTGGAAGTAGACGAGAACGCTCTTACACCTGGACAAGACCTCAAGGTATATCCTGGTAAAGTCTTCCGCCGTAACGGTGGTGCTCCTGGTCAAGGTGTGTTCGGTACTAAGTTCCCTAACGTATCTAATGAGAACATGCAGATGTTTGATAAGGCACGTCAGCTCTCTGATGAGTCCACAGGCTTCCCCTCGTTTGCTCACGGGCAGACTGGTGTGTCTGGGGTAGGTCGTACCGCCTCTGGTATCTCTATGCTCATGTCAGCTGCTAACGGTGGTATTCGTACTGTTGTTCAGAACTTCGATGACTACCTACTTGGTCCTCTCGGTAAGGCTCTGTTCTCCTTCAACATGCAGTTCGACTACGATCCAGAGATCCAAGGTGACCTTGAAGTTAAGGCTGCTGGTACTGATTCCCTGATGGCTAACGAAGTACGTAGTCAACGTCTTATGCAGTTGCTGGGTATGGTGCAGAACCCTGTCCTCGCTCCCTTCGCTAAACTTGATTATATCATTCGTGAGATTGCTAAGTCTCTTGACCTTGATCCTGATAAAGTTACAAACTCAATGCAACGTGCAGCAATTCAAGCTGAGATGTTAAAGACCTTCCAAGCCGCTAATCCCCCAGAGGCTCCACAAGCTCCACCAGGTGCCCCTCAGGGTGCTCCAGGTAGTGAGGCCGCCGGAGGAGTCCAAGGTGCCATAGGAACAGGCGGTGTGCCCGCTCCAGGTACACCAGGGTTCTCTGGTAACACAGGTGAAGGTGAGGCTGTATGAACTTAAAACCTTTAGTCAACAATGTGGAACTCTACTCTTCCTTCTTGGAGGAGATAGAATCTCGCATCAAGGTGGCGCAGAGTATCCTTGAGCAGGTTACAACACAAGATCGAATGTTTGTAGCTCAAGGTGAGATCAAAGCTTTACGGAGACTTCTTCTCCTACGTGAACAAGTAAACCAAGGGGATCAAAGTGGTTAAGTCTGAAACAAAACGAATGCTTTCTTCGTATGATAAAGGTGGTCTCGTATCTAAGAACGCTATGAGTGATTACTTCTTAGCCTCTGCTGGTCAGATGTCTGAGATGGATTTTGTGGGTAAACATAAGATGAGTACCTTAGAGTTTGAGAATAAGTTTCAGGCTGACAACAATGTAGATATCTCTGGTACTGAGTCTCTCAGTCAAATTAATACTAAACCTCAAGGAGCTAAAATAGTGGACATTAACAAACCGATCCCGATGGCTGAAGGCGGCTCAGTTGATGTTGTTAGTGGTAACGAGATACCTCCTGGCATGGGTCCACAGAACGTAAGGGATGATATCCCCGCTAACCTTTCAGAAGGTGAGTACGTTGTTCCTGCTGACGTTGTTAAATACTTCGGTGTCGGTCACTTCGAGAAGCTACGTGACAAAGCAAAGACGGCTATGGCTGATCTTGATGCTGGCGGTCGTATCGGTGGTTCTCCTTCTAAAGGCGCTCAAGGTCTTGCTGTAGGTGGTCAACCTGAACCGGTTAGTGGTTTTGACCCAGAGGCTTGGCGTACTGTAGGTGCTGGTGGTCAGGGTACAGGTAATCTTCCTGGGACTGCTTCGGGTTCTTCTGCTTATGAATACCGTAACTATACAGGACCAGCCGGAGACACACAGAAAATACTTTTCGTCAACGGCACTGCTCGCTCGGCTATCCCCACGGGCTACCTGCCTGAAGGTGAGGCTCAGATTATTGCGGATGGAGTTGCCACAGCACCTTCCTCTACTGATAACGGTATGAATGGTAGTGACTATGGTGAGAACACACACGGAGCACCAGAGACGACTTACGGCGGTATGGGTGGCTTTGGCAACCCTCTCGGTGAGCTAGATTACACGGACCCCGACTCAGTTGAAGAATGGGCTTCTGATCGCCTCGAAGGTAACTGGGACAACCAGGGTGCTGCCCTAGCTGGTGGGGCTGTCGCTGGTCCTATTGGGGCTGGTATTGGTAAAGCTGTGGCAGCCCTTCGGGACATTGCTGTGGTTAACGCTGCTGCTTCCCAGGCTAAAACAAACAACAACCTTGATCTCTTTAATACTTTGTCTAAGTCTGCGGACGAGAAGGCTAAGAGTATAGGTATCCTTGGTTTTGTACCTAAGTCTTGGTACGATGGCTCAACTATCGCAACCAATAAGAAGGCTGTCGTAGCTCCAGAGACTGCACCGCTACCGGATGAATGGCAGGGTGTTGACCGTACCGGTGGTAACGACGACTTGAGAGGCCACGATCTTGGTGATTTCGCCCCTACGAGTAGAGACCCTTACGGGGACTACAGCCGCGATGATTGGAATAAAGGCGGTCTAGTAACCCGCCGCAAGTAACTACACGACCTAAAGAAACAAATGGCAACCCGCTATAAGCGGCCCCTATGGAGAATACCAAATGACTACGATTGTTAAAGAAGAACCTAAATCAGTTATGATCGACCCTAACTACCGCAAGAACCAGGAGCGTATTGCTGCCGATGAAGCGGAACTAGAAGAGTTGATGAAGGCTGAAGGTGCTCCTGAACAGGAAGAACTTGAAGTTACCGCTGAAGTTGTCGAGGAGGAAGTTGAAGACAAGACTATCTCCCGTGAAGAAGGAACCTTTAAGAAGCGCTACGGAGACCTACGCCGACACCAACAGGAGCAAGAACGTAAGTGGGAAGCTAAGTTTGCTGCTCTTGAGAAGAAGGGTCCGGTAGGTATTGCGCCTCCTAAGTCAGATGAAGACATTGACGCTTGGGCTGCTAAGTACCCTGACGTAGCTGGTATCGTTGAGACAATTGCAGCTAAGAAGGCTAAACAGATGTTTGAGCAGACAGACTCTCGCTTCAAGGAGCTTGATGATCTGAACTACGAGACTAAGAAGACTAAAGCTGAGACAGCTATCCGAGCTTCACACACGGACTTCGATACTCTACGCACAGCCGATGACTTCCACGACTGGGTTGACGAGCAGCCTCAGTGGATGAAGGACGCTCTGTATGAGAACCAAGAGGATGCCTCCTCTGTCATTCGTGTCATTGACCTCTACAAAGTAGACAAAGGTCTCACAGCGTCAACTAAGAAGGCTACTGCTAAAGACATCGCTTCCTCTGTGACATCAAAGGGTCCAGTATCTATTGACGATAAAGGGGAGGGCATTAAGTTCTCAGAGTCTCAAGTCATGCGTGAGAGCGACGCTTGGTACTCTAAGAATGAGAAAGCAATCATGGAGGCTATGGCTTCTGGAAACTTTGTTTACGATCTAACTAACTAAACCCTTGACAAGTTAACGAGTATATGTATAACTAGGGGTATCGAGATTGTAGTAGGCCCAGGAAACTGACACCCTGTTACCGATACCCCTATTCACTATTCTAATCTAAAGCTTAATCGTTGGTATGAGAACTACCTGATAAAGTAAGGGCCTCTAATTTCCTTAGCGGGAGAGACGACACCCCTGAAACAGTCAGCCTCTTATGTTAAGGTACCGAGCTAATACCTATAAACATTAGTCCATACACACTCTTAAGGAGATTCTTAAATGGCATTTCAATCCGCAGCTGGTCATAGTAACCTACCTAATGGTAACTTCTCCAGCGTAATCTATTCGAAGAAAGTACAACTTGCTTTCCGTAAGGCTACAGTATGTAGCGACATTACTAACAGTGACTACTTTGGTGAGATCGCAGCTCAAGGTGATACAGTACGTATTATCAAAGAACCTGAAATCTCTGTAAGTGCTTACGCCCGTGGTACACAGGTTACTGCGCAAGACCTGGACGACGAGGATTTCTCTCTGACAATCGACAAGGCTAACTACTTTGCCTTCAAGACTGACGACATTGAGACTGCTCACTCCCATGTTAACTTCATGGACTTGGCTACCAATCGTGCGGCTTACCGCTTGGCTGATAACTATGACCAAGAAGTCCTAGGTTACTTGTCTGGTTACAAACAGACTAACTTGCATGAGAATGCTTCTGCTGTGAACGACATTACTAACGGTACTGTTGCTGTATCCACTGCAGGTACGGACGAACTGTTGACCACTATGAAGTTGAACAAAGGTGTGTTCGGTAACATCACAACTACTTCTGCTGGTGACCACTCGATCCCTGTCGCTGCTCGTCTCCCTGGTGCAACCGCACTACCGACAGCGTACATCTCCCCAGTTATGCTGGTGAACCGTATGGGTCGTTTGCTTGATCAACAGAACGTTGACTCAGCTGGTCGTTGGATTGTAATTGATCCTATCATGATGGAAGTACTTCGTGATGAAGACTCTCGCTTCTTGAATGCTGACTTCGGTGACTCCGGTTCTTTGCGTAACGGTCTGGTCCTTTCTAACTGGAATGGCTTCCGTGTCTATCAGTCCAACAACCTTCCTAAGGTAGGTACTGGTGCTGGTACGTCTGGTACTGCAAACCAAAACGCCAACTACGGTGTTATTGTTGCTGGTCATGACTCTGCTGTAGCTACTGCTGAGCAGATCAACAAGACTGAGAAGTATCGTGACGTTGATTCATTTGCGGACATTGTTCGTGGTATGCATCTGTATGGTCGTAAGATCTTGCGTCCTGAAGCCTTGGTATCCGCTAAGTACAACCTAGCTTAATAGACTTGGGCATCCCTTCGGGGGTGCCTACTTCTCTATAGTCGTATCCTTGAAAGGAAGAATAAATTATGTCTCTATCTACGTCCCTGAAGTCTAAAGCCTATATGGTTGAGAAGACTGTAACAATGGGTATCGCCTCTGGTACAGTGGTTGGTCCCGTTGTCTCTGCAGGCACTGTGGTTCTCTCTGCTGGTATTGAGTTCAATGCTGCTGCTGGTTCTGCTGGTACCTCCTACACTGTCGCTGTTGGCGACGGTACAACTGCTAACCTTGCTGCTGTCACTGCGCAAGCCAAGGCTGCTGGAACTGTTCTGGGTGGTGTAACCCCTAGTTTTGTTTCTGCTGCTGACACTATTGATGCTGTGCAAGCTATCTCTGGTTCTGGTCTTGCTGCTGTAGAAGCACGTATCTGGGCTGTCGTCGTTGATGTAAATCCTAATACATTGTCTGCTAACGAAGTAGACCGCGACACTTTAGCTTAAACTACTTTGAGACTACCCCTGAGTAAATACGGGGGTAGTCTCTTTTTATTTATGGTTTGGTACGATTTACCTTGACAGGTTTCCCAAACCTAGTTATAATTAAACTAACAGTTTTTCCAGAGGGTATATAGTCTATAGCCTACACTAAGATAGTCAGGTCTGTACGAGATCGTAAATATAAAGAATGGTAAGGAACTATAATGGCTTATAACTATCTTGGCATAGCTAATGATGTAATCGCTTCTTTCAATGAGACACAGTTAACCTCTGCTAACTTTACATCTGCTGTCGGTGTGTACAGTGTTGTCAAGTCTGGGGTAAACAGCGCTATCCGTGACATCAACCAACAGGCCTTCAACTGGCCCTTCAACTTTGTAGAACAAGAACTAGTCTTGACTCCTGGCACCCTGCGGTACGCTTACCCTGCTGTTGTTAAGACAGTAGACTTCAATACATTTCGTATCAAACGTAATAGTACTCTAGGTAACACTACAGTCAGTCTGAAACAGATAGACTACGAGCAGTACCTTAGTCAGTTTGTTGATGATGAATACAACACAACGGATACAGGTATCCGTACGGTCCCTAGGTCTGTCGTCCGCAGTCCTAACCAAGAGTTCATTGTCCATCCGTCTCCTGACAAAGCCTACGAGTTGATCTACGAGTACTATGCTCTACCGATCGACCTAGACGTGTCCACTGATGTCCCTTCTCTTCCTGAGGCATTCCGTCATATCATTGTTGAAGGAGCTAAGGTGTATCTTCACCAGTTCCAGTCAGACTATGAGAATGCAGACAGAACTTCAGCTGCCTTTAGAGCTAGTATCGAGAGAATGAGAACTTTGTACATTAATCGTTACGAAGACCTAAGAGACACAAGGCTACAACGCCACATGTATACTGTAGGGAATTATCTATAATGCCTATCCGTTGGGAAACATTCCCTGTCGAACTGTCTGGTGGTCTTGTTAGTAACAAGTCCCGTCTTCAGCACGGGTTACAGCAGCCAGGGTCCGCTCGGTCTTTACAGAACTTCGAGACGTCTATCAAAGGCGGCTACCGTCGTATAAATGGTTTCGTGAAGTACGATTCAAACACAGTACCACCTTACGGTTCTGCTGTGGTGCAGGGTTCAGGTCAGTTAGGAACAACACTTCTTATTGCAGACGTGCATGAAGCACCTGCAGTAGGTGATGTCTTTACTATCGGAGCCAGAGACACTGTCTTCACAGTTACAAGTGTGACCTACGATTCCACAGGTAAGTCAGCCTCACTCACCGTAACTCCAGCTATTACCTCAATCAGTCCTCCAGACAAAGACCTGCTGACTTTCTCAGTGGGTCAATCTCGTATCGAGGGTGTTCACTTCTCTGCATCCGAAGCAAAAGCTTACGCCCTCCGAGGAGGTGCTCTCTGGAGCAGTGCAGGAAGTGGTTGGACCAAGGTGAATACACCTAGCTACGGTTCACCTCTTGTTGCTGGAGCTTTTCAGACAGGCACAACCCTTGTGGTTGACGCTCTAGGCTCAGACACTTACGTGCCTCAGGCAGGGGATACTTTTAGTATTGCTGGTCTTGATCTTGTGTACACCTTAACAGCTAACGCTGTCGTATCTACTGGTAGTTCTACACTGTCAATCACCCCAGCTCTAGCTGGAGATACCGTTGACAACACTGCTCTTACGTTCTTGAGTTCCTCCCTGTCAGGTGGTTCTAAAGCTGTG
>TARA_R110000765_G_scaffold113945_1_pt1 | contig 10460 bp, 8 predicted proteins | sample TARA_R110000765 | Tara Oceans TARA_R110000765 (sample SAMEA4398168) | marine metagenome | biome: Polar Biome; feature: [MES] marine water layer (ENVO:01000295) within the mesopelagic zone...; material: water (ENVO:00002006), including particulate matter (ENVO:01000060) such as...... | reverse complement strand
CAGGTGCGGCACTTCCGAACAAGCCGCCTGCTCCAAAGATGCCCTGTAGGGCACCCATTACGCCGCCTTCTCCTAGAAACCCGTCTACCCCAGCCATACCAGTAGCTATATTAGCGGCAGTGCTAGGCTGTGCGTAACTATAACTCTGAGCAGCAAGAGGCAGACCCTGCAGAAGTGATTGTTGGTACTGCACTTGTTTATACGGGAACTTTTGCTCGTCCTCAAATTGCTTTATATCAGCCGCAACACCTTGAGATTCAATCGCTCGCTGCTGACCGCCTAGCTCTGCTTGGCGCTGTAGAGCACTTAGACCATACGTATTCATACTGTTCTGCGCTTGCATAGCGCGGGTTTGTTCAGCGTTAAACTGCTGTTGAGCCTTATTGTAAGCATCGAGGTACCCTAATCCAGTAATCTCTGAGGCTTTATCAAGGTAGGAACGATCAAGCTCCGACTCCATAACAGCTTGACGACTACCACCGTATGCACCTGCACGAGTTAACCTGCCTGCATTATCAATACGCATAATCTGCTGCTGTCGGTTTAGTGCATCTAGTTGAGGCTGTAGTGCGTTCTGCACGTACGGATTCATATACTGTGTGGCTTGCTCTGTACCAAATGTCTGCGGCGTAAAGGCTCCCATCTGTTCTGTGGGCACTGCTAGATTAGCGATACCCTGGAATGCAGCAGTTTGAGGCGCACTTTGACCAGCAGTAAGTGGCCCTGTGTATGCTTGGTAGGGCATATCGGATACAGCCTGCCCACGCCCAAGCATCTCCGTTACATAAGGGCCAACCCAGTTAGAAAGGGAGGATTCCGAACCAGTTTTCTCACCGACTATACTCTTCGGAGCCGAGGCTGCTGCAGTTCCTTGTTGAGTCGTTATATTACTATCTTCTAACGCCATATCTACCTCTTACGCTGGTAAGAATTTATTGGGGCTAATTTCTTTACCTTGCTTTTTTGTACCCGTACGTGCTTTGCGAATACGATCCATCATAGCATAGAGTGTCTTAGCGCCAGCATCTGAGTTACCGTTACCAAGATGGCTTACAACATCAGCCGGGATAACAAACTCGCCGTCGCTTAACATTGCTTCCTGTTCGCCTTCGATAGTAGCAGGCACTTCATCCGCCATACCATCACTAACGCCGTCAAGGTACTTACCCTCTTTAAGTTGAGCAATACCCCCTACGGCCATACCGGTACCAACAGGGCGTGTCTGCCGTGCTGGATTGCTAGTGTTTACTGCGGCAAGACCTGCTGCGGTCATAGGTGCAGGGAGTGTCCCCCTTGGTACAAATCTTGGTTCGGTAAAGTACCTTTGACCGCCACTACCGGGGCGGCGGTTAGGGTCATATGTACCCGGCACGCGCTCTCGCAACACATCATATGCTGGAATATCGCCTTGATACCCTACTTTATCTATTTTTGGATCATTTAAACCAAATAGTTCTGCTCCGGTACTAAGAGCCGCATTAATACCTAAATTAGCAAGTTTTGTTACAGACTTATTTTCTAGTAAATCGTCGAGCCAACTCATCTTCTACCCCCTAAAGCACTTATAATTCCGCCTTGCGCTACTTTAGTCTGTGAAAAAGGACTAACGAAAGCCGCTTCCTGCTCTGGTGTAGCAAATATACTCTCACCAAAAGGGTCATACACATAGTCAATACTCGCCGGGTCTGGCGTTTTAACTTCTACAGGTGACGGTTTAAATAGCTGTTGCATATAAGCCTGTTGAGCTTGTTCTGCCTGTTTTTGTACCCTATTAGCTTCCTGCGTCTGGATCTGCTGTTGCATTTGCTGTTGCATTTGCGTCTCAATTTGCTGTTGCGTCTGCATCTGCCGTTGCATCTGGCCTTGTATTCCCGTAGAAGCGAACTGGCTAGTAGGAGCTAGCTGCGTCTGCGGTACGGTACCAGCCTTAACCTGTTGTAGCATAGTCTGGTCAGTAGTATCTATCACATTATCAGCATTTACATCATACTGTAGTTGCTGTTGGGTAAGTGGCGTAGGGTCTGCTAGCACTTCTTGTTGTGCTATAATATCCATAACAAAATCTATATCGCTATCTGTAACTTCTTGCCCTCGTTTACCTAACATATCAGCGATGCTGTTATAGGTAGCAGTAGGTAAAGCCTCTCGCACACGTTCATCAAGCTCGCTTTCGGCGTACTGCCCCGTTAAACGCTCTACATCAGCAGGTAAAGCATTAGAGAACCCAGCAGTTTCATAGGCTTTTCTAGCCTCGCTTTCCGTAACAGCTAGTGGGTCGAACTCTTTAGCAAGCAATTCGGCTTGTGTTGTTTGGGTATTTGGATCATTAGCTTGTGCTATAAACCGGGTAATATCATCTTCTGTAGGCGTGTAGTTCTGATCCGCGAAGAACTGCTCTACTTCGGGTCGCGTAACATTCCTTGGCTGTTGGTATAGATCTGCTGCAGCAAACTGGCTAGTTTGAAAGTCCTCTGCGCCCTGACCCCCAAACAACGCTGCTTCAGCGTCTTCGGCGTTGTACCCAAGACTAGTAAAGTAATCTAACACCTCGTCGGTGGTTGTTTGTCGAGGGTCTACATAGGGGATAATGTTAGCAGCTTGTTCAGTCTCTAACCCTTGACCTACATACTGATCTATCTCTGCTTGGGAGGGTTCGTATCCATATTGTGCAAAATAACCAGCTACTTCATTTGCATCGGTGTAGTTCTGGTTAATGTAGTCGTCTATACCCGCCTGTAGAACGTCGCTATTGGTTGCTGGTAGCGCGTTTGGTGCCTGAGTTACAGCGGGTGCAGCGCCTACAAACCGTTGAACATCTGCAGGTGTAGCTACAAAAGGAATGTTTTCCGTGTTCCCAGAGAACCCGGCTCCAACTTCGTTAGATGTGTTGTAGCTGTTGTTGTTAACAGAGTTCAGAATGTCTACAGCAGTGTTAAACCTGAACACGCCATCAGGATCTTGGGTTGCGTCTATGGTGGTCCCGTCAAACTGATAGTTTGGATCGTACCCAAACGTCTGTTTAATAGTAGCTTCACCAGCCGCACGTACTTCTGGATTAGACGACCCGGCATCGTTAGTAGCTTGGTTTATAGTGGGGTTAAACGCTATGAGGGCGTTTGCGGCAGGGTTATTAGTATTCCCGCTATCGGGACTTGGGAGCAACGCTTGCGGAGTTGTGTATTCCTTAAACCTATTTCCCCAAGCCGGAATTGCGTCAACTAGGTTTATTCCCATATTCGTTGCGTTTAGTAAGGTGCTTGTGCCCCCTGACGCTACAGCAGAGTAAACAGCAGCATGTGCTAAAGCCCCGTCCATATCATAGAACGCACCACCTTCTTTAAACACAGAGGCATTGGGGTTTATATCCCTTACCATTTTTGCCAGATAATACGTTTGTATACCAGCTTCTTGTATTACTTCTTCCCCTATTTCAGCAGCCGTACCAAGAGTGTACTTACCAACTATTTTTGGTACTAACGCTACCAGCTCGCCTAACCTTTTCTTACCACCAAAGGCAGTTCTAATAAGTTCTTTAGCTGGGTTACCCGGCATAAACGAAAGCGGAACAGTTATTGCTGCACTAATACTACCTTGCACTATTGCTCCGTTATGCGCTAATTTTGTAGCTTCTGCGTCACTTTTACCCCCTTCAATAGCGGCGTCGTATATCATTTCATACGCTTGCCCCGCTGCGGAAGAGGCTTCTTCACCTGCATTAAGCACTGCTCCAGTGCTAATAGCGGTTCTTTGGGCTATTTTCTTAGCTTCGGCTTCGGCTGCATCTCTAGCAAATTTCTGTGCGCCTTTTTTAGCTCCAGCAACTGCGACACCAGCAACACCACCAGTAGCAACAGCCGCAGCAATAGTTGGGAGTTCAGTTATAAGTTCTTTTATTATAATATCGTGGAGAACAACTTCACGGAACTCTGGGTCCGCCATAGCTAGAGCTATAGATTCGGCCTTCCCTAGAATACCGTCCCCTATTATTTCTCTGTAAGTTTCGCTTTCTGGGTCGTTATCTCTGTATGCCTTATTAAATAAAGCAAGCGTTGCCTTGTAATCTTCTGGTTTAGTGCTAGCACCAATACTAATTAGAAGTTTAGCGGCGGCGTTCGAGCTTAACGATCTGGGGTCTACACCAACTAAAGCACTCATGCCCGACCATTCTTTGTAGAGTTCGCCTCCAGCCTCTACAATGTTTCCCATATCTCTCTGAAAGTTTCTAGTCCATGCCCGGGCCGCTATCTCTTTATCAGTGCCATCATCCCCAAGCCCTAACTGTTTTCTTACATCTACTTCTTTGTCTACTCCCCACTGGGTTACAGTTTTAACCATCAGACCAAAATCAATAAGCATCCGATCTGTACTATCTAGACTAGCAAGCGCTTCTGGGGAGATATTAAGGCGGCTAGCCGTTTCTAGAGCTTCCGGGCCATTTATCTTAGCGATTTCGGCTAATGTCGGCGAGAAATGAAGCTGATACGCCGCTGCCACCTCTTCCTCTGGTGCTCCCGCGTTTGCTAACTGGATAGCCTTCCATTCTGCACGGCTATACCCAGTCGAGGCGTCCCATGTAGCTTCTGGGGTAGCGGGTGGTACTGTCCCAGCCTCAATGAGCGGTGGCAGCGGCTCTACTGTAACATTACTGGGTGGCATACCTTTAAGCGCTTCGGGGGTCAGACCTGTTTGGTTAGAAGGATAAGGATAGCGTGTTATTTCTTCGTTATCTTCCCCTATAATAATTAGTTTGCTCTCTATAGGGCTATAGGATGTACTAACCCGTTGATTGTACTTAGGATTAAATTCTAAAGGAGCTACATTAAAGTCCGCTACAGTAAACGTAAATGCATCCGTTGCTGGATCAGAACCTGGTAATTTACCGCTTAGAACCCGACGAGCTTTATTAGAAGCTATATCAGCATCGGTAGTGCCTGCAGCTTTGGCTACCGGTTTAGTAAGCCGGTTTTCAGTGTATAGATCAGGTAAGTTGTTAATATAAGAGCTTACAGCTTCAATAATCGGGGTAGGTAAGGCTCTACCCGCTGCCATAGCTCCTTTTGAAAGATCAAGGTTTCGCGCTGCTGTTAGGTCGTCCCCAACTATACTTTTTATTGCGTCTGTAAGACCGCGCTGGATATTTTGCAGACCCTCTAAATTCTCGAATTTAGAACCCTCTAAAGCCAATATTGGACCCTGGAGAGCATTACCAATAGCCGTATCTACTGCTGTAGTATGCTCTTTTCTGGTTACAGAATTTACACGTCCTGTATTAAGCCAATGGGCATGGGCATCTTCATCAGACGGAATACTATAAATTTCTCTGTATTCTTCCTCATTAAAATCAGGGCGTATTGTTTCTGTGAAAGCCTTAGTTACTATCGTTATTGCTGGCGCACTAGCGGTATCTAGATACTGTTGATCCGTAAACATACCCTCTTTTGCTTCTGCAACTTCGTCTAACGCTTCGTTATATAGCTGTACGTTAGCGCCATATATATCACGTAGGACATCTAGACCTTCTACCGTGGCTATATATTTACTCTCCCATGCAGCATCGGTGCGCCCACCATTTTCCCACTCTTCGTAACTAGCGAACCCTTCAAGATTCCCATCCCTCAGAGCTTGGGCTTCAGATAATATTTCGTTAATCCTGTTAGCAGATTCATCAACAACCTCCGCCTTCCCGTTCGCTGCTTGCAACATCCCTTCATACTTGGCTGTACTACCAACTATCCTGTCGAATGCAGCGGTTAGACCCCCTTCAGTAATATCATCAATAGCCTTGTCTAGATCTTTCTGGAATACACCGGATATACTGGCTTGATACGCTTTATAGGGATCTGCGCCTAAGTAGGCAGTTTTAGCTACGTCACCTATAATCTTAGCTACTTGCGCCGCAGATGCATCAGACATACCTGTGTTACTTGCGAGGTATTGGCTTGTAGTTCTTGAAGCAATAGCGGCAGACGTAATAACACTAGCTAATTGTTCCTGACTTGGTAGCTCCCCTGTTGTAGATAGACTGGATGCCGCTGCTCCAGCACCACTTGTGATAACATTCCGTACAAGTTCTGGTAGGTCATCCCAAGTATCAACTATATCCGACAATTCAAAACCAATGGATTCTGTTGCGGAATTAAAATTATCAACGAAAGCGCTACTTTCAAAGTAATCCGCGTCTGCATCACTGCCAATAACACCACCATGAAGAGTAGCCCGGTCTGCAGCTTCAGCACCACCACGTACGTACGACGCACCTTCTGAAAAAGTTCCGCTAGCAGCACCACTAATGGCTCCGCTCAGTGCAGCTTGCTTAATATCTCCTCCAGTAGCCGCTGCCATGACCACGCTGCGTGTAGCGCTTTCAGCAGCTTGCGCTGCAATTCTTCCGGCTGCTCCACTAACGGCACTACTTACTGATTTACTCGCCACAGAGCCAGCTTGAGCACCTACATAAGACGCGCCTACAGCTATAGCTATATCACGGATATCGCCACCTTGTGCAGCGGTACTAGCTCCTTGTATAAGGGGGATTGCCCAAGCCTGCCCTGTAGCCATTGCAGTGATGGTAGCAATAGTCGTAAGAGGATCGTCCAGCATACCCTGTGCAACACTAGTAGTTATATCTACTATTGGCTTAAGGATGTCGTCTACAGCAAAGTCTGCAATATCCTCTATTGATTCACCTACCCAATCAACAGCCTCTTTAGTCTTCTTAACTACATAAGACATCTATGCAATCCTCGGTATAGGGTCTTTACCGACCTTGAAATAAACCAGATAGTCGCCTTTATTATCTTCCCCAATATATATCTTGCTATCTGTGTTCTTATTTACCGCTCGTTGTATTAGCTGCATTAACTTCAACACTTCAGATCCACTAAATGAAGTGCTGTAATGAGTTATACCTTTCTTCCGTAAGTACTCCATATATTCTAGGCAGTTATTAAGATAGTTTTTACCCGTATCTATATTGAAAGCACGGCCTACCATCTTGCCTTTGTTAGCTCCCACGCCACGATTTGCTAGAAACACCGTGTTACCAAATTGAACAGTGTCAGCAGTATCAAGCGTGCCTTCTTTAGCTACAATAGCTAACGCGGTAGCGATGGGAGTTTCCTCAGTTTCAAGCTGCTCGAATACCTTAACCAGAATCTCAGCGCTCTGTAGCTCTTTGTCGTTGCTGCTTATAGTTTCCATGCGTGCCATGTCGAAACTACCCAATCTCTAGGAAACTAGCGGTAACATGTAGCCTATTTGCTGTAGCCGCAGTTACTTTTACTATTTCGGACTCTTCAATTATTAGAGGGGCGGTTAGCAACTCTACAGTAGTGTTCGCAGCGACAGCTTTAACTTTAAAAAGACTAAACACCGAAGACCCATTGGTTATAGTGACGGTTATGGTATCGGCATTACCAGTATCCTCAGAGACTAGTATAGACCTAAATACAGCCGTTTTAGCAACGGGGCATGTGTACAGCGTAGTTACACTAGTAGCGGTAAGGTCTAGCTTTGCGTTTTTGTAGTTATTAGCCATCAGCCCATAAACCATGCAGCAGATTCTGCATACTCTTGGTTTACCCCCGTTTTTAGAGCGTCATCAACCTGATTAAAATATAACCTAAGTGTTTCGTTATACTGGCTAAAATATGACTGCTCGTACTCTTCTGGAGCGAAATCAAGCGGGGGAGAAACAAAGTCTATATTTGTGTTATATCTAGATGTCATCAACGCCTCCCGTCAACACGCATATCTAAACGCGGAGACCCTAACTGCCATTGAACCCCTGCAGCGGTGGATTCTATTTTAATAGCCATTTGCCTGCCGCGAACTCGCATATCTACTTGGCTAGTGTACTGCTCTACAGGAGAAGTAGCGGATCTTACAACCGCTCCCGTACTGTTTCCTCCTTCAGAAGCAGGGCTGCTATATCCAGAACCAGAATCTTGTAGTGGGTATAGGGTCAACGCGGCTGCTGGCGAGTCTGCTGTAGACCCTTCAAAAGTAATATCCGGCAATACTCTAGATATAAGTGTAAACTTATGTCCATCATCTGTATCAAATTCTGCAGAAGTTATGAACGCATTTATAGCTGCTGTAGTGCCAGTCTCGTTATCATCAATACCTTCTTCGTGATTGACTATGTTATAGCTATAAGTAGCCGCTATAGGAAAATCTCGCATACCGGAATCAAGCCAAGCTGTCCTAGCTAGGGTACCATGATACCAAATTTTATCTTGGTGGTTGTATATAACATACCGATCTACCGTCGTAGAGTCACTTGAACAGTAGAACCACCATACTTCATGGTATGCTTCATTTGTACCTGAAAATACCTGTTCTACCTGCAAAGAACTAAAATTACCGAATACATAGCGTAATAAATCGCATTTTAATGTTTGTACCCTACTACCATCTGAAGTGTAGAACTTATCTTTTCCCATCCAGTACGATGCGCCATTAGCAACGGTTATAGCCTTATTAGAGATTATAGAAATATTCTCCCCTATAAGTTGTGCACCCCAGACTGTTTGGCCTCCTAAATACTGCAGGCTGTACATAGCAGTATTAGTCCATATGTTAACTGCCTGCCTAGTTTGGTGTGCGGCTACTACCTCTGACCCTCTTGACAGCCGTAAACTACCCGCTTGATTAGTAGCCGAAGGAGTCCAATTAGTAGCGTCTTCTTGGTCAGACCATCTAATAAGCATAGGGTCTTGGGCTGTTGTACCTAAAGTATTAGCGCCAAAGCAAAACACGAACCTGTTTATATCAGACACAAGGATTAAGTTCTGCACAGTAGGTACATCGGAAGCACCGCCGAGAGAAGAAAGAAGGACGGCGCGAGTAGTCACTCCATCATCGGCATCCCAATAATATACTGCCCCTCCCTTTGGTCCAAATATTAGGTGTTGTCCAAAGTTAGATTGAGTCCATGTACGCAAAGGTGTGGTGGTACTACCACCAGTACCCCATATACCGGCCCCCCATGTACTAGCGCTCCACCCATTTACAGGTACTGCTACAGCCCCACCGGGGCTTATCTGATAGGCCGTATCGGTAGCGGACCCCCCGTTACCCGAATCTGAAGCGTTAGCTGCGACAGAAGAAGTTACCGTGTATGTATTCACGTTTGTTACAGATACGACTTGGTACTCTGTGTTTAACACATCGGCGGTTATAACCCCACCGAGAGAAACTGCACTACTAAAAGTAACAAAATCATCTACCGCTGCCCCATGACTATTATCAGTTACAGTTAGCGTAGTAGAACCATCAGTAGCAGCAAAAGTAGTTGCGTTGGCAGTGCTAGCTCTAAGGGGCGTAACATCATAGTATACACCGCCTAATTCTACATAGAATTTCAGATTAGTGCCTACACCCGTAAGTTTTTGCCCTATTAACGTAAGCCAAGCCCAGAGAGACCTGCACGTACCTTGGAAAAAGGTAAAAGATATACGATTCCAACCGCCTATTTTTTCGGGAAATTTTTGGCGAAAACGTACTTTATCGCAGTCATACCACCCGTTCTCAGCGGAATATGTTGTCGTTTCTTTATTCACACCTGCTTTTAGTACTAGTTTCTTTAGGGGCATTGTTGTTGACTCCTATGCCTCTCCATACGCAGGTATGGATGTTGCCTGCACGCTGACGTTTGTTTGTAACTCTAAGTCTTCACCACAATCTGAACACTTAGCTGCGGCTAGTTCTGCCTCATCTAAATCGTACCCACAAGCAGAGCATACTATCTCTATGCTGTGTGATGATACTACAGTGCCGTCTGGTAGCTGTTCGGCTTCTACATCTTTCTTCATGTTACCGTTTCCATACGAGCAATCAACCTACCGCTCCGTTCGGGGAGTTGCACATGCCACCTACTATCTTTCATTTGACACGCGGCTTCTCCCCAATCTGCAGTTTCTACGGCAGATATAAACTTTGCAAACTTTTCAAAACGAGGACGACCTAAGTTAAACATCATATTACCGACTATAAGTTGTACTTCTTCTGGTAGATCGTAAAAATTAGGAAAGACCCAAACACAGTCATTTATAACGCTCTTTAGATCTTCTGCTAACAACTTATCGCTACGTTCTTTTGTTATTGGAGCGCCTACCGGCCAACCTAACTCTGGATCGCTATCTGTTATCATATGGCCTACACCACAAGTTTCATGCCCTGCTGTACATATATAAACAGCTAAAACTTCACCTTCGTCCACGATAAGTTCAGAAACGAGTGTCTCTATGTTCATCCGCCCTGCCCCCTGTTGTTTCGCCGCTTGGACTGCTGCGCCTTGTGCTTGCTAGTCGTTCGGCTGTTTGGGCCACAGCCTATGCTCGTACGGTGCTTTATCCGCTTGACTGGGCTGTAGATTACCCCTGCTTTCATTGCCATTACTTTTTGCCCCTCGGTGCGACAGCCTTCTCATAGTATACTATAATCTGCTGCTGCTGCTG
>TARA_R110000765_G_scaffold64513_3_pt1 | contig 10464 bp, 8 predicted proteins | sample TARA_R110000765 | Tara Oceans TARA_R110000765 (sample SAMEA4398168) | marine metagenome | biome: Polar Biome; feature: [MES] marine water layer (ENVO:01000295) within the mesopelagic zone...; material: water (ENVO:00002006), including particulate matter (ENVO:01000060) such as...... | reverse complement strand
AAACACTCCGAGCTTAAGGCTCTCTAAAATTACATTTTTACATTTTTTACATTTTTACATTTTTAAACGAGTTTAATTTAATTATCTTTTGAAACATGCTCAAATAAATCAACCAATAAAGAAAATACATTGTTTGCTCGGTCAAATGTTTTATCGGCTTGCTGGTATTCCTCTCGCGCGGCATGGTTTTGCCCAATAGCCTGGTAATAATCTCCTGCTTTACTGTGCATTTCAGCGCTTTTATTTAAGTCCGACGTTGAAGAACAACCGGTAATAAACATTAACAAAATTAAGCCTATGATCTGTAATCGCACTATACTCATCCTTGTGTTACTAGTTTTAAGAAGTAAGAAGTATTGTTTAATTTTATCAGTAAACTCACTAAAGTTTCTCTGTTTATAGCTTTAATTTTGTATTATTAGGTGAACTATAAATTGGACGAACTAAAAGTGTAGAAAATGCAGTGTTTATAAAAGTTAAGCTTTATAATTTACTTTCAATGCCATAGAAAAAGCTGCACTCAAGGAAACACTATGGTGAGCTTCTGGATAAAGCGCTATAACATCTAGATTAGTTTTCTCTAATGCTTTGTTTGGGTGGGTACCTAAAACGAACACAGGTATCTTGTTTAAAGATAAATTTGTTAGGCCAACAAGCTACTAGGTCTAAACCGTGTATAGGAGAAACGATAAATCCCCCGAGAGCTAGCACTGTAATTTCTGATAACTTAAGCGGTAACGGCTTTTTTAACTTTTTCTTTGTAACTGCGGCTAACTTTCAATTCTTTGCCGTTTGACATCACTAAATAGTATTCGCCGTTAAGCTGGCTACAAAACTTATTGATGTAACTTTTGTTTACGATTGTTGAACGATGACTTCTGAGAAAACGCCTAGGATCTAGCACTTCTTCTAATTGTTTCATGGTTTTTCGTAAAATATGTGTACTATCATGCGTGTGTACACACATGTAATCGCCGGCAGCATCTATCCATAAGATATCTTTTACCGGCACCCTACTGACTTCACCAGCGTCTTTTATCGCTAAAACATCGGAATAACTGGAGATACTAACGGGTTCATTGTTCTCTAATTCTTGAAGAATTTTTTCACAATCGTTACCGGTAACGTCACTAACAAGTCTCACCAGTTTAGATTTATGTTTCGCGTTGACTTCACTACTTATGTTCTGACGTATTTTATCTAAGGTTTGTGCGAGTCGTTGTTCATCGGCAGGCTTAAGTAAATAGTCTTGTGCATGTACTTCGAAAGCTTGCATCGCATATTGATCATAAGCGGTAACAAAAACTACCATGGGCAAATGTAAGCCCTGTTCAATGATAGCTTCAACCACTTCAAATCCATTTAGCCCTGGCATTTGAATGTCGAGAAATATCAAGTCAGGTTGATAAGCTCTAACGGCTTCTAATGCAGCTCTTCCGTTAGTACATTGAGCGATAATTTCTATATCTTGGTGTTCTTGTAAACGCACCGCTAACCCTTTTCTGGCTAGAGGTTCGTCATCAACAATAATAGTGGTGAGCTGCTTGCTCATATTCGACCGCCAACTTCATAGGGAATTCTTATGCTTATTTTAACACCAGTTGGTACATTGTTGGCAACAACTAAAGAAAAATCATTCTGATACAAGGCTTGTAAGCGTTCGCGGGTATTAACTAAGCCAACACCTTTTTCGCGAAACAAGTTACCATTTTGAATGTCAGCGCCTGGACCATTATCAGCCAATTCTATCAGTAAATCGTTACCGAATCGGTGCACTGAAACGTGAATGGTGCCCCCTTCTTCTTGCACCGCTACCGCATGCTTAATTGCATTCTCGGCTAATGGTTGCAATATCATGCTAGGAACTAAAGCTAAGTTACAATCGCCAGCAACTTCACAAATTACTTGTAAGCGTTCTTCAAAGCGTACTTTTTCAATATCTAAATAAAGCCTGAGTGCTTGTAACTCACTGTCGAGTGTTACCCGCTTCATTGGATCTTTATCAAGAGAATAGCGCAAAAACTCACTTAACTTGGTCACCATGCCATTCGCAGTTTTATTTTCTTCTACCAAAATGAGTGTCGAGATGGCATTTAAGGTGTTGAATAAAAAATGCGGATTTAGCTGATAACGTAACATTTTAAGTTGTGCTTGATGAGCAACATTATTCGCACGTAAAACGTTTTGTTTTTCTTTTTGCAACATTTGGTAATACTTAGTACCAAAATATAAGCCGCTCCAACTTAAAATAATAAAGAAGGATAACAGGCTATTTTTGGTGTAATAAAGCCAAAAATCTGGGCGGTAACCATGCTTGTATATTTCCCAGTAGTTAATGTTTTTAACCACTTGCCATAATACCCCAGTGCAATAAGAGGTTAGTATCACCACGAAGGCTATTTTTAGCGGGGTAAAATTCCAGATACGACGATAAATATACCTAAGCGGCGCGGTAAATAACCAACCGGCGTAAGCATTTAATAAAATGATAACAAGAAAAATATCGCGTAGATCGTGCAGCAACGAACCTAAGTAATGTACTAAGGCAAAACCACACCAGCCAGCTGTATGTACCAACCAAAATAAGCGATTTCTATTTTCTACAAACTCTTTCCAATTCACACAAAACACCCATTAGTGAAGTTAGCGTAATTATGCGCTATGCAAAGCACTCTCGCACTACCACTAGTCTTAAGATTAGTACGCCTTATCTCATTTCATCTAAAATATTGTTTACCTGAGGGTGGCACATCGGTAATAGCATTATTTGTTTTTTAGCTAAAATTTTGTATTTTACCTGACTAGTGTCCTTATATTTAGATAAGTACCATAAGCAATTGATTAGGATAGATAAATCATAGTAACGCGTAACTAGTAATATAGAAGGTATAGCCATGTATTGCTTATTGACTAGTGAATTGTCGACAATATCAACTGTATTATTGGCTGCTAAGTGAGCCTGATTTATAGATATGTATTGATCATTGATTAAGGCTATTTTAGCGCGTTCAATCTCGTTAACTGCCATTAACATGGCTAGGTCAAAATCTACAGGTGCGATACATGCGCATTCAAAATCTATTAACTTATGCACAGCAACTGAGTTTAGTTGTGGATATTTTAATTGCATAGCATTGCTAAAGTTGGCATCACCATGACAAAGTACTTGTTCAATACTTCCTAACGTTATATTCACATTTGTTAAGTTTTGTTGTAACACCATTGATAACGACATTAAGTTATTTAGTAAGACGTCATTGCACGTTATATTTTCAAATAATTCGCTTATGGTATTAGAAATATCTAAGGTGGGTATTTGAATTTTTGTTGTTTTTTGATCAACACTTTCTAGATTAAACTGATTGGTTGTTTGCAGATTATCTAACGGTTCAAGCGCATTGTATTGGAAAGCGTAATCAATACGATGGCACCGTGACAGCAGGGTTAACATAGTGGTTATTTTAGCGACTTCACTCTGTATAACCTTATCAAGCCCCTCTCCTACTATAAACTCGGTAATTAACCAGTTATTACCTACATACACTACATGAGGAGAAATATTATGGTTAGCCGCGATTTGGCTTGCTAAAGCTTCAGTACTGTTTGGACTTACATACTTGGCGAAATAAAAATTATTTTTATATTCAACACGAAAGCATGGCTGACTAAGACCTGTATTTATCTCATTTATGTCAGTTACCTTAAGTTTTTTAAAACAAGGCAACTGACAAAGCATTTGACTTAACGTTTGCTGTTGCATGGTTAGCCGCTTAAATTCAAAGTATTATCTTGCTGGTTAGGCGAAGTATAACTTTTAATTCGTAAGCTAAATGAAATATTAAATATTACCATCATCATAATTTATTCGGTAACAGAGCTATTGATACACATGTCATTATGTTGTTGACGAAATTGTAATCTGAATTGTTTGCGCCATTGCCAATAACCATAAGCAGCAAAAATAACAAAGCTACCAAATAGAGCAGCGGTTGGAAGCAAATCTTTTTCCATGTACAGATATATAGAAACAATATCAATGACAATAAAATACAACCAATTCTCTAATACCTTTTGGGTAATCAAATAAGTAGCAAATACCGAAAATACTGTTGTAGCGCTATCAAGGTATGGGAAATGTGCAGGGGTATATGTTGCCATTAACCAACCTAAAGCTAGAGAAACTAACGTTAATACTAAAATGATAACGCTATGTCGATTTAATGACCATTGACTGTATAGCAGCGCTTTTGTTTCAGTACTGCTATTTGAAGTGCTATTTTGGTGCCAACAAAACCAGCCATATATCGCCATGAGTAAATAGTACAACTGTAATAAGCTGTCCATCCACAGATATACATTATAAAAAATAACCGTATACAACACAGTACTTATTATAGCGGCTGGCCAACACCAAATATTACCTTTTGCAGCTAAAACCACATAAAATATTGACGTTAGCACAGCGAGCAACTCAAATAATGGCAATGTAGTGAAATATTGTATAATTTCAGTTGTTGCACTCATTGAATTCGACATTACGATTCAGCTTCTACTACAGAGCGGTCACCGCCTATAAACTTACAAATAAACACCGCAGCATTAAGTTTCTGATGTACATGCTTTATCTCAGCCATGACATGCGAGGTAGCAAGATCATAATCGCCAAATACTTGTGTACTCATACCATTGGTGACTACCGATAAACCATCGACTAAACGTAAACGTTTAATAAATGCCCATATTTCGGTTTTAAATTTATCTTCTGCTAATGGGTATAAACTAATCTCAATCGATATTTTCATAATAAATACTTAATAATATTGTTTAACAAAAAGATAAGGAACACGCTAGCCGTTGTAGATGCGTACTCCTTATGCGTTATAATTTCAACTTAATGACTAACAGTTATTACACAAAAACTATTATTTAACAATAAGTTGTTAACACTCTTGTCTAAAAGTTATAATCAAATGTTGCACCAAAAACTGCTGGCTCAGCTAACTGATAATAAGCTTTAGCCGTATATTCGTCTCTTGGATCATTACCAAAATAAAAGCCACGAGTCGCATAAGTTTCATCAAATAAGTTACGCGCCCATACTTTTACTTGCCAATCATCTTTAGTGTAACTTAGCGATAAGTTAACAACTTCAATTGCTTCTGACTTCTCTTGATGTGTGTCAGAGAATAAGAACTCATCTTTACCATCAACAGATACATTCAATAATAAGTGATCTGATAATTGATAGTTTAAACCAATGTTAAATTGATAACTCGGCGCGTGTGCTTGCTCATCACCCGATTTATCGTTACCGTCAGCATCTATAAAGCCATTATATTCAGTATCTAATAAACCTAAAGCTCCGTATATTTCAAGTTCAGGCGTTAACTGCCACCCTGCTTCAAGCTCAACGCCTATATTTGTACCTGTTGCAGCATTACCTAAATATGAAACAAAGTCTGTGCTGCCATCTTCACGCAATTCTAGCGATGATGTACGCACTTGCATATCATCTCTGTCCATATAAAATAATGCGCTACGAACGTAAGCTTGATTATCTAATAAGTTAACTTTATACCCTACTTCGTAATTCCATAAATATTCAGGTGAAAACTCGCGCAAGTTAGCCGGTAAAGTACCTTCGGTATTTGCACCACCTGCCTTGTAGCCTCTATTTATTGAACCGTAGAATAAATTATTCTTATCCATTTGATACGACAACACAACTTTACCGCCAACCATAGAATCGCTTGGAGAAAATTCAAGCATTTCAGCATCGGAGTAATCTGAATTTCTTCGCTCTAATCTTAAACCAGTTGTAAGACTTAACTTTTCATCAAGTTGGCTATCAAACTGAACAAATGCTGCAATATTATCGGTATCGAATGACGAGGTAAAATCGCTAGAAAGGTAAGTGTATTGGCGTAATAAGTCGGTTTTTTCTTGCTTAAAGTACAAGCCGGTAACCCAAGCGGTGGTGTTGTTAAAGATTTTTCCACTGGGCGCTGAAACAGCTCTAAGTTCAGCAGTGGCTGATGTTTTATCGCGAAAGTAATTATCCTCAGAACTGTATTCCCAGTCAGGGCGAATACCAACAAAGGCCCAATCTTCATCATAGCCATAATCTAATGTTGAGTCGGCATAGCTGAGTATACTTTCAATGGTAAAATGGTTAAAACCTTGATAAGTAAACGTTGTTGCTAAGGCTTTAGTGTCTTGGCGATCAAAGCCAGGTTGGTCAGATAAAGTATGTCGATTATTATCGAGAGAGAAAGCATCATAACCGTTATCAAAATCGGCGACAAATGCCGTAAGGTCAATCGTTAAGTCGTCAGTGGCTTTAATGGCCAATTTACCACGCATAGTAAATTCATCACGATTGTTGGTGTCATCACGATTTAAAAAATCGTTTTCTATAAAACCATCGCTACTGTATTGCTCAAGTGCTAAACGGTAGTTTACTTTTTCAGTTGCAGGCCCTGATAAAACCAAACCCGCACTGTAGCTATCGTAATTACCCGCAGACAATCTTACTTTACCTTCAAAGGTATCTGTTGGTTGGTTTGATGTAATATTGATCATACCCGCCATGGCATTAGCACCAAAACGTGTACCTTGAGGTCCACGGTAAACCTCTACTTGTTCAACATCGAACGTTGACGCTATGCTGCCAACACTTGAAAAATCAATACCATCGATAATTAAACCCACTGATGGGTTGATCGGCTCTTTAAATTGGCTACGCTCACCAATACCGCGAATTTGATAATATCTAGCACGTTGAGTACCACTAGAAAAATTAACATTAGGCGTGCGAGCAATTATTTCTTCAAGGTTTTGTGCGTTGCGTGCGTTAATTTCATCGCTCGCGATAACAGATAAAGAACTTGCGGTCTTTTGTAATGATGTTGCACGAAAATCGCCATTTATGGTGATAACTTCGGTTACTGGTTCAGCAGTATCGGTTGAAGTTTCTGCAGCAAATGTTGTTGAAGTAACAAGGCTAGTCAATATTGCTAAAGCAACAGGTGTTTTTATAAACGTCATTGTGATCTCATAAATTCGATTAGGAATACGCTATGGGATACGGCATGTGGGAGGGTAGCTTATGAGGTACAAACTGTAATAAATAGCTATTTCTACACTTTAAGAGTGAAGCAACAAACATAACATTACAGAATGGAATACGATTAGCTTAACCATTCCTACGCCGGTACTATCCGGTTCAGGTTCTAAGGGTTCGCTATGCATCTCAGCCATCAAAATTATAAAAAAATTTCAGGCACCCCTTGGTTCGACATGCATACTAACAATATTTACTGGAAAGTACAGAGTAAATACTTTAAAAGATTTAAATAATAGGTGACTGCTTAACGTGAGTGAGATTGCGCTTAGATATAACAATAAGGATTTAAAAGACTATAGAAGAATAAAATTGTCCGATGAGGTGAGTTAACGGGTGAGGTACTCAAATTTGATACTAACTTATAACTATAAATATACTTAAATTAAGTCTAAAACCAATCAACTAATAGTATTAACTCATGTCAGGTTAATGGCATTAGTATTCATAAACAGCACGCTTATTTCATGATTGGCTACCTCAAGCATTATCTATAGTCACATAGCTGTTCTATTGCTTGAGGTAAGAGCTCAACTATTTAATGTTCAACATTTTACCTAAGGGTTCACCGCCAACTAAGTGTAGGTGAATATGATAAACTTCTTGGCCACCATGTTGGTTACAGTTCATGATCAAACGATATCCGTCTTGTGCTATCCCCTCTTCTTTAGCGAGTTTTTTAGCAACACTGAACATTCGGCCAATGGTGAGTTCATCTTCTTGCTCAATATCATTAGCGGTTGCAATAAGCTTATTTGGAATAATGAGAATGTGGCTATTGGCTTGTGGAGAAATATCGCGAAATGCAGTGACAAGCTCATCCTGAAAAAGTAACGGGGTCGGTATTTCTTGGCGAATGATTTTAGAAAATATGGTTTCTTCTGCTGTGTTTTTATCAGCCATCAGTTTACCTTAATAATTGAGAATACATTTGTTGATTAGTTTAACGATAAGCTAAGCGAATAACAAAGGCTTATCATTCGCTTAGCGTAACTCATTTAAAAAATCTAATTAAGTACTCAGTGACTATATTAAATTAACTTAACTGCTTGATCAGTTTTTGTTTACCGTTTGATGTGAAACGTTTCATGTCTTCAACCAGTAAATAATTTACAGGTACTAAAATTAAGGTAATAAAGGTTGCAAATATTATCCCAAACCCCAGAGAAACGGCCATAGGTATCAAAAATTGTGCCTGTGTTGCTTTTTCGAATAATAATGGCATTAAACCAATAAAGGTGGTTAAAGACGTCAACATAACTGGGCGAAATCTTGATTGCGCCGCAATTAATACTGCGTCATACGCTCTAATGCCTGTGCGAACTTTAGCGTTTATAAAGTCGACTAACACTAAACTGTCGTTAACAACAACGCCGATCAAAGCCATTAACCCTAGTAAGCTCATAATGGTTAAATCCATCCCCATTATCCAATGACCAATAATCGCGCCGATGGCACCAAACGGTATTACTGACATAACAATGATCGGCTGTATGTAAGATTTAAACGGTATCGCTAATAAACAATATATGATAAAAAATACAAATAATAAGCCCCAAGCTAGACTGCTAAAAGAATCTGCTTGTTCGCGTGCTTCACCTTCCAAACTATAAGAAACGCCAGGATACTTGCCCATTAGCTCGGTTAAAAACTGATTAAGGTCGGCATTTAACGTGGTCATATTAGTGGTGTTTTTATCAATATCCGCAGTAACATTAACCGTTCGATACCGGTCGATACGTTTAATAGCAGACGCACTTTTACCTGGTTTTAATATTGCTACATGCGATAACGGTACTTTGCCACCCGAAGGAGTATTTATCAGCATATCATTGAGTTTAGATATCGATTGCCGCTCTGATAATGGAAAGCGTAACATTACACGAACATCGTCACGCCCACGCTGAATACGCTGAATTTCTGAGCCAAAGTAAGCGTCTCTAACTTGTCTAGTGACCCAAGCGTTACTCATGCCCATGGCGTAACCTTGCGCCGTTAATTCTATTTGCAGTTCTTCTTTACCGTTAGATAAACTGTCAGCGATTTCAAAAGCGCTAGGATACGTTCGAATGCGGGTTTTAACTTCATCTGCGACTTGATTCAAGGTTTTTAAGTCAGTTGCTGAAAGTTGTACATCAATAGGATCGCTGCCCCTGCCTATTTCGGCCCTAAAAGTAACACTTTCTGCGCCCGGTAATGGACCAATTAATTCCCGCCACTCATTGACTAATTGTGCTGTGCCTATACCGCTGTCATTTTTATCTGCCGGCTGTATTTCAAAGCGTACTCGACCGCTGGCGTCACTGGTAATAGCCAAAGTATTTAAAATCAAGCTATTACCATCGTCATCGCGGTATTTATCTTGTAATGTTTTGGCTGCATTCGACATTTTTTCAACATAAGAGTCAACGACATCAAAGCTAGTACCTACTGGCATAGTAACGCTACCACGAGCAGTTTCACTCGCAATACGTGGGAAAAATACAAAGCGAGTCCAACCACTGGTAATGAATGCTAATATCAAAATAAACATGCCAAAAAACAAAGCTACGGTAGTTAAACGATTACGAATAGCTATTGACAATAATGGTTTGTAATACTTAAGAATTGCGTTTTCAAAGCCATCTGCAAAGCCTTGTTGCCAAACACTGAATTTTGATTGTTTTGTACTTTCACTACGCAAGCGCAGCGACTTTAAATGCGAAGGCAGTACAAATTTAGACTCTATTAAACTAAAGAGTAGTACTGGAATAACGATGATCGGGATTTGGGCAAACAATGCTCCCCGCTGTCCTTCAATAAACGCTAAGGGTAAAAATGCGGCTACCGTGGTTAAAATACCAAAGGTTACCGGTGTTGCCACTTCTTGAGTGCCCTTTATCGCCGCTTCTAAACCGCTAGATGCTGTTTGCGTATGACGATAAATATTTTCTCCGGTCACTATGGCATCATCAACGACAATACCCAGCACTAGAATAAACCCAAATAAGCTCATGATATTTATTGAAATATCAAAAAATGGCATAACAATAAATGCCCCCATAAAACTGATGGGAATACCAATAGACACCCAAAATGCTATCGAGGGACGTAAAAATAAGGTCAACAAAATCAGAACGAGAAAGCCACCTTGTAAAGCATTAGTGATCAGGGTGTTTAGGCGACTTTTTACAATTTCAGAATCATCATCCCAATAACTCAATACAAAACCTTGTGGCAGGCTACTTTGGCGTTCATCAATATAGTTCTTTACGGCATCAGCAACGTCAATTGCGCTTTGATTGCCAATTCTATACACATCAATTAAAGCACCTTGCTGGCCATTAAAGCGAGCCCGTAAG
>TARA_R110000765_G_scaffold422803_2_pt1 | contig 10493 bp, 10 predicted proteins | sample TARA_R110000765 | Tara Oceans TARA_R110000765 (sample SAMEA4398168) | marine metagenome | biome: Polar Biome; feature: [MES] marine water layer (ENVO:01000295) within the mesopelagic zone...; material: water (ENVO:00002006), including particulate matter (ENVO:01000060) such... | reverse complement strand
GTGCCGTGAGATCCACCAGTACCACCGGCCTGACCGCCGTATTCGAGGAGCCTGACGCCGTCTGCGAACTCGATCTCTTTACCGGCGGTGCGGCGTGAGACGTAGTTGAATCCTTCTCGGCCAGCTTGTTCCCAGACGTCTACCTGGCCCTGCGTAATGACCCCCTCTTTCACCATCGTGGCGATCATGTCCGACTGCGCCTTGCGGATGCGTAGGATCGTGTCGGCCTGCTCGTTTGTCAGGCCGTCGAACCAACTGAGGTGAGCCTTTGGACCGCTGGGATCTTCCCAGCGCTCCATGATGTCCCCGAACGTGAACGGGCCTCGCTGCTCGACGCCCTGAACACCTACCGACTGGCCCTGTGAGGTTGAGGAGATAGCGGGGGAGCTCTGGTACTGGAGACGTCCACGGTGTGAGAGCGTCACGTTGTCCACGTGGGCCCGGTTGCCACGAATGTTGAACACCCGACGCGGGTTGCCGCCGTCGAGTACGAAGTCACGGGCGAGTCCGCTGTACTTCTGGCCGATCGCACCGACCTGAGAGTAGATCACGAGCCCCTTCTCGGCGGCCGTCTTGGCTATCGCTGCGGGGTCAATGGCTCCGTGCAGGCGATTGATCACTGGTCCTATAAGCCAAGCGTTGCCGGCCTTCCGAGAAGCCTGGGACTTCGCATCGGTTCGGAAAGCCGCCTTCTCAAGATCTAACGTCGACTTGATCTGCCCGATCCCGGATCTGCCCGATCGCCGGTTGGCCCTGTAAGCCCTGTCGTACATCCCGATCACTTCATCCTGTGAAAGTGGAGCGGAGAACTGGCCCGTGAGCGGGTTCCTGCGCAGCGGACCCTGTTGGATCTGCTCTGCTATCTCGTCCGGGATGTCCAGACCCTTGATCGCTCGTTTGAACTTGGCTGCCTTCGTTGGGCTCGTTGCTCGAACTGTACCGAATGAGACCTGAGAGCCCAACCGAGCTGCCCCTAGAACACCACGCCCGGCGTAGCCGAACATGGTCTCGCGTACGGTGGCCTTAGATATGGCGAAGATCGACGCCCGGGCTCCGAGCGTGACCGTCTTGCTCTGGCCAGCGGTGGCGAACGCTAGTACAAGGTCCAGCGGGTCGAAGCCCACCTCAATTACAGACTGGGCGTTCAGAGTGAACCCGATGTCCTCGTTGCCGGGTACGTGGACACGCGGGAGGTTGAGGTCGGTCTCCTCCCATGCGTCGTTGATGGCGTCTGAGCGTTTGATTCCCTCTGCCTGGAGCTCTGCGACACGCTTCTGATAGCTCTGCTGTCCGGGGATGGCGAACCGCTGGGTGCCGAGAGTCACCTCTTGAGCTGCGTTCTTGCCGGCGCGGCCGGAACGGTTAAACGTTGAGCTTACTAGCCCTTTACGCTCAGGGATTTCGTTGCCCTGGAAGTCACGCCCGGGCATCCAGGGGCCTATCGTCTTTGACCTCGACTCCGCGGTCATTTTGGGAGGATCTGGGGTGACGAAACCATAAACAGTTTGATCTATCTTTTTTAATGACGACCCGATGACCCTCCCAGTTAATGCCTCACCTTCTAACATATGTCGGGCGGCCCGTCCGCGTATATTCGCTTCGGGAAGCGGGACCGTTTCAAACTGCCCACGTTGAACCGGGAACGGTATGGCCGTGAGCGGAGACGTTAGCCCATCGTCAAGGAAGTTTCCAGGAAGCTCTACACCGACCTCCTCAAGGACGCTGCGGTTCTGCTCACGTGTCTGCGCCGGACTTTGGCGCCGGGTGGAGCTTTGGCCAGATTCGGCCGTAGCGGCGCTCCCGCGTGATGTGTAGGGCGTGCCGATGTCCTGCAACCGCCTGTTTTCGGAACGAACGTCGTCAGCCGAGCGCGACGTTGACAGTCGGTCGGAGGGTGTCGCATTGCGCGACCTCTCTACGTCAAGCCGAAGTTCCTGGGCCTTGCGTCGACGAGTGAGCCGGAGATCCTGGAGTCGTGAAGTGGACATTTACGCCGCCGTTAATACTCGGTTTTGCTGTGAGGGAGCTGTCTGCTGGATCATGCGGATAAAGTCCTCGTTGCTAACGCCGAGCGACTGCATGAGCCCGAGTAGGGCTGTCTGCTCATCCGGGCCGAGCTGGCCGAACTGCTGAACAGATGGCGTTCCCAGGCCCGTGTCGGGCGTGATGAGAGCGTCGTTCTGTCCACCTGTCACGAGGTTCTGGAGCGCCGGCGGAAGCTGGACACCACCTGACCCGGCTTCGCCACCCGTTTCTCCGGTCATCAAGTTCGTGAGCCCCTCTGGAGGTGTTCCAAACGCCTGACCCCGCTGGAGATTGGCCGACTGGAGGAAGCTGCCCGGGTCCCGTGAGAGCTCTGCCGCGAATCGCTGATCGTCGAGATCTTGCTGGCGTGAGATCTGGGCATCGGAGGACTTACGTGCGGCCGTCGTCTCCGCAAGCGCGAGGTCTGCGTTCTGATCCTGCACGTTGAACTGGCGTTGCTGCTCAGCCATGTTGCGGTTAAAGCGGTTGATGCCCTCGTCGAACTCCTTCTGATCAAGAGCTGAGCGCTTGCTCGCGTAGTCCAGCTCGGCCGTCTGACGCGTGCCTGCCTGTGTTAGCAGCTCCCTCTGGAAGTTGATGTCGTTGGTCTGGAGGTCACGCTGGAGCTGGTCTTTGGCCAGATCTGCCGTCTGAACGTACGTCCGACTTTTGGCGGCCTCTAACCAGTTGCCCTCTGCGATGTCATTGTCGGTTTTGTCCGCGGCTAGAGCTGCTGACTTATTGTTGGCAGCTATCAACACGTTGAGGTTCGCCTGCCGGTTGTTGTACTCGCGCTGGGCGTTGGTATTGAGCTCGTCGTCCGTCGCCATGCGTTCCTGGAACTCTTTTTCAAACTCAAAGCGCTCTTTGTTGAGCGCCTTTTGGGCTTCAACATCTTCACGCTGTAGCCCGAAGCGTCGAGTGTCCTCCTCCAGGTCCTGCGCTCGGTTGGCTGCGTCCGTAGTGCCCTGCTTCTCGAACTGGCGTGACTGCTCCGCAAGCCGGTTGGCCTCAATATCCGTGTCCACGCGACGCTTCTCAGCCTCGATATGGAGGAGGTCGCCCTGCGCTTCCTGGAACCGGGCTTGGTCGCCGTCGAGCTGCGCCTGATCCATCGCTGTGCGGATGACAACGATCTCTTGGTCGAACTTTTGCTGCTCAAGTAGGAGCTGGTTACGCTCCTCGTTGAGCTCTAGCTCGATCTGGAACTGCTCCTGCTGGAAGGTGAACTCCTCGGTGGCCAAGTTGTAATTGCGTGCGTCTAGCTCGTTGAAACCCTGTCGAAGAACGTTGCCGAAGTCGTCGGATTCACCGGACCCCTCCGCCGCAGCTTCCGGGTCGACAAACTTGTCGACGTTGACAATGTCGTAGTCGTCCTTCGCGCTGTCATCTTCGCCGTCACCACCGATCCCGCCTAGCTGCTGCTTCGCCTTGAACGTATCAATATCGCTGGTAGCCTTGCCTGTTCCGCCGCTAGTGAAGCCCTCGTTGACCTCAGATCCACCTGTGCCGCCTGAACCTGCGTTTTTGAAACCGCCCTGTCCCTTGAAGTTCTGGTTCGGCGGGAAGGACCGCCCTCGCTGAGCTGGCGTGCCCGCTACCTCGGCCACGTCTGTGCCGCCGAGCTGGTTCTCGCCGGAAGTCTTGGCGTCCAGCCTTCCCTTTCGGACAAAGCGCTTTCCGCCTGTGTCGTCGAAATCATATATGTCGTTGCCAACTTGACGAAGTGCCATGTATTACTCCTGGGGCGGTACTTGGCCGCCAAGTCCGAGGTCGTCGAGGAAGTCCCAGAACAGGGGTCCGAGCTGCTTGGATAGCGCTACCCGTGCCTCTGGGGCCATGTTTTCAAGTCTGCGCCGGCCCTGTCGCTTGGACAGAACTTCTTGCATATACGGTGCTGGTGCTGCGGTTTTCGCCGTCTCTCTAAAGTCTGACAAGATCCCGACGAGATCCTCTGTCACGTTGGTGAGCATATGCTTTGAGCCTGCCTGCCCACCCTCACGGTTCCGCTTGCGTGCGGTCTCCCGGGAGCTGCGTGACCTGAAAGCTGTGTCTCGTTGATCTATCTGAATAGGATCTGCCATTAGCCCCTGAACCCACTATCTTGATCGTTGATCTGACCGAAGCCACCTGCCGGCGCTGAGCGCCCCTGCCGTGATGGCATATCCGTCAGCTCCTCGGACCCGCCTTCTGGTGCCGGCCGCTTCGGGATGCCTGGAGCCATCGGGTCCATGTCGCCACCGGCCACCGGGAAGTCCCCGACAGCGGTAGGTCCGACTTGCTTGCCGCCGCTCGCTTCAAGCCGCTGCATTTCGTCTGTGATGCCCCATTCCTCCATCGCAACCTGCGTGAAAACCTCCTGGATCTTCGGGTTCTGGAGAGCGACCTCCAACATCCGTTTCTGGAGTGTGCCAGATGCGTCTGGGTTGCGGAGATACTGCTCCTGCATTTCCCACCAGTCGATCGCACCCTGTGACCAGAGGTTCAGGCCAAGCATAGCCCGGCGGTCGTCCCTCGTTGGGTCCACGGGCTCGAACTCTACCGTGAGGTTGTGCTGCCCGCGCCAGATGTCGGGCTTGATGGTGAGCATGTCCACGCGACCGTCCACTGGTACGGACATCATGGACATGGGCTCGTCCACGAGGTTCTCGTGAATCCACGCAGCTCTGCGCAAGATACGGGAGGCTACCTGTGCCTGGCCGTCGTTGATCGGGGAGAACATGAGTCGACCCTCACCGATGAGGATGCCCTCCTGATGCCCCGATGTCGTGCCGGTTTGACGCTGGCCTCCGAGTGAGGTGGCGTAGGTGTTCTCGACGATGCCCTGCTGGAGCTGGCCGAGCCGTTGCTCAAGCCACGCCGGAGCTTCCGGCTGATCCATCGGACGCGGGAGTTTTCCGTCCGGGCTGGCTTGCAAGACTCCTGAGAGCTCCGCCATTTCATCGCGCGTAGTGTCAGGATCGTTAGAGAGGATCTTCTGGAAGCCGTAGGCCACGGTGTTCCAGTTGAGGACCGACTGTACGACGGCCTCCTCGATCAGCTCGTCCTGGGCTCCGAACAGCATCGGGACCGCTGAGTCCTCGACCTTCGGGCCGCCCATCCCCCATACGCCGTACACGACCTGAAACGGGTTGAAGCCGTAGATGTTCTTGATCACACCCTTAGCTTTGGTAGGGGGTCCGTCTTTTTCCAGAGGCGGTCCCCAGTCAAATGTGAGTGGCTCCCCATCTACGATCTTGGCGTGCCAGTATTTGCTCCAGAACTCGATCACTTCGACCTCGCCGGTCGTCGGGTGCTTCTGGATGTTCTCAAAGTGAGGGAACCGTTCGAGAACGGCGCTGTACGCCAGCATGTAGCGCTGGACTGCCCACTCGGGGTCGAGCGGGTTGTTGTGATCCCATGCGACAGTTTCCGGGTGGATGTTCTCCACGATGAACGGGAAGTTTTCGGACTTCCTGATCTCGTAGAGCTCCTTCTCCTCCTCAAACTCCTTCTTAGTCTTGAAGTCTGAGCGCTTCGGAGTCGGGCCCCATGCGTCGAAGTCGAAGATTGGGCCCTTCGTAATGCCGGCGCCGAAGAACACCTCTTTGCCCATAGCGAACAAGGGCGGGATGGCGGCGGACGCTGACACCTGGTTCAGGAAAGCGAGGCCCCACTCCTCTTGCAGGTCCGCATCCTCCTGTGCGCGTGCACTCGTCTTGTCGCGAGGCATGGCGGTGACGACCGGGTTGTCGGTCGTAAGGTGGAGTGCAGCCTTATCCACGAGTCTCCGGGCTGTGCCCGGGCGGATGGTCTTAAAGCTGGCTGCGGAGGGAGCCTTTTTGAACACATCGAATGTGCGGTCATAGAAGGTCTTTGCCGTGCGGTATAGCTTGAGCCGCTGGCCGTGTCCCTGGCCGAACTCGTAAAGGGTCAGCGCGAGTATCTCGTCAATACTAGGCTTGGCCATCGTGTTCGTATCTGCGGGCAACTAGATCACCTGTAAGCCTCTCGACGGCATTGACATAGCATTTGATTCTTGATCATCGGGCATCATCCAGCCGCGGCGGCGGCCTCCGTTGCGGCGGCCACGACCACCGTTACGCTCGATCCAGGTCATAGCCTGAGAGAAAGCGTCCACGTGGTCAGCGAAGCGGCCGTTCGGGAAGTTGGTGAGCTCAGTCAGGAACTCATCGACCCACGGAGCGGAAGCTCCCTCGGCCGGAATCCAGACCTCACCTCTCTCAAGATACACAGTTGACGCCTCGGCACGTTCCAGCTTGCCCCCATCTGTCTGTGGGTTGATGGCGCGAAGGCCGGGCATCCGCCCCGGGTTAGCCTCGATGTCCTGTACCAGTGAGTTACCCGTGGACTTGTTCTCGATCAGGGTGATCTGTGGAGCGTGCCAGTCGTGGAACTCGTACACTTTCGGGAGCAGGAGTCCGTAGCGCAGGCGTCCGCGCCAGGCGAACGTGAGATACCAACCTTGCGGGCCTTGCGACCACTCTTGCATGACCGAGAACGCTGCCGATGCGGACGTGCCGCCGGCCGTGTCCCACGAGTGGATGATGCGTCCGAACTCGGGCGGGTTGCGGAAGTCGTAGCGGTGCCATCGGTTGCGGTGGAACACGATTCCGCCAGTAGCGGACGGGTCACACAAGAACGTCATGGTGTAGAGCGAGATCCCCTTCTCGGCCCTGAGCTGGTCGAGTCGGGTTTCGGGAAATACCTTTGGCCAGAGGACGGAACCCCACGGGTAGGGCTCGTCCTTGTTGATTGCCGGCAGCACCACCTGGCGCATGCCCAGTCCACCCTCGTCAGAGTCCGGGTTCATCGGTGCGGTGAACGTCTCCCAGAGGTCGTTGTCACCCCATCGGGTGAACACGGCGTCGAGTAGGCCAACAGGGTGGCCGGCGGGGTCCCGGATGAGTCGGTCCAGGAGCAGGCCCTTGATCCACTCCCGTTGCTGCTCCATCGTTTTCTCAGAGTAGACGTCCTGCGGGTCGGTCACGTCGTCGAGGTAAATCTCCTCGAAGTGACCTCCCTGGATCGGGCCGAGAACGCCGGTGCCGAACAGGGTTGCGTCCGGTCGTGCTGCGTTCGGGCGCTGAATATACATCGTGGACTGGTTCCACTGTTTGTTTGGGTCCGGGACCACGTGCGGGAACACCATGTGATAGCGCGGGTTGCGCTCGATCGTCTCCTCAACGGACATGACCTGTTTGGTGGCCTGTGCGGCCGTGTTCATGATCAGGAGGCGTCCCCGTTCCGGGTACTTGCCGATCGAGTATTCGATCCACATGCGTCGGGTCCTGGACTTCCAGAACTCCGGCGGCGCCGAGGTGGCGGTGGCCTTCTCATGGGGCTCGTTAGTGGTGAGCGTTGCCTCGAAGTAGGCGAAGTGGGGCGGGAGCTCCAGCGGAACGAAGTTGTTATCTACGTCGTAGTCGCCATGAACAAACTCGCAGTAGGCCCGGAAGCTACGCCGGGCCTTCTCTGCGAGGATCTCCATAGGGCTGATCTTCGTCTGAGTCACTTCTTTTGGTGAATCCTCTCAGGGACGTTCTGCCCCTCTGGGAACACGGTGTTGGCGAGCTCTGAGAGCGCACCCGAAGGCATGCCCTTGAAGCTCTTGGGCTCGTTGCCGGCCGCTCGACTTAGCAGCTCGTCACGTGCCTTCTGTCGTTGAGCTCTACTAACTGCGTGCAAGAGCTTCCAACTCCTCATCTGTAAGCGTCTTGAGTTGCTCTGGCGGGACGTATCGCTGGTCCTCTGGTTTGGGCTTCTCGTTCGCTGTGCGCTGGATCTGCGCCGGCGTCACTCCGATCACACGCATCATGACCTGAGTGGCCACGTGAGAGCCCTTCTTACCGGCCTCCAGGTTGAGTGCCTGAGCGCGGAGTCCATCGGTCAGCTTAGCCTCACCGAAGTCCATAGCAATCTGAAACAAGTCTGCGTTATCCGAGTCCTGCATCCATCTGTCAAACTCGGACTTCGTGATTGGGAGACGCGGGTCCGCACGAAGTCGGGCCGACGCATGCGAGTGTGCATCCGCTATGTACCCGAGCATCTTCGTGTAACGGTCGTCTGAGTCCAGCCAGTCCTGCCGCTGCTTCTGGAGTGGGTCCTTTTTGGAGCGGCGGTCGTGTTCAATGCCCTCCCGCTCCTCACGTCTTATCGTGGAACCTTTTTTCCCGTTGGCCACTATATTGCCGCGAGTGTGCCGGCCGCCGTCTTGTGATCAGCGGTGGTTTCGTGCTGGCGTCGCACCTCGGGATCTCCGTGGTGCGTTCGGCACACGTCGCAGTCAAAGTGAGGTTCCTCGAACCCGCACGTAAAGCTCTCGGGGAGTTTGGATTTTTCCTCGTCCCCCTTACTATCGGGCAGGTCGGTGAGGATGCTGTCTCGCGTGCTGACTGGAGTGGATGCGGATGCCGGCACGCGTACTGGCACTTCGGAGCCCTGATCGTCGGTCCAATCCTCGCTCAGCTCCATGATCTCTCGCTCGGCTTCGGCGCGTGCGTTTGCCAGCTTCTCCTCAAGGATGGAGTCACGACGCTTGCGAACGACCATGACCTCTTTCCACTCCTCGGAGGTGCGGACGTAGACCTTGCATCGCTGTATGCCGTCAGGCGCCATTACCTCTACGGGATTGGCGTTCATCGACACGGTCTGTACGAGCTGGCCGGTGAAGCCGATGTACACCGTGTCTTTGGACGGGGAAGCGGACGTTACGAAGTAGCCGCCGATCTTGAGTCGTCCGGCTGCGTCGACCCAGTCGACCAGGTTGGCCTTTTCTTCGGCCTCTTTGTTCCGCTGGGCGGTCTCGTCCTGCCGAAAGGCGTTGGAGACTCTGCTGTCGGAGGTCATGACTTTGCTATCCGAAGTGACATATTCCTGCTCCTCTACGGGTGTGTCGTCTCATTCGACGATAGCAAGAACGGAGTCAGAGCGTTAGTCACCCTTCCCCCTCGTACGCGTGGACGAAGTAGTAGGGGGCCTCCTCCTCCATCTTGCGCTGCACGGTCCCGTCCTTGAGGACCTCCAGCACGTCGATCATCATCTTCATCTCATCGGGCTGGAACATGAGCGTCTCGGCAATCATTTCCGCCATGACCTCACGGGCCTCATCGACCACGTTCTCGATTGCGAAGCACGAGACTTTCATGGTGTTTTTGCCGCCACCACCGACCGATCGGGCGTCACCGATCAGCCATGAGCCTGCGCCTGGAGGACCGTCAAGCGCGTCCACCCACACGTGGACTTCCTTCTCGGCTTCGTTCACGATCACCAGTTCAATCATCGTCCTCGTCCTCCACGAATACAGGGGTGCCTGCGCCCATGTAGGCACCGATGATGTTGAAGTCGAAGTGTTCCCGTGCGTCCTCGTAACTCATGTCCTCCTGGAGGATCTCAAGCACCTTCTTGACCGAGTACACGCGGAGCTCCTGTGTGAACTGCCACCCTGTACCGATCAACGCCTCCTCAAACCCGTCTGCCTGGAGAGGTTCACTCATCCAGAGCCTCCCGTACGCGGGTTCACGTACGTGCGCTCGCGCTCCATAGTGAAAGCGTGGCGACCCTGCCCTAAGTGACACTGACACCCGCACTTCTCGTAAGCGCAGTCAGGGTGGTCATCGAACAGGCAGCACAGTGATTCAATATCGAGATACTTCACTTCTTCCGCGGCTTCATCTTCTTCTTAGCAGCACGCTTCGCAGCGGCCTTGCCCTTGTCCGTGTACGGGTACTTCTTGCCACCAACTTTAGGCATTTCTCAGTCCTCCTCATAGATGTGTACGTGGGCCAGAACGTACCATACTTCGGCACCGGCAGCATACATGCTAGGGTGAGTCAGGTGGCTTTCGGATCTCGTGCTCATATCAATGGGCCACAAGCGAGAGATCCACGAGAGCCTCTTTTTATATCCATCCGATGCGTAGCTGGCTCATGCCGTCTGGGACACTTCCCACTCCCGACGCTTCCGCGCATAAACGTCTAACACAGACACAAGTGGCAGGTCTCCCCAGAGCAGCGCGGACAAACAAATTACTCTGACCGGGAGTGCACCACTCGCCGGTAATCGGGATGGACAGTCGGCTAATCACGTCCAAAACCTAAGCACGACCTACGCGCACGCTCGTCCTACAAATACTCCAGATCTATAAAGATCCGCTCTAACCAACGATGAACCATCCAAACAAAACCAACTCCAACACCCCCAAACAAAACAAACATGCCAAACCGCTTGGGTGAACTACCCATTCAGAACTCCTCATCGTTAGAGAGCACACCCAGGGGAGCCCCCATCGTACTCAAAGCCATAGTGTAAACGCCGAAAATATTTGTCGCACTCATGAGCGGGTAGATACATATATACGCGAGGCCGGGCCAATCCCTACCCCCCGGGTCGCCGGCGCGCATCGTGCGCGGGGAGAGAGTCACGTCCGCACGTGGGGAAAGGATGCGATGACATTAACCACCTGATTG
>TARA_R110000765_G_scaffold93994_7_pt1 | contig 10494 bp, 9 predicted proteins | sample TARA_R110000765 | Tara Oceans TARA_R110000765 (sample SAMEA4398168) | marine metagenome | biome: Polar Biome; feature: [MES] marine water layer (ENVO:01000295) within the mesopelagic zone...; material: water (ENVO:00002006), including particulate matter (ENVO:01000060) such as...... | reverse complement strand
GGAACATTCAAAATTGAAGGAGGTCACCAATTATCTGGTGAAATAACACCTCAAGGGGCAAAGAACGAAGCACTTCAAATACTTTGCGCCGTACTACTTACAGATGAAAAAATAACAATCAACAACATTCCAGATATCGTTGATGTTAACAAACTTATATCCCTTTTAGAGGATTTAGGTGTAAAAATTCAGAAGAAAGGCAAAGGCTCTTACACGTTTAAGGCAGACGATATTAACATGGATTATTTACAGTCTGACCAATTTAAACAAGACGGTAGAGGTCTCAGAGGATCTATAATGCTCGTTGGACCATTATTGGCACGTTTCGGTAAAGGATACATTCCAAAGCCAGGTGGTGATAAAATTGGTAGAAGACGGTTAGATACCCACTTCGAAGGATTTATAAAATTAGGCGCTAAATTTCGTTACAACAAAGAAGAATATTTCTACGGTGTTGAAGCTGAGAAATTGATTGGTACCTACATGTTGCTCGATGAAGCTTCAGTAACCGGTACTGCTAATATTGTAATGGCAGCTGTTTTGGCTGAAGGTCAAACTACTATTTATAATGCAGCATGTGAGCCTTATTTACAGCAATTGTGTAAAATGCTGATTAGAATGGGGGCTAAGATATCAGGTGTAGGATCTAATCTTTTGGTTATTGACGGTGTCGATAAATTAGGTGGAACTGAACACAGAATGCTTCCTGATATGATTGAGATTGGTAGCTGGATTGGTCTAGCAGCTATGACTAAAAGCGAACTAACCATTAAAGATGTTAGTTGGGACGATTTAGGTCAAATACCTTCTGTATTTAGAAAAATTGGGATAACAGTAGAACGTAGAGGTGACGATATTTATATTCCTATTCACAAAGATGGTTACGAAATTCAAAACTATATCGATGGTTCTATTTTAACCATTGCAGATGCTCCATGGCCAGGTTTAACACCCGATTTGTTGAGTATTATTTTGGTTGTTGCGACTCAAGCAAGAGGAGAGGTTCTTATTCATCAGAAAATGTTCGAAAGCCGATTGTTTTTTGTAGATAAGTTGTTAGATATGGGGGCAAAGGTTATTCTTTGTGATCCTCATAGAGCAACCGTAATGGGTCACGATTTTAAATCGACCTTGAAGGCAACTACAATGACTTCACCAGATATTAGAGCAGGTGTTTCTTTATTGATTGCAGCCTTATCTGCAAAAGGTACTTCTATTATTCATAATATCGAGCAGATTGATCGTGGCTATGAAAATATTGATGAAAGATTACGCGCTATAGGCGCTAAAATTACTAGGTCTTAAAATTAAAGTAAAACGTTACTATAAAAATAAAACTCCATAATACGGTTCGTAACCAATTATGGAGTTTTAATTTTTTTATAGATATCTCAACATCTTTTCCATTAGAGATAGAGGCATGCAATGGTACAAATTGTAAGAACGTAGAAAGCCATACACAAAGCACTAATAAACTACTCGTTATGGTATAAAAGTCTTGATTGTGATACACTTGTATTATTGTAACAATCAACTGTCCAAACATTAAAGGAATTACTATAATAGCAATTCTTTTAGTGTATGTTTTGTGCCATTTAAATAGGTCTTCATGTTTATAATATGAGAAACTAGGATAAATAATTAGCTGTACAATCCATATTAGAATTATTAGACCACTATCACAGATTAAACGAATTGTTTCAAGCATTTACTTTTCAATTACAGTTCCGTCAGGATATTTCGCAAATCTACCACGGTTTGTTTCATGAACATTATCAGGGTATCTCCATGGCCAGCCACCGAATTGTGTTCGTCTAAATTCATCCATTGCATTTTGTAATTCTTCATCGGTGTTCATTACAAATGGGCCATATTTAGCAACAGGTTCATTTATTGGTTTGCCTTGTAGAATTAATACTTTTGCATCTTTGTCACTAGCACTTAACTTTATTTCTTTAGATGCTTCTACTTCTATTCCGTGATTTAGTTGAATACTTTTGTCTGAAATTTCGATAGTACTGCCTTCGTAAAAGTATATCGTCCTAATAGCGCCTTTCTCTGCTTTTGGTAATGTAATTGTCCCTTCAGCTTGTATATGAATAAGCCAAACAGCGACTTCATTCTCGTTTTCTGCAGCCCAAGAATCTGGTGCTGGTTTTGGAGCGCTATTGGTGTTGAAATTTCCTGCGATAATTTTTACAGTACTTTCTTTTAAATCTAATACAGGTATATCTTCGTGCCAAAGCATTTTAAAATGTGGGTCAACAAACTTATTTTTTTGCGGTAGGTTCAACCATATTTGAAAAAGCTCTAATGTATTTTCCTTATCGGTATTTATCAATGGAAACATTTCAGCGTGTTGTACGCCACTACCTGCTGTCATCCATTGTACATCTCCTTCACCAAATCGACCAGCGGCACCAAGGGAATCTGAGTGGTCACAGAATCCTTTATTTGCAATGGTTATGGTTTCAAATCCACGATGTGGATGTGCAGGAAAACCAGGTATGGTTGTTCCATGATACATTCGCCAGCCATCTTTTACCGTAAAATCATTTCCAAGATTTCTTCCTTGTAAAGAATCTGCAGGACCAAGTTTTCCATTACCTTTTGGGTAGTGATCTAGATGATAAACACAAAATAGAAATGGATCTTGTATTTGCCACGGAAAATCTAATTTGAATATTTTTTTAATTTCATCTTTCATGATGCGCTGAAATTTAAAATGTGATAAAAAATTAATGTACTGCATTATTGATTTCCACCCAATTATTCTCTGGATCTTTAAGGTAGATTTGACGAACACCATCTGCCCTTAAGGTTACAGAATTCTCTTTACCTGGCCAATCCCAATACGTAATTTTATTCTCTTCAAGATATGTGATTAGCTCATCTAATTTCTGAATTGCTAAGCATAGATGAACGCTTTTACTATGCTCCATTGCAACACTATCTTTGCCAATTAAATGTAATTGTGAATTTCCTTGTATTACAAACCATTTAAACCCTGATGGTGCTGATGGATGTGGAATCTCCTTTAGATTCAAAACATTTTTATAAAATGCTCCTACTTTATCTAAATCTTTTACAATAAATGAATAATGGTCATATTGAAAATCAAAAGATTGTGCAGATACGATTGAACCCGAAATTAAAACTAATAGTAATACTATTTTTTTCATTTTAAATATGTGATTTTTTTGAACTTTCAAGGTACTCAAAAATGAAAGAAGCTATCGATTAAGATAGCTTCTTTTTATTTGCTCTATTATTTATCATTTAATGGTGGTGGACCATCTATCATTGGTTCATAAACTTCATCACCTTTTCGCGTTTTGTATTCCTCTTTTACTTTTGAGATTAATTTCGGATTTTGGAAAAGATCTAACATCGTCATAGACATTGCTTTTGATGCATGAATCATACCTTTATGCCCAATAGACATACCGCCACAAGCTACAACTGCCCATGAATGCCATGGTGTATCTTTTGGTGCAACGGAAACTCCCAAGTTAATATTTGGAACATTCCAACTTACATCACCCACATCGGTAGAGCCTCCACCTGGGTTTTCTTCTGTTTCTTTTAATGGATGCACATTACCATCCATACCAACTTCAGGCTTGCCAGTTGCTTTTTGAATAGCCCTACCAAATGTGTTTTCTTCTTCTGTATAACTAATTGGCCCTAGTAGTTCAAGATTGTTCTGCATTATTTCTCCACCAGAACGGTTTACCAAGGTTTCGTAGATTCCAGAAACTAATGATATCTTATAGTCTACATTTGCCATAATTGCTGCTCCTTCTGCCATTGCTTTAACACGCTCATAAGTTGGTAACATTTTTGATCTCTTAGGATCTCTTACACGAACCCAAAGTTTTGCGTAATCTGGAACTACATTAACTACTTGACCACCATCCTGTATATGGTAATGTATACGTGAAGTAGGTAAAATGTGCTCTCTGTAGTAGTTAATGCCTGTTGTATATAATTCTAATGCATCAGCAGCACTACGACCATTCCAAGGATCCATAGAGGCATGTGCAGATTGGCCATAAAACTCAACAATAAAATCTATCAGAGATAATCCGCTTTGAACATCTGCCTCGATACTTGCGGATGGATGCCAACTTATATTTACATCAACATCATCCCAAAGACCAGCTTTTACCATCCATACTTTTGCAAAGTATTTTTCTTCTGCTGGTGTTCCTAAGAATTTTACAGTTCCGGTGATCTTTCCAGCATCCATTAACTCTTTTATAGCAATTGCTGAACCAAGACTTGCAGTACCAAACATATTATGACCACAACCATGACCAGCTGCACCTTCTTTAAATGGTTCTTTTATGGGTGATGTTTTTTGTGAAATACCAGGTAGAGCATCAAATTCACCTAGAATACTAATTACAGGACTACCAGAGCCATAAGTAGCTGTGAATGCAGTTGGTATTTCAGCAACTCCTCTAGTAACTTTTAGTCCGTTTTTTTCTGCGTAATCAGCTAAAATTCTAGAAGACTCTGTTTCGTTGAAAGCAGTTTCTGCCAATGCCCAAATAGAATCACTTATTTTAATAAGCTCTTCTTTATGTTTTTCAATAGAAGAAATTAATAGATTTTTGTCCTTGCTCATTTTTTGAGAAAAAACTGAAGCACTCATGCACAAGTAGAGGGCCAATAATAATGCTTTTTTCATTTTAGGTAGTGTTGGTTATTAATTTTATCTAATTCGTTATGGAAGTAGAGGGTTTTTAAAAAATCATAGTAAATATACCAATTTACACCGTTTAATTATAGTGACTGGTTTACAACATGAGGGTGTTATTAATATGCATGGCATATATGGTTCAAATGGTATTTGTTTAAATATGAATCGAATGAAAACTTACAATTTATATAATTTTAAACCTCATTTTTCGTTAATAATCAAATTGTTATGTCTAAATATTTTTTGAATTATGAAAAACCTAGTTTTCAAATTACTTATAACTATCCTATTTTTTTCAATAATTGCCTGTAGTTCAACAAATAGGCTAACGATGGGAATAACCCAACCAGCTCAGGTTTCAATACCATCAGACGTGGCCAGTATTGGTATTATAAATAGGAGCACCGCTTCTGAAAAAAATAAAGTAGCCGATAAAATAGATAAGATTTTATCCTTAGAAGGACTTAATCTAGATAAGGAAGGAGCACAAAATACAATTCTAGGGCTGAGTTATGAACTAGAGCGTGATAATCGTTTTGAAACAGTTAAAATTATTGAGGGTCAAAGTGATTTTGAAAAAGGTTTAGGTGTTTTTCCTTCAGCTCTTTCATGGGAAATTGTAGATCAGATATGTAAGGAGAATAGGGTTGATGTTTTGTTTTCTCTAGAATTTTATGACACAGATACTGCCGCAGATTATGAAATTACTATGGTAAGAGTGCCTAATAATTTAGGGATTATTGCAGAATTACCGGGGCATAGAATTAACATAAATACCGCTATAAAAAATGGATGGCGAGTGTATGATCCAGCAAATAGGATTATCATAGATGAATATATTTCAAATAATCAGGTTTATTCTAAAGGAGAAGGAATAAACCCAATAAAGGCTTTAGAGGCTGTAATTGGTAGAAAAGAGGCCGTATTAGATGTAAGTACCAATTTAGGTTCTAACTATGCTTCTTACACTAAACCAGAACGTATTCGTATTGCAAGAGATTACTTCGTGAGAGGAAGCTCTAATTTTAAAATCGCAAAAAGACGTGCACAAACTGGAAACTGGGACGGTGCTGCCGAATTATGGAATGGAGAATTAAATAATTCTAATTTAAAAGTAGCAGGCAGAGCCTATTACAATATGGCAATTAGCAATGAAATTAACGGAAACCTGAATAAAGCGATTGAATACGCATCAAAAGCCTATGCCGATTATGGCAACAAGGAAGGATTGCGCTATGTGAATATGCTTAAAAGAAGAATAGTAAACCAACAAGAACTGGAAAGACAACTGGCAAAATAAAGGCTAGCTTAAAGCCTGTTTGTAGGTTTCTAAACATCGCTCTCTAGCCATTTTATGGTCAACCATTTTATCTGGATATTTATCAGTATTATATTCTGGTATCCATTTTCTAATATATTCTTTATTTTTATCAAATTTATCGACCTGGGTCATTGGGTTGAAAATTCTAAAATAAGGCGCAGCATCAACACCGCTGCCAGCAGCCCATTGCCAATTTCCTACATTTGAGCTCATTTCGTAATCTAATAGCTTTTCGGCAAAATAAGTTTCTCCCCATCGCCAGTCTATTAACAAATGTTTGCAAAGAAAACTCGCTACGAGCATACGAACTCTATTATGCATGTATCCTGTAGTATTCATTTCTCGCATACCTGCATCGACTAACAGATAGCCTGTTTCGCCCTTTTTCCATTTTTCAAATTCGTCTTCATTATTTCTCCAATCAATACGATCATATTTAGCCCTAAATGAATGATTTACCGTATGAGGAAAATGCCACAAGATTGACATAAAGAATTCTCTCCAAATTAACTCGCTCCAGAACACTTCATTATCTTCTGCAATAGCCTTTTTCATCATTTTTCGAACAGAAACTGTACCGAAACGTAAATGTGGACCTAAGTGAGATGTTCCATTTTCTTTAGCAGGAAAATTACGTGTGTCCTCATAATTGTCAATTAGCGTTGGTGTTACGTTATATTCTGGTATTTCAATATCAGATTCGGTAAAACCAATGTCGCTTAAAGTCAAGTTTGGAAGATGTATGTTTTTTAATAAATTAGAAAGGAATTGACTAGTATAATGAATCTCTAAATGATTATCTGTGTCAAAATTCTCTTTCCATTTGTTTTTATATGGCGTGTATACTACATAAGGGTCTCCATCACCTTTAACAATATCCGATTTCTCAAAAATCACTTGATCTTTGAATGAATTGAATGCTATATTTTTTTCTAAAGAAAATGATGCTATCTGGGTATCTCTTTCTTTTGCGTAAGGTTCATAATCTCTATTTGTAAAGATATTTTTTACCGAATATTCTTCAGAAATATTTTTTAAAACATCAATTGGCTTGCCGTAGTACATTGCTAAAGAACTATCGTTTTCCACTTGAAGTTGTTTGCGTATTTCCTGTAACGTGTTAAAAAGAAAAGTTACACGAGCGTCATCTTTTGGTAGTTTCGACAATATTTCTTTATCAAAAATGAAAACGGGCAGTACTGGATATCCACTTTTTAGTGCTTCTAAAAACCCTACATTATCATCTAACCTTAGATCTCTTCTAAACCAGAAAATCGAAATCTCTTTTTTTGACATTTAGTTTATGTTTAATGTAGAAAGACCACCATCAACACCAATAATCTGACCTGTAATCCATGCACTTTTATCACTCAATAAAAATACGGCACTATTGGCAATATCTTCTGAATTACCTACCCTATTTAGAGGATGACGTTCGTTCATCATTTCTCTTTTCTTATCGTTGTTTAATAATCTTTTTGCTAAAGAAGTATCAACTAATGAAGGGGCTATTACGTTAACTCTAATTTTTGGGGCATATTCTGCTGCCATAGACTTTGCAAAACCTTCAATTGCGCCTTTTGCGGCAGCTACACTTGTATGAAAAGGCATGCCGGTACCAACAGCAATGGTACTAAAATATACCATACTAGAGCCTTCTTCCATTTTAGATATTATTGCTTTTACCACTTTTACCAATGAAAAGAAATTGAGCTCCATATCCTCCTTAAAAGTGTCTAGCCCCATCATTTTAAATGGTTTTAGATTTATACTGCCCGGACAATAAACGAATCCATCTAACTTTTCTGGAAGTTTAGTTATATCTAATTCGTCTTTGGTTGCATCAAATTCTATATGTACAATATTATTATGTGACAACGCTTCATCTGTACGAGAGGCAATGAATAATTTATGTGTTTCTTGAAGTTCTCTTACGATAGAAAGACCAATACCATGTGATCCGCCAATGAGGAGTATATTTTTCATTTAAAAAGATTTTAAGGTTAGTTCATTTGGAACATTTATAATTGCTCCATAAAGTTTAATAAGTTTTTGTTCCCGATATTTAAAAATATCGACTAGCTGTTTTTTCACAATAAGTGGGTGGGCTAATTGTCCTAAAATGCCAAAAGGAATTTTATAATCTATAACGTCTTCCATTTCTACACCACCAGCAATTTCTTTTATAAAGTGTTTATGATGCCAAAGAGCATAAGGGCCGAACCGTTGCTCGTCTACAAAGTAATTACCTTGGTTAACATGAGTTATTTCGGTTACCCATTTAGTGGTATAACCAGGAAAGGGTGAAACTTTATATTGTATAATTTGGCCAGGAAACATAGGTCTATCTGCTCCAGATAAAATATGAAATCCCATATGTTCAGGTGTTATAACTTTTAAATTCGACGGATTAGATAGAAAATCCCAAGCTTCTTTCTTTGATATGGGTAAAGCTTGTTTAGAATGTAATTGATAAAGTTTCATATTTTAAATTTTAACAAATATAAAACCAAATATTGTTTAACTATTATTATTTTTAGTTAAACAATATTTAAATTAAATTTTAGATAGTTCTCAAATTGTAGACTTTATCGAATAAAATATATTTAGGTCGCTTATGTGTATGTATTTATCTTTTTTGTAGTTTATTTGACAGTTATGAAAAATTACATTCAAAAGCTAAGTTTTGCCTTGCTCTTCTTTTTAACTATGAGTCTGCAGGCACAAGAGAATCTGCAAACCCGTGGGCAGCTTCCTGATGAAGTTTTTGAAACTTCGGGGTTGATTTATTTTAATGAGAGTCTAATTACGCATAATGATTCTGGTAATGAACCCATTTTATATGAGTTAGATACATTAGACTTATCTATTAAAAGAAGAATTACTATTTCTAATATTGATAATATAGATTGGGAAGCAATTACGCAAGATGAAGAATTTATATATATAGGTGATTTTGGTAATAATTTAGGTACACGTATAGATTTAGCGATACATCGAGTTTCTAAGGAAGATTTAATATCCTTTGACGCTGTTGAAGCCACTACAATTAACTTTTCTTATGAAGACCAAGTAGATTTCACCAATAACGGAAATAGTGATTGGGATGCTGAAGCTTTTTTTATAATAAACAATCAGTTTGTTGTATTAACCAAACAATGGAAATCTTTTGGTTCTGTTGCCTATACGCTACCAATATCTCCTGGAGTACATATAGCAAATAGGGTAGGAGCCATTGCAGACGTTGGCCTTGTTACTGATGTCACTTATGATGTAACAACGAATAGGATGGTACTTTTAGGATACTCAACTATTTTGAGTCCTTTTATTGGTATTGTCGAAGATTTTAATTTAGAATCTCCTTTTGAAGGGTATATGCAACAAAATCTCGGATTAAATTTCGTTCAAGCTGAAGGAATAACTCAAATTAATTCAAACAATTACTTTTTCACATCCGAATATTATTCTAGACAAAGTCCTACAATTGAATCAATATCTAGATTGTTTTCTTTTCAAATTGTCGAGAATGATCCTGAAATTCCAGAAGAACCCGAAGTTCCTGAGGAGCCTGAAATTCCTAATCCAGAAAATCCAGAAGTAAATAATATGCTGGTTATTTTTAAAGACAACTCTACAAACCAATATCACTATTCTCTGTCAACTAATAAGGAAATTTATGCTCAAGTTATTTATGATGTTTCGGGTAGACAAGTTTGGCGCAATACTGGGGATATTGAAAAGAATGGAACCATATCTCAACATTTAGAATCTTCAATCTACTATTTGGCCTTATATCTTGAGGATGGAATAATTGCGAAACCTTTTGCTGTTTATCAATAGTAAGATCTTCAGGTATTTAGGAATTTATTAACATTTCTCAAGTATGTTTATAAGTAGTTTTGTTATTATAAACTAATCAATAAAAATTATGAACAAAGTAGTACTTTTTTTAATGGCAATTGTTGCTTCTATAAGTGTTGAAGCACAAATAAACACACCTGCCCCAAGTCCATCCGCTAAATTGATGCAAACGGTAGGTTTGACGGAAGTTATGATTGATTACTCTCGCCCTAATATGAGAGGAAGAGAAGTATATGGTAACCTTGTTCCTTTTGATAAATTATGGCGTACTGGAGCTAATGCCTATACTAAAATCACTTTTGATACTGACGTTACTATTGGTGGTAAAGAGGTGAAAGCAGGCACCTATTCTATTTTCACAAAGCCAGGTGTTTCTACTTGGGATGTGTTCTTTTACACTGATATCGTTGGTGGTGGTACACCAAGTAAATGGGAAGAAAGCAAGGTTGTTGCACAAGTAAATGTTCCTGTATACAAAATGGAAATGCCGGTTGAAACTTTTACTATTACTGTTGATGATGTAATAAGTAATGGAGCTAGTATTGGAATTATTTGGGCAAATACATATGTGGCTGTACCATTCACTGTTCCTACTGATGCTACG
>TARA_R110000765_G_scaffold170494_1_pt1 | contig 10520 bp, 23 predicted proteins | sample TARA_R110000765 | Tara Oceans TARA_R110000765 (sample SAMEA4398168) | marine metagenome | biome: Polar Biome; feature: [MES] marine water layer (ENVO:01000295) within the mesopelagic zone...; material: water (ENVO:00002006), including particulate matter (ENVO:01000060) such... | reverse complement strand
AAGCTTAAACTTTGACCTGCTGTACCAAGTAGATAACTCCTATTACCGGTTCCTGTCTGAACAAGGTCAGAGGTAGCAAGGTTAGCAATATCTGCATTTATGGTAACGTTACCCGTTCCTCCGGAAGGCGAAATGGTAACATTGGAACCCGCTACAATAGAATCAACAGCGCCGCCGCCGCCACCAATAAGGTCTGATACATCCTGAAGAGTGTAAGCCTCTCGGCCTGCGTTAGCCTGAGACGAACCTCGGTTTGTTGTATCGATGTCTGCAGATACCGTATGTATCTTATCTGTAAGTTGAATAGCCATGATTCTTTTTTTTAAAGAGGGAACTTTCTGTTCAATGAATCGCGCCGAGAGCCGCAGCCGCAGCCTTTACCTGTAGCCTTAGCTACTGTATCTACCACAGCTTTTACTCCGGTAGCAGTAGTAACGTTTTCAATAACGTCACCTAAGCCGCGTACATTCTTTCGAATCATTTTACCTTTTTTAGGTTAGGGTTTTTACGTTTAGCTTTTGATGAAGCTTTACGAGTTGATGCGGCTAAGATAGCTCCTGCAGCTTTCTTAGACACACCACTCTTCTTAGCAATTTTTGCTTGTACTTTTTTAAAGCTCATCGTAAATGGTCGTGACGTACAACTCGGATGTTGTCGTTTCGATACTCCATTCCTTTGTCAGCACCGTAGGCGTGACCATACATTTTCTTAGACATGCCTTTAGACTCATCGCGACGAGACTTCATAGACTGTGACTTCTTACCGTTGCGAGCACCGAGCGACTCGTCCATTCGTGAGTTGTAACCTTGCTTCATGATTCAAATATATTTAAAAAATTACTTACCGTAAGTCTTCTTTACATAACGACCCTGCTTTCGCTGACCCTTCATCTCGGCCTTAGCGTCTTTCATCTCTGCACGGCCTTTCTGTCGAATGGCTTTCTTAGTAGCTCGGTTCGCTTTACGAACTTCTCTTCCGGGGAAGGTAGGAGCTAGTGGGGTTGCTAAATCTCTCATAGTTTTTAATATTTACCCTGTCGGGATTTTGGTGACGAGGACGTAGAGCCACCCGGCCCCGCCCACAATTTTTTACAAGACCAATAACGAGCACTCATCTTATCTGTAGCACTGCCACATTTATGACGAGCCTTAAATGATTTACGCGCAGCAGGAGAATAGTTATGACCGTAGCCTTTAGCGCCAAAATGAATGAGCTTCTCTTTGCCTCCACTACAAGCTTTCACCATCTTCTTCTTACCCGCTCGGTCAGAGCGGGTCGGCGAGTTGCATTTCATTTTAGACTTCGTAGCCATTATCGTTTTACTTTTCCTGCAGGTGTATTAGAAACAAACTGTTTCTTACGACCGAATCGTTTTTTCTTCTGAGCTGTAGAAGCACGTTCTGATTGGCTCATGCTCTTGGCTTTTGCTAAAGGTAAACAGCGGTCAGGGTTCTTCTTGTTCTTACTTGTACCGCACTCTCCCTTGATGGAACCGTCAGTACCAATACGAACCCACTTCTCGTCTCGCCATTTCTTTAGCTCGCCCATTACTTACGACCCCTTTTTTTGATTTTGGTCTTGACGGTCTTTTTAGCAGCAGGAGTTACCCTAGTTTTTTGCTTTTCAGTTATATCTGCGCGGTCTTGTCGATTTTTCGAAGATGTAGCGGTTCTCATTATACTAGTTCGAGTTCCGTCAATCTTAGATTTCGTCTTTCGAACTTCACCCTTCTTGGCGTTACGATTCTTGACTGTCTCTTTTCCTTTTACGGATTGAGATGTAGTTTTCTTTTTGGCCGTAATCGAAGAGGATGGCAGGCGCAATTTTTTAGCTTTTTCCCTTGTCCGCACTTTCAAGCTCCCCGCATAATTACTTGGAGTAGTAGGGTCTCCCATATATACGGTCTTACTTGACGTACTCTTTGGCCCAACTCTCACCTTACGCTTAGTTACGACTCCTCCCGATTTAGTCTTCGACTTTACCTTAGTAGTTCCGTCCTTCATCTTACGAGTAACAACTTTACTCTTGCTACCGTCAGCAGCTTTAGTCTTAACGACTGTTCTTTTCTTAGCCATGATTTTTTAAATTAATAAGACGATTTCATCTTCTTCTCCATACCGTATCCGGGATTGTTCTTTACGGAACCACCCATAGTGCTCGCAAAAGTAGAAGCCTGAGCTTTACCGACTGCGTTATAAGGGAAGACCTTAGTCTTCATTTTCCCTGTCTCTCCACACTTGTACTTTACTGTAGGCATTACTTCTTGGATTTTTTTGCGTAGTTAGGGTCCTTGCAATATTTACTAGCCGCCATATTCGCATACGCCGAAGGGTAACGGTCAAAGGTTCGCTTCGCCCACGAGATACCCGCAGGGCAGATTTTGTTTCCTTTGGTGCGTCCTTTAGTAGCCATTACTTTTGGGTTCTTTTTTTAGTAAACCCCTGTAGCCCGCCTAGCCCGGTGATAGAACTGCCGCGAGACTTTCGGTCCTCCTGTTTGGCACGGCGCCGCTCCCTAGAAAGTTTGTCCGCCTCAGCTTTCTTTTTAGCCTTCTCGTTATATCGGTTGGCGCTATCCGTATTGATAGACTTAAGCTTATCGGTCAAGGCATCTCTGAAAGTCGTAGTAGAGTCAACCTTATTCTCTTCTTTTTCTTCTGTAGCCATTGCCGTAGTTTTGTCAAATATAATGAATGACTACTTAAAATATTGGCGCGTCATACGATACTTCGTTAAGTCGAAGTACGGACTCAATACCGCAGACCTAGAAATGCTACTGTTCTTATACTCAGAGTCCTACTTTGGAAAAGATAAGTTTACAGAGTTCGATAAACTTCTAAGTTGGGATATCAATCGATTCGATAGGATGAGGCGCGATGAGTGGATAGTTATGTTCCGCAAAAACTCAGGGAAACGAAAAGCCCTGTACGAGTTATCGTACAAGGCTAAGCGCATGATAGACTCAGTATACAAGAAACTGAGCGGAGAAGAAATCCCTGTCGGGTCAGATACTAATCCTATGTTTGCTCGGAATGTCTCATACTCTGATAAGAGATACCGAACGATGATAGAGCGAATGAATGCCGCTACTCGACAATCACAACGTCAGACTCCGTGATGATAGTGTAAGGAGTATCGACAACCATAAGACTATGACCCGCATGCTTGTCATAGTAAATGGTGTCACCCTTCTTGATACCATGCACGTCAGTGCCCGGCTCACTTACCACACCCTTCTTATAACGGAAGTCGCTAACGTCCTGACCCGATAGAAGGAGACCTGACTTACTTCGAATCTGCTCCTCTATAGGAGTGATAGCTATGTACTTGCCAATTGGTTTCATGACTGCTCATATGTTCGTGCCATGGTAATGATGGCGTTAGTACTTAGGATACTGACGGCTACAGATACCGCGTTCTGCAACGCTACCCGTGTAACTTTAAGTGGGTCGATAATCCCCATCTCGATAAGGTCGCCATACTTAGCGTTCTTAACGTCAAACCCAAACCCCTCCTTCGGGTGTATGTTCATACCTGTCTCGTATACGTCGGCAAAGCATCCGCCTGAGTTAATGATTATCTGACATATAGGAGAGCATAAAGCCTCAGCCAATATAGTAGCCGCCGCCTCCTCGTCCTTACTCTCGTACTCTTTGTTCTTGATTTTTATCTCTAGCTTCTGAGACTCGTTGTAAAGAGCAACACCTCCGCCGGGAAGGATACCCTCCTCCAAAGCAGAACGTACCGCACATACCGCATCGTCAACACGGTCGAACAACTCCTTCTGCTCTAGGTCAGTATTGCCGCCTACACGGATAACACCGATACCTCCCGTCAAAGAAGCAATGCGAGAAAGGATAAAGTCTTTATCTCCCTTCTGAGTAGAAAGAGCAGCCGCACCCTTTAGCTCAGAGACGCGAGCTTTAATAGCATCGCTCTCCTTAGACTTAGACTTTAGAAGTACAGTAGACTCCTTGCCAACTATAATCTTATCGACATGGCCTAAGTCCTCAGGAGTCATAAGACTTAAGTCGTCTCCCGTAGCCTCAGAGAAATAAGTAGCACCCACACTTAACGCGATGTCCTGCATCAACTCATGCTGACGGTAACCAAAACTCGGAGGTTGGATAGTGCAAATCTTTAACCCGTTCTTCATAACGTTGGCAGCAAGTGTATTGACAAGCTGCTGTCCGCAAGGAGCTATGATAAGAAGACGCTTGCCCGTAGGAAGGATATGAGAAATGATAGGCTCGATAGAATGGATGTTGACTATCTCAGCATCAGATACCAATACAAGACAGTCGTCGTAAATACACTCGTCCTTCTTGTGGTTGTTGATGAATAACGCAGTCGAGTAACCTCGGTCAACCTTGAGTCCCGTCGTAGTCTCAAACGTAGTCTCGCTAGTCTGACTCTTCTCCACAGTAACTAAACCCGTCTTGCCAACCTTGTTGTAAACGTCAGCAATTATCTTGCCCACAGCCTCGTCACTGTTAGCAGAGATAGTCGCAACGTCAAGCATCATCTTCTTAGTCAAAGGACGTGAACGCTTCTTGAGGGACTCGATTACATCGCCCGTTAAACTAACGAGATGACGTAACACCTTGGTCTTGTTTAAAGATGGCTCAGAACTTAAAAGCTCAAACGAGTCCTTGACTAAACCCTCCGTTAATACAATCGCAGTAGTCGTGCCATCACCCGCACTCGTAGCCGTGCGCTCAGCTGCCTCCTTCATCATGCGGACCGCTAAGTTCTCTACAGGGTCAACTAAGTCAACAGCCTTCGCTACAGTGACACCATCCTTCGTGACAGTGATGCCGTGAGTGTGATGTGGTGACTCGATTAATACCGTCTGTCCACTTGGACCTAATGTGCTCTTTACAGCATTAGACATCTTAGTGATACCCTCGATTAAACGAGCGCGACCCTCGTCGCCAAACTTTAAGTCCTTGGGACTGTAACCTTCATTCATTGGATTGGATTTGATTCTTGACAAAGATATGTCAAATTAATGTGCCCTATATAGAGAGAGAGAGAGAGAGAGATATTATTTTTTTTCCCCCTATACGGGAACTTAAAATTAACATTATTAACATCAGTACTGATAACCAATTAGTTACAGCGATATGACGTAACATTTAAATGTTGGTATTCAACACCAAACGAAAGAAGGAGCCTAAGCTCCTCCCCTCAACATAGCACGTTCTTAATCTCTCTAAAAAGAACGCATCATATTCTCGCGCATCTCAGCTAATGAAATGCCGTCCGCAATCATGCTAATCTTCTCAGCACGACGAACACTCTGACGTAAACGAGATGCTTCTGCAATTCCCGTCATGCCATCCGGACGATTGTTTATCAACCGACCGTTCTTCATTGTTAGACCTTCTGCTTTCATACAGCTAAGATATAAAAAAAGGTGAGACATATATGGCATTTGGGTTCCCCGCGCTTGTACGTGAGCACCACCCATTCCGGAACCGATATTTTTCGGGGAGGGGGGATGACGTTTTCAAAATCGCTCGGCTGATTTTTTGGCGTTTTCCTACAGCCCCCTATCGCCCGTGTCCGTAGGGCTGCAGCCCGCCCGCCCTAGCGGGGCAGTGCATCCTTTGACGTGACGTCCTCCCGTCCGTGAATGCAGCGCATCCCGCATCCCGCTACGCGCAGCCCCCAAAGGGAAGCCGTGCCACACCTAGACCTTCCCCTTTACCTCTGCCCAAAATTTCTGATTCCTAACAAAAGTCATGGAATGCCTACTCTGACTGCGATTCGTGACGGACAAAACACAATCGCTAGAGTAACGGAATAAAAGTTTTTCGATATCCGTGTCGGAATAGACAAGGAATGTTGTATCTTTGTACGGACAAGGAACACACCTTGTTTTTTAAATCTCTCAGATATGGACTTTTTACAACAGACAATGGATGCAGCGCTTGAAGCAATTAAACTACTAAACGCGGCACAAGGGCGAATGGAGCAAGCAGCACGAACAACGAGTGAAATGAATGGAATGGATGCAGCACTAGCTACGGAGGAATGGATAGCTAAGTCAGAAAAGATAGGTGCAGAACTTGAGGTTCTATGGGAGGTCTACTACTCATGCGAAAAGCATCTCAATGAATTGCCTACGTCATCGGATTACTACTTCGCAAGAAATAGAAACCGACGCCTGACTGAAGCCAACGAACTGATGCGTGAGGAGTTTGGAGTCCGTGACTAGTTACACTGATGAGTCCTGAATGGACGAAACGCTGCGAAGCGTCTGTAACATTAACCGGTGCACGATGCACCACAATCTTTCTAGTTATGATGAAGACACAATTTACCTACAAGCGGGAGTCCATCGAGTACACCACCGGAGGCTTCAGTAAGACTACTATCACTCAGCCGGTATGGGGAGTATACGTCAGCGGAATCCGAATCGGATTTATGATTGACAGCGAGTACGGCGGATACACGATGTACACTTGCGAAGATACTGACATGGTGTGTGGTGGTGATACGCTACGGGAGTGCAAGGAGAATTTCGAACGCGTGTTCATCGGCATTGCTACCGGTACCTTCGACACGGATACGATGTATTGGAAACCACAACCGAAGGCGCCCGTAGATACCGGTCTGTTTGGCTTTACTGCAGAACACAAGGCAACCCTAGATTCAGCCCTATCTGCAGCCTACGAATTGAAGCGCCAACTGCAAGCGCTTGATACCACAGAATGGAATCCGGGACATTCGCAGAAAGGTTATCGTGAAGACATCCGCGATGTGAACAACGTCCTATGTGACTTGATGGTCGAAGTCAATCACAGCAACGGAGTCCGCTAGTTATACTGATGAGACCTAGATGGTCGAAACGCTGAGAAGCGTCTATAACAACCCGATGCACAATGCATCACAAAACCTTAGTTCCATGAACAAGTTTAATTCCTTAGAAGAGATGTTAGCCGTATGGTCAACATTCGAGGTTATCGGTCTGAATGATAACAAGCGCGAGTCCGTCCGGTGCATGATGCACAATGCCGGCATGCCGTCGGTCGAAGTGCTGATAGAGCACACCGATAAGATAAGCACACGCGGTGGTGAGTCGAAGATGAACACCAACTGCTTCTTGGTGCTAGTGACGGACGAAGGCAACGGACGTCAGTACCTACCGGACACGTGTTGGGGCTGTTGGGATGAAGACGTGAGCACATTCAATGTGTGGTTCCAATTGCTGTCGCAGCGGGCAAGTGATTTGGATTGGGGAAGGAAGGAAGGACGCGCTCAGGCCATGATGCAAAGGCTGTACAGCATCCAAGCCTAGTTACACTGATGAGACCTAAGTGGTCGAAACGTCGCGAGACGTCTGTAACAAATCCGGACATGATGTCCACAAAATTTTTAGCTATGGGATACGAAGGAAAAATCGTCTTTTGGTCAGAGCAGTTAGCATTGGCGCAGAACGGGGAAGGTCGCTACTCGGTAGAACGAGCGACGGACTCACTTGCTCACTTCAAGTCACGTCAGGAAGCTACGGCATTCACCATCGAGTCCAATCCTTTGGAAGGTGTGGAACTGCTACGGGATGCAGCGTATTGGAGCGGGACGCGTCATGAGTACCTGAACGATAACAAATCCCCGATGCAAATCATTGAGGAATATCAGCAGTACCTCGCGGAGTCCTAATTGCACTGATGAGTCCGGAAGGACGAAACGTCGCGAGACGTCTGCAATTTTAATCGGGCACGATGCCCACAAATTTTTTTAGATGTTAGAATCAACCTACACTAGTGGTGAGATGGTCTTCGAGATGAAGATGATTGACGCTACGCACGTCTCAGTAGTAATCGCTTCGGATACACGATATCCGGTGACGTACCATATCGGGCAGTTGGAAGCGGGCACACCGATTGGTGACTGCGCTGCAGCGCTTCGAAAGGCTTGGAAGGATAGCGGACTCCGATGGGATGCCTATATCAAGCGGGAGGAAGCGATGCCTATGTACCTTGACTACGTGAACAAAGAACACTGATAGCTATGAAGAATCGAATCGCATGGACTGAAGACGGACTACTATTCGTAATCCGCAAAGGGAAGACAACGAACGCTAAAATCTCGGATGGCACCAAGCCCATCGTACAGACGTACACGTTCGATATGCGCCAATACGAGTTGGCGAATTGTGGGCGCAAAATCACGCCATCGGAATTCTTTGCCTTGGACATCAAGAATTGCTTGGATTGTCCGCTGAGCGGGAATCGGAATAATGGTGTGGGCAAATGCTACACGCACAAGTATATGCAGTTCAGCGGATTCCTTTCGATGCTGCGCAGCATCCACAAAACGGATTCCATCCAACCTGAGTTGACTGCGGAGATGCGAGCGACGGCTGCGCTTTGGAGTGTGGATAGCTTCGTGCGCTTCGGCACGTATGGTGAGCCATCGCTTTTCCCGATTGACCTTGTGCAGTCACTAGCGCTGAACGCATCGACATGGAGCGGATACACGCACCAAGCGCGTCGGTCATGGGCAAAGCCCTACGCGGATTTCTTCATGGCATCTGCTCACTCGGATAAGGAAGCGATATCGCTTGTGGGATGGCGTTCGTTCGTAGCGTATGACTCGACCGAGTCAAGTGCCGCAGTGCAATGTCCCGCGAGCAAGGAATCAAGCTATGCAAGCAACTGCGCTAAGTGTGGGCTGTGCAGCGGAGTGAAAGGTAAAGGAACGAAGGATGTGAAGATTCTGATTCACTAATTACACTGATGAGTCCTAGTGGGACGAAATGCCGCGAGGCATCTGTAATAAATCCGATGCACAATGCATCACAATCTTTATCTCATGAAATTCGAAATTGAAAACCCAACAACTATGAGCAGATACACAGTTTACCTATACCACGGCGGAGAACGACCCAACGAAAAGCTACAAACAAAATGCATAGAAACGGCTAAGCTGTGGGTTCAATCGTCTGAGCATGGACTCATAGAAGACAGCCTTAACGCAAGAATTATAGAATGACAAACTTTGAACAACTCCAAGCCAAGTTACACTGATGAGTCCTAGTGGGACGAAACGTCGCGAGACGTCTGTAATAATCCGGTGCACAATGCATCACAAAACTTTTTAGCTATGACTGACCAACAAATCAACCGACTAGATGAGCGCCAACGAATGGCGGGCGGATTTGAGTACGCGTTAATCGAAGCCTTCAGGAAGGCGAGCGGAAACAACCAAGCCATTTTAATCAAAGCCTTCAAAGGCACTCAGTTTGAATTCGAAGAGTAGATGCTGAGATAGGGGATGCTGCGGAGCGGATTCAATATCCGGATGGTTCGATTCCATCCATTCCCTCAACGAAGGATGTGCATTTTAACATTTGTTAACATTCTCTGTATTGTATTAGACAAAAGATGTCGTATATTTGTACCACAATTAAACGGGGCGTGCCCCACAATGAATCTATCAAGCCATGATGAATACCACAAACAAACTCAGAGCGCTGTACCTCAAGTACGAGGAAGTGCGTCAGTCCGGTCTGTACAATATGCTCACTGAAGCGGGCGAAGCGCGAGATGCGTCCGGTCTCAACGAAGATGAGTACGACTACGTCATTCAAAATTATTCTTATCTCAAATCTCTGTAATCATGAACAATCACTATCTGTTCGTCGCTCCTAACGTATGGGGCAAAGGCACGTCTCCTGAGGAGGCGCACAAGAATGCGAACTACGCAACCAAAAGCAACGGCCATGCCGTATGCCAATTCACTCACAACGATTTCTATGTTGATGAGTCCGGAATCCTTCAGTGCGAAGGCGAAGAACCAACCATCCTCAGCGCAAGCAAGGGACTAGGTAAAGCACTTCGACAATCACTAATGAATCTCTGATTACTATGGACAGAATAAAACTAGACGAACTAATCGACTTGCTCGAACAATTCGCAGCATCAGATTTGATGGACTATCCTTCAGATGAAGACAGAACCATTCAAGACGCACTTGATATCATACGAGAATACTAACCATGAACTGCACACTATCCTTCTACACGGGAGGTCACTCATGGTGGGTGACCAAGACCTTCAAAGACCGCAGCCATGTGGACAATTTCATAGCCTATATCAAACGAACCAAAGGCTACAACTTAGACGAACTATTCATAAACGAGAAAGCATGAAGAACTACTTCGACAACATCAAGCGATACCGCGCGTTCAGCGTGAAGTATAGACCGGCAACCAACTTTAAATCCTCCCGTATTACCATATACGATAAGCGATTGGGTGAGCAAGTGACCATCCCGTATGACCACAAGTACAATAATCCTTGGGAGATAGCAGTGACGTATCTGCTCAACCTACCGCATCCTATACAGATAGAATCGTTAGGTATGTGCAGCGAGAGGTCATCGCACGTGTTGCTGACTACTGACTTCAGCACGAGCATGAAGCAACGTGAGAAGAAGCAAGCGAAAAATCGCTTAGTGAATATGGACGGCACGACCGAGTCGTTTGAAGGAGAATACTAATCAAAATAC
>TARA_R110000765_G_scaffold154588_16_pt1 | contig 10535 bp, 12 predicted proteins | sample TARA_R110000765 | Tara Oceans TARA_R110000765 (sample SAMEA4398168) | marine metagenome | biome: Polar Biome; feature: [MES] marine water layer (ENVO:01000295) within the mesopelagic zone...; material: water (ENVO:00002006), including particulate matter (ENVO:01000060) such... | reverse complement strand
GGATAGACCCCCCACGCCTGCGTCCACAACATACGGGATGCCTTCGACGGCGACCTTTGCGAACAGGTGGGTGCGTGGAGGCGTGAAATCTCTGGTTGCGGAGAAGCGGACGCGTGCGGATTGGGACTCGACCTCGAATCCAAGTTGGGTGAGGACATCGATGAGCAAGCCGTTCTGCTCGAAGCAGTACCCGCCTCGTCCGTCAAAAATGAGCTTCTGCTGCACGCTTTGACGATCGAGTCTGATCGGTTTGTCCAAGACCGCGTCGAGGTTCTCGAAGGGGATGCTGCAGACATGGCCGCGCTGGATCGCTCGGAGCGTTTCGAGCGTTGGCGGCGTCGAGTCTGGGCCGTTGTATCGGATCCGCTTGAGGTACGCGTTGAGATCGATGGGTGGAATGGTCATGGACAGGAGAACCGGCTGTGCTCCACCGGGTTCTGATGCGTTCCCCGAGCGGCTGATGTGTATATCTCAGTTGGCGGTATTGACTACATTGCCACTGTCGTTTCAGCAACCCTTCTTGCAGGTGCTGGCCCCGATGAGTTTGTATGCGGGACAGAACCCGACGATCCCGGTCAAAATCATCACCACACCGACCACTCCAACGACGATCCCGAGGATCGCACCGTCTAGAGCATCGAGCCACATAAACGCAGCGATCATCGCGATCAACCCAACCACTACACGCACGGCGCGGTCCGCGCCACCTTCGTTTGCCTTCATGATCTGTTCCTTTCTAAGAAGAACCATTCCTGCTGGCTGTTGTACTTTAAACCGATGCCTTGGATTCCGCGTCCTCAAAGACACGGTTGGCGTAATCGTTCATCGCGTCGCGGAGTTGTTCGAAGCTGTCGAGAACATAGACGATGTCTTGGAAGTGGTCGATCTCGAACGGGGTTTCGATCACGCGTTGCATGTCGAATGGTCTGCGCTCGATCTGTCCGTTGTCGCGTCCACCTTTGCCTTCGGGGGCGTTGAGCGCATATTCGGATTCGCCGTGCGAGGAGATGGTGCCTGAGCCGTAGACTTTGAGCTTGTTGTCTTCGGAGACCAGTCCGAACTCGACGGTGAACCAGAAGAGGCGTGCGAGTGCTTCTTCGTGTTCTGGTCCTGCGAGGAGTGCGGCTTTGCCGTAGGTCTGGAGGAAGTCTGCGAAGACGGGGTCCGCGTGGAGGGGGACATGTCCGAAGACATCGTGGAAGATGTCGGGCTCTGGGAGGTAGTCGATCTTGTCCATCGGACGCATGACGACGGTGGACGGGAACTCGCGCCGGCTCAGGCAGCTGAAGAACGCTTTGGCAGGGAGATATCCGGGGACACCTCGGGATTGCCAGCCGGTGAGTGGGCGGAGGTACTCGTTAATGCCTGTGATGGTCTTGGAGGGGTCGTATGGATCGGGGACGGTCCCGAAGAGCAAAGGCACGCGGTCGGGGTTCAGGTTGATCGCACGGAGACCCGCGAGGTAGGTGTTGGACGCTTGTTGCTCGAGGACATCCCAGCGTTTCTCCCACAGAATTTTCCAGACATCGTGGTTTTCTTGGCTGTACTTCTCGTAGTTCTGGGTGATGTAGAAGGACTCGGTGTCGATCTGATCCGCAGGGAGTCCAGCGGAGTCGTCCGCGGCTTTCTGGGCACGCTCGAACTCATCGCCATCGATAATATTGTTGTAGAGAATGTCGGCTCGCATGGTGGGCTCCTCATGTGAAGGGGGACCGGGCCAGTCCATTGGTTGGTCCCGCTGGTCTATTTTACGACTCGTAGGTCCGAAGAACATCCCCGGAGCAAGATTCTGGGACGGATTCCTGCGATCAGTGCGAAACTGCCCCCCTTGACGCGTGACCAATGGGGCTTTGCGGGGTATACTCGTGACCCGAGGGCCTGTAGCTCAGTTGGCTAGAGCGCACCGCTGATAACGGTGAGGTCGACAGTTCGAGTCTGTCCAGGCCCATTCCCGTCATTCCGTGTCTTGAACATGGGGTGGTGCCAAGCAGAGGGACCGGCAAATACGCTGGTCCCTTCTCTGTTTTTCTGATTAGCCATCTCGTTTATCACGCATGGCATCTCTTGCGACTGTGACTTCTTCTAAACACATCGAACTGGAATTCAGAACCGTCAAAAATAAAAAGACCGCTCGACCGAGGGGGACATACTCGGCCGAGACGGATCTTCTCTCAATCGTTCACACGGACACCGATTGAGCCCACGAGTTGATTAGCGGCGACGGCGCGAGCCGGCGAGACCACCAAGACCAAGCATCGCAAGAGCGCCTGGTGCTGGAACAACGGTCATCGAAGTGATCAGTGCACCGCCACCGATTTCACCCAGCGCGGTCGCTGAGCCATCGGCGAGGTTGATCTGCCAGAATGTTGAGCTTGAGAAATCGTCGCTCACCACGGTGGCGTATGCGAAGCCGCTGGCGCCGGAGATGTCGAAGCTGAGGGTGTCATTCAGATCGACGCCAATGCTTCCCACAGTCATCAGTGTGCCCGCGCTGTTTGCTTGGGTCACCAAGATATCAAGACCGGTGTCGATCCCGTAGAGCTGGGTGGACATCGCGCCGGCGTAGCTGTTGGTGTATGCGGAGCCGACGATGTTTGGGTCCATCCCGAAGTTCACATCGCCTGCGCCGAAGAACAAACTGGTGACCTGGGTTGAGGTGCCATCGTTTGGATTGAGCACGAGGTTCTGGTTCGCATCGCTCACGACACGGATGCGGTCGATGACCGGGTTGAAGTCGAACCCGAAGCTTGAGCCGTTGGTCGCTGGAGCGAACGGGCCGGCACCGACCTGGGTTGCGGCACCGGTCACCGCGTCGATGGTGTACAAGTTGTTAAAGCTGCCCATCCCGTAGAGTTGACCGGTCGCAGGGCGGATATCGATTCCACGGATCTGTTCATTGTTCTGGAGTCCTGAGATTGCGACGCCCGTAAGCAGGTTCGACGAATCGGAGGAATCGAAGGAAACGAGTGTTTGGGTGTCGGTGACGCCGTAAACCAGTTCAGCCGCGGCGTTGGTGGAAACCGCTGCTCCGCATGCGATGACGCCCATTGCCAAGCCGCGTCCTGCGACACGAGGGTTCGTATTGTTACCATTTGTGTTTGTGATAGTGTTCATAATTCTAATCTCCTCAGATTTGAAGCATGTTTGTGCATGCCGGTAGACACGGAGATGTCCCGTCCAAAACTCTGGATCGTTCAGTCACTCCGCCGCAGTTCTTTCGGGGGCGGTTGACGGGGTGTTTTTGAGATGAGAAGATATTTTAAATCAATCTGTGATACACTCCGGAACGAGTCCAATGAACCGACTTGAACCACAGAACGGAGACCTCTTTGTCCTCAATCCTCCAACGCATCACAGCCGGCGATCAAACCGCCGCCGAAGACTGCGTTGCTGAGTACGGCGGTCTCATCTGGCGATTGGCCAGGCGGTATCTTGATCGTGCGGAGTCTGAGGTTGAAGACGCGGTTCAGGATGTCTTCTTGGAACTGTGGATTCATGCGAACCGATTTGATCCGAGCAAGGGGAGCGAAGCCGCGTTTGTCGCAACGCTTGCTCATCGGAGGATTATCGATCGACAACGGAAGATCAGCACCCAGCGCCGCAACGAGCACCGGGCCGTCGCTGAGCTCAAAGCGACCGTTCTGAAAATCCCAAATATTTCTGGCGACGAAGCGGGCATCCAGCAAGCCCCGCTGTACCGCAAAGAACTCGCACGCGGCTTCCACGAGCTCCCCAAGGACGAACAGACCGCGCTTTGGATGTCTGTCTATAGAGGATTGAGCCATAGGGATATCAGCGAAATCACCGATGTCCCCGTTGGAACCGTCAAATCTCGTATTCGACGCGCAATGATCCGGATGACCAAAAGCCTTCTCGGTGACTCAACCGATCTTCAATGCGAAAGGAGTCCATCATGAGCGATTCGCATGACAACGCTGAACGATTGATCGAACTCCTCGCAGCGCAGCAGCTCGGCGATCTTTCCCCTGCCGAACACGATGAACTTGCTCTTCTCGCGTCTGATCTTGATGCGCTCCCTGATGAGATTCTGGGCGAGCTTCTGGTCATGTTTGATCAGCATTCCGAGAACCAAGAACAGCTCCCCAAAGCGCTCGCTGATTCACTCAGCAAGAGCGGGCAGGCGGCAATCTCGATCCGCAGCGGATCAGGACCGATCAACTTCCAACAAGCAACCGCTGAGAACAATCCGCAATCATCGGAATCTGGCGCATGGCGCTGGATCTCTGTCGCCGCGGCGGTCATCGCGATCGGGGCGACGGTGTTTGGTGTCTCGAACTACTCCGCTCGCAACCAAGCGCGTCAACAGTTTGAAACCAAGCTCGCCTCGCTTCAGAGCAAAATCAACGACAACGAGACACTCCTGACAAACAGCCGAATTGCCGCGGCTCGGGCACAAGAGTCGATCAAATCGCTCGAACAAGAAAACCAACTCCAAGCGACCGAACTCGCTCAACTTGAGAGCACGAAGCTCGACCTCGCGAGCCAACTCGCGGAAGCAACATCTTCGCTCGACAACGCGATGGACCGGATCGCGGTCTACGAAACCCCGCTCGATCCCGCGCAGCTTGCTGAGAATCGTAGACAACTGCTGACCGTTCCTGATACTGTGCAGATCGCTTGGCAGCCGTTTGATCTCCCCGATGCTCCTGCGGAACAACAGGGTGTCCAAGGCGATGTCATCTGGAGCGATTCGCTCCAAGAAGGGTACATCCGGTTCGTGGGTCTTGAACCCAACGATCCGAATATCGAGCAGTACCAGATCTGGGTCATCGACGAACGCGGACTCGAACAGAAAGTCAGCGGCGGTGTCTTCAACGCATCCGCTAAAGGCGAGATCATCGTCCCGATCCATCCCGGAATTGATGTCGGACGCGTCGCACTCTTCGCGATCACCGTCGAGAATCCGGGCGGCACCTGGGTGCCCGACCTCTCACGGCGCGTGGTCGTCGCGCCGCGTGACGGCTAATCCAAGCCCGCCCGAGGATACAAACAGCCAATATATAGAATCAATAGGGTTCGGCCGAGAATCATCTGTGCTTTGGCTGATATATACAAAAACTCCTTTGATATGCTTGTACTATTGGCTGTCCTGACCCCCCACTAATGAACAACTCTCGCCCATTTTCTCCATATTCACATATTTATGTCCAACTCAACGAATTTTAGCGTGTTAAGGATTGAAGCTGATGGACTTTTCGTATAGATTTGCTATATCGTTCACGATAGAGTGATCTGGGACGCATTGAGAACGCATCCTCAGAGTAAAGAGAGAGAACCCCCAAGAGAGAAGAGGAGACCGTCTCAATCGAGTTCAGTTGCTCAATGGGATGAAGGTCTACGGGACATAATCAACACAATGGGATGCCTGGGTAGGTTCATTCTGTAGAGTTGATATCAATCCCCATACACTTTCGAGCAGCGTGTAAATAAGCTTGAACATATTGAATACAAACTCAAGTCACTGATCGAACGATCGATTACCTGACTCTTTGAAGTTGCTCAATACATATACTCTGATCAGAAGCCCAGAGTCTTCAAGCCGCTTTGTAATCAGACGATACACCTACCCAAGACAAATGACCCGAATTGCCGGCGGCCTACTCATTCGAGTAGAACATGCCCACCACCTACCAACAACACGATGTCGCAAGCTACCCGGATACGGGAGTTGCTCAAGATGCACCGGGGAGCCCCGCCAACCTTGACTTTATTGATGATTCTGAGATCGAACAGATCGCGGCATCGGATGTGACGATACTGCTTGGTGGAGAGACCGGATCGGGCAAGGGACGGTTTGCGCGCCAACTTCACCATCAGAGCACACGGGCAGGAGGGGCGTTCGTAGCCGTGGATTGTGCGGCTCTCCCAGAATCGTTGTTCGAATCCCAGATGTTCGGTCACAAGAAGGGCTCGTTTACCGGTGCAACTTGCGATCGGGTTGGCCTGATCCGGTCCGCTGACGGCGGGACGCTGTTTCTTGATGAGATCGGCGAGCTTGGGTTGGAGCAACAAGCCAAGCTATTGACCTTTATCCAGGAACGCACCGTGCTCCCGGTAGGCGGCGCGGAGCGGGTTTCGTGCGATGTTCGGCTGATCGTCGCGACACACAGAGATCTGTTTGCGATGGTCCAGCGGGGCGAGTTCCGCGAGGATCTGTTCTACCGGATCGCAGTGATCGAGTTGAATCTCCCCTCACTCCGGGAACGGATGCATGAGATTCCCGAGATTGTTGGGGAGTTGATTGAAGTCAAGTCCGAGCTGCTCCATGTCGAATCGAGGCCACCGAGTGAGCGGTTTATGAAACAGCTGATGGAATACCACTGGCCCGGAAATGTGCGTGAGCTGGGGAATGTGATCGAGCGTGCGCTTGTGCTTTCTCGCGGGGAATGCCTCCAAGAACACACACTCCCGCAGCGTGTCCGAGGCGTGGCCACGGGGTATCGGCCTGAGCCCACCGGGCCGAGAACCACACCACGCAGCGTGCAGGTGGCTCTCGGTGACTGCGATGGCAACAAAACCGAAGCGGCCAAGCTGCTGGGGATCAGCCGTCGGCATCTGTACCGGATGATTGAAAAGATCGATGTCGAGGCACGCGAATCGAGATCTCAACAGGTTTAATCAATCCGTATCAATCTTTCTGCAGACTCAGATCACTTCGGTGATCTTTTTCTTTGTATTCATGTGCTGGCTAGAGCATGAAATCGTTGATGTCACACACAAGTGTGACCTTGCGTGTGACATCGGGATGGACGGGTGTGCAAGCGTGTGACATGCTGTGACATGGTCTATCTGAAAACTCATCGAAATCAAAACGCACTGTGATCACCCTTTAAATATAGTGCGAATGAATGGCACGAAGGGTGTTCTTTACTCGCAGCTGATCCACAGGATTTCAAAAGTTTGGCACGGAGGTTGCAATACCTCCTCTCATGCGAAGAACCACTCACCAATCAAACTCAGGCCTGCTACTTAGTCATGGGCGATGCTCCGATGAGCTTCGCACACTGGCGGCAAATCACGGCTGGCCGATTCTTGAAGGTGTTGATCCGATACGCGGGATTCATGCGTGTGTCGCGATAGAACCCAAACGCGTGTGCGTTGAGTACACAGAACCAATCCGGACAGCTCCGGATCTCATACAACGACTCGCCGCGCTGCAGTCGATTGATCATGTCGCCTGCTATGTGCCTTGTGTCTCGCCGGCACTCGAGCAATCGTTGGCTTCGCTTGGAGCCCAGGCATTGACCTCGGCAAGCGACTTGTCTTCTTGGATGGATCTTCGCGAGCAAGCGTTCACGGAATGCACCGCACAGGGTCCAGAGCGTCCGAGCCCGTCTCAGCGGCCTTCCCCAAGAATACAGCGAGTCTCACGACGGATTCACAAGATGAGCAAAGGAATGGAATGATGAAGATGAACACCACACACCAACACAAAGACCAGCAGGACATGTCCAGACTCTCAGGCGAAGCCCTCCTGATGCTCGCGATCCGTGGAGCAAAGAACGCTTCGCTCAAACGCAGGATCAACTCGGAGCTTGACACCCGAGGACACTGTGCTCGATCCGAAGAAAGCCGGAGCCCGTTCTCCTACCTGAACGGATGTCTCACGCTGATCCCAAACTGACCTCTCTCTCACTCGTTGGGCTTGTACCCAGGCTCGATGGGATTCATACGAAACTCTCTCTCCTCACACTCGCTGGGTGTTTAGCGGCACCCATCGAGATTCAAAACAGGATTCTCTCTCCTCACACTCGTTGAGCGTCGACCCATGCTCAGCGGGATTCAAAACCAGAACTCTCTCTCCTCACACTCGTTGGGCGTTCAACAACACCCATCGGGATTCAAATCAGAACTCCCCCGTGTGCTTGCCTTGTGGTGTGCTTCGGGTTTCCGTGGCGCGTCGGTACGCCAAGAACGACGCTACCCATTCCTCACACTCATTTGGCACCAACATTGGAGGCATTTCCCCATGCGTACAAACATTCTTCTTCTCAGTATCGTATCAGTCGGTCTTTCCGGCACCGCACTCGCGGCCCCACACTTCGAAGGATTCGAGGATCCATCCTGGACTCAGGGTGGAACCAACTGGAACAACTTTAACTCCGACATTATGCGTGTCTCGTCGGGCAACGCGGGGATCACTTCCGCGACCGGAAACGGGCACGCCATCATCACAAACCTCGGTACAGTACTTGATGTCTTCGGCAACCCATCCGTTGGTGGCGCTGCAACATACACCCAGTTCGGTGGCTACAGCTCAACATTCGGAGCCGGATGGACCACCTCACTCGATATCTACCTCGATGCAGACAACTGGACCGACGGACAGGGTTTCGACTACTCCTCTGCAGCAAACGGTAGCGACGGCAACCACCAACGCGACTTTATCTTCAATGTCGGTATGGTCGGAGGCGAACTGCTCGTCAACGGATCAAACAACTCTGATATCAGCTACAACGACTACATCATCACGACCGCAAACGGTGGCGACTACCACACCGTTATCGACTCTGGCTGGTACACATTCGAACATGTCTTCAACAATGTTGGCGGCGTGCTTTCGGTTGATCTCAATCTTCGGGACAATCTCGGAACGCTCCTCCACTCCATCACACGGACTTCTGCCGCCGACACCATCCCAGGCGAGGTAGGCGGAAACCGCTATGGATACTTCTCCTACAACAACATCGATGGGCTCGCGATTGACAACACCTCGCTCTCAGTCGTTCCTGCACCAGGATCTGTAGCCCTGCTTGGCTTTGGTGGTCTGGTTGCCACCCGTCGTCGTCGTGCATGATCAACTCTGAATCACCTCGTGTGCAATCGAAAGACTGCACACGGGATTCGGTGCCGCTCATCCGGGAGAGCGGATCACACCTTCCTCACACCCCACCGGAATAAGAAAAGGAAATACTCATGAAAACCACCATCACCACAATCGCATTGCTCGCAATCACCGCGGGTACCGCATCGGCGGACTTCAGCTCATTCGTGATCCGCGACGGAGCGAACGGTTCCCCGGATATTCTGGCCAACAATGCTTACGGCACACCAGCGATCGAGTTTGTGATCGGCGAAGGCAGCCAGAAAGCCGGTCTGGGATCCAACGGCATCAACGGCTCAAGCATCGGTGACATCAATGGTCTCCAGATCACCCGCCACGATGACTCAACACGCTTCGCAGGTGGCTCAGGCCCAGCGGTTGCTCCATACTTCAACATCTGGGTCACTGATGGGATTGGAAACTACGCCGTCATCGCAAACGAACCTTCCAATGGTGCGTTCCAAGCACTCAAGATCGACAACGGAAACGGCAGCTTCAGCTACGACCTGGATTTCTCAGACCTCTCCGACAAGGTCGCCAAGGTATACGAGACCGCCGGCGCAGGCGACGGAACCTCATGGGTTCACTCATTGATCGGAAACTCTGGTCCCCTGACCTTTGCTGATCTTTCTGGATTGATGATCGCGCCTCCACCCTCCAGCTACATCGCTGGTGGGAACGGGGTTGGTACGGGTGCCCCTCGCGAGCTTGGCACAAACGACGCCTATGGCTTCACCTGGGTGTTCGGTGACACGCTGAGCAACTATGTCTCCGGTGCAGAAGGCTATGTGGTATCGGGCTTCCAAGTCCCGACCCCCGGTGCACTCACCCTGCTCGGACTTGGTGGCTTGGTCGCCAACCGTCGCCGTCGTGCATGATCAAATCTGATACACCTCATCGGGTTCCCAAAGGGATCCGATGGGTTTGGGACTCGCTGTTTGGGGACAGCGACAAACCCTACCTCACACCTTCCCCAACCACTCAGATAGGAATAAACAAATGAAAACCACAATCACACCAATCGCATTCCTCGCACTCACCGCTGGCGCCGCATCCGCATCGCTGGTCACCATCAACGGCCTGTCGTATGACCTCAATCAGTTCGACGGCGCGGCAGTCACATACCGAGCCGATGCCGGATCAACTGTCACTTTCGATGGCAAAAAATGGGACCAGGCCGCGGGTGTTGACGGATACACACTCGGCGAGCTCGCTTCAGGGCAGTACGGCAGTGACCCAGGCGACCAGATTTCGCTCAATAACCGGGTCGATCCAGACTGGTTGCAGCTCAACTACGGCTCCCCCTTCACACTGACCTCCGCCTCCAACCAACTCGTCATCCACGAAATCTCGAGCTACACATCTGTCGATCCAGAAGGCTTGAGCTTCAACATCCGCATCAACGGCGGAGGAATCATCGCAGCGTCCGCCGCGACCGCGACGAACTACTGGGCAGGCATGGGCGCAGACGGGGCTGCTGAAGACGCAAACCAACTGGTCTTCGATCTCTTCTCGCTCGGATTTTCACTCGGTGATACGATCTCGACAATCTACATCGAGAACACCGACACCGGATCGCAGACATCGGACCCGGACTTCATCTTTGCAGGCATCACCGTACCCGCTCCGGGAGCACTCGCCCTGCTCGGTCTTGGTGGAATCTCCGCGACCCGTCGTCGTCGCGCGTAAT
>TARA_R110000765_G_scaffold153346_1_pt1 | contig 10536 bp, 8 predicted proteins | sample TARA_R110000765 | Tara Oceans TARA_R110000765 (sample SAMEA4398168) | marine metagenome | biome: Polar Biome; feature: [MES] marine water layer (ENVO:01000295) within the mesopelagic zone...; material: water (ENVO:00002006), including particulate matter (ENVO:01000060) such as...... | reverse complement strand
AGATGAGAACGGCGAATGGTATGTATTCCCCACCATTCAAATGGTGGGCGGCCAGCTAAAACAATTTGGCGACAATCGCCAAGCAATGGAATCCGCGCTGAAGACAGGCAATTATATAAAAATGTCAGGTAAGGATGAGGCCCTGCGCTATGCTGAAGGCGGCTATAAAATAGGCACCGGCTTAGAAACATTTAGGCCCAGCATGGCGGAATCGGTGGCCGTTTCAATGCCCACGGATCAAGCGCCACGGCCTGCCCTTGATCGAGGATATGACGCCTCTGTAGAAAGGGATGCGTCTATAAACATACTTAAAAACTTAGGCCAAGGTAGCTTATTGGCCAGAGATACCGCAATTAATTACGGTAAAAGCCTGTTTCCTGAAGGCGCCCCATCTCCTGTGGCGATACCTTATGCGGCAATGAAAGTAAGGGACGACTTAAAGACCTTGGGTTCTGGAATGTTCGATTACGCCAAGGAAGAGCCGGGAAGATTTATTGCAGATATACTACCAATAAGTGGTCATTATCTGGCGGCGCAGGACGTCAAGATGTATTCCCAGATGGCCACCGATGCGGAAGCCGCTGGCGATCAGAAGGCCGCTGACATGTACAAGCAGATTGTAACGCTGGCCGCCGCTGGCATGATTCCCGGTAACTTAGGGGCGAAAACAGGCGCTAATGCGGCCAAAGCCGCTGCCAAAAAACGGCTGGCGGGTCGTAGCGTTGATGATTTAGTAGAATATGACCCCACCTACCTGCCCGGAACAGAACAGACAGAAGCCGCACTACTGCTAGAAAAATTAGATGGCCGTGCCATCGACTCAGATGTTATAGACCCGCTTCTTCTTGAAGGACCGAAAACAGAAGCCGCACTACTGCTAGAAAAAGTCGATGCACAGCCTTTGGTTGGGGAGTTAATAACCAAAACCGAGAAAACGGCATTAAATAAAGGTGCGGGGAGAAGCCCTAAACGACGACAGGCCGTAATGACAGCGGCAGAACGATATAAACAAAATTACTCTCCAACAGATGGTTGGGTTGCCACTGAAATAAAAGGCGTAGACTATACGGGAAATAACCCAAAAATTCTGCCTAAGAAAATTTCATATGGAATTCAAAACGCCCCTGAAGGTATGGCCCCAGAAGTGTGGAAAGACACTCTTTCTAACGGTATTGTCAATGAAGTAAATAGTGTTGTCCAAAGGGCAACAGACGGTGACCAAAAAGCAATAGCTATTATAGAGCAGGCCAATTGGTATCGTACAATGCGCGATCAATTACGTTCTGAATTTGGTGGAATTGGTGATGTGTTTGCAGATGTTTTAGGAGCAACAAGCGCTCGAACCAACGTCGAACAAAACTTTAATAATGCCACTGAAATAATGCGCAAATATTCTCGTGGCGATTACGATGTAGAGCTTGAGGCATATGCCTCCCGACTTAAACAGGGAGAACGTGTTGATGGAAAAACCCTAACTCAAATGCACAAAGCAGGAGAGTTTCCATTAATCACTAAAGATTCTGGAAAATTATTTAATGCAAACAGTCCCGCCTCAATGGGCGCGTTATTAGACACATTCCGCTCAATTAAAACGGGCGCGGCACCTAAAACGCCTAATTTTACGGGCAACCTTCTTGGACTAACAGACCAAGCGACCATTGACGTTTGGGCGGCACGCAATCTTCGTCGATTGGCGGGACTACCTAGAATTCCCCCTGCGGCAGAGCAGGGTGTAACCGGAACGCATTTAGCAGGGTCTACTCTTTTTGAGCCTAAAGTGGGTGGAGAGTTTGGTTTTGGACAGGTTGTTTTCAGTGATGCGGCAACTAAACTGAACCAAACAGGAGCAGTCAGAACAATAGACCCTAGCCTCGGTAATTTAGGGCCAGATGACCTTCAGGCCGTTGTGTGGTTTATTGAAAAAGAGCGTTGGACAGATAATGGTTGGACAAGTAAGAGCGGAGAAGGCGGATCGCTTGATTATGAGATGTCCTTTGCAGGTTCTGCAACTCCTGAACGTGTTGTAGAATTACGTCGAAAAATTAACAAAGGGTTTAAACCTCCGGCCAAGAGAAAAACTGAAACGGATTCTGCTTACGGTCTTCGTGTTATAGACAAACAAGAAGCGTTTAACCAGCAGCGGCTTCAAGACATTGCTGAATTAAACTCAGCGGCCACCCCGCTAACTAGATATACGCTAGGCATTGCTGGAGAAAGACCTAATAAGCCAATGAGTAATTATGGTCAAGCAGAATTGGCCGCTGAGTTTGACGACGTAGTAAGGGACGATCCCTCAGTACTAACGTATAACTTAGCCAACACGTATGGCTCATTTATGGGAGACACTGAGAGATCGTTAAATGCAGAATTTGTTGTTAGAGAAAACTTTGATCCTCAACCATTAAGACAGAGATTGATTGAGCAAGGCAGGGCCTATGATCAAGATGCGGTATTTATGTCTCGTGCAGTACCCGCCGGAACCCCTAATGCAAGACCCGGCGTTGAGATATACTTTAAAGAAGAAATGACTCCGGCGCAGATGGCTAAAGTTACTGAAAAGCTTAGAGAAAAAGGAGTTGACGGCTTCACTTACATTACTGATGCTAGGATGTCAGACAAGGTAAACAGACAAACACGGTCAGGAAGTCCTGAAACAGCAGGCTTGTCAGGCGTTAGATTCCAGTATGTGCCGGAGTTTGACGACTCTTTTAACCTACAAAACGCTACTCAGATATACTTAGATAAGTCAAATTTGTACTCTGACGTTGTTGAAGATATACTAAACGAAGGTAATGTTTCCGATGCACGTTTGATGCACTATGACGCTGAAGTTTACTTTAGGGATGACTACGATGGACTACTTACAGAAACAACTGGAGCGGCAAATACAGAACGGCAAGGGCGACGGGCCGATGGCGCAAATGATCCGCAACCAAATCGCGGCGGAGAAGTCGGGGCAGAGCTTTCAAGAGATGTACCTGACGGGGTCGGTAGCACGACTCCCACAAAAGCAAACGAAGGCATAGGCTCCCTCCCTGTAAGCGCACTAGACACGCCTGCTTACCCTAAACCCAACTTAATTAAACCCGCAAGAATACGGGAGCTTTCCGCAGATACCCAAACTCTAATAGATGAAGGTATAGGGAACACCGGCGCTGGAAAATTACGCGCTATTATAGCGAATAGTAGTGATGATGAGTATTATCATATTGAATTTGCTTCGGAGGTATTAGGGGAAGCACTAACCGGCAATGATCTAAACCCTGCAAGTGACGCGGTGACGCGCAAAACACTGGCAGAAATAAAAGAGGTAACCCAAGAATCCCTTAAAGATATGCCAGATGAGGTTACTGTGTATAGGTATGGGGGTATTGATGCTGGGGGGAACTCTGGTTCAAATATAAAATCATTCACACTAGACCCGAACTATTCAGGCCCACTTTTTAGTTCAAAAGATAAGTTTAGTTTTGATGCGTACACCGTCAATAAAAAAGATATAGAGTATGCCCGAAATGCTTTTTTCCCCGGCGCTGACGAAGCAGAAGTTCTTATACGCAACGATAAAGTACGTCCTGTCACCAATCCAGCAGCATTGCCCAAGGCGCCAGCCGCTGCTGAAGCCAGCCCTGCCCTTAACGCATTCCTAGAGGGAAGCAAGTCGCCAAGAGTGCTATACTCTGGCACCTCAAAGGACATGGATTTTGACCAGTTCCGCGTCCCAAGAAACGGCGCATGGTTTACTGACAGCAAGGATTCTGCCTCTACTTACGCCATAGAAAATGACTCGATGGGTCATAAGTGGGATCAGGACGTTCGCAACTTCGTACCCACAAATACAGCCTCCCGTGTTATCCCTGTCCATGTAGCGATTAAAAACCCCTACAAGATGACAGAGGCAGACCATATGGCCTTCCACTATGTTGATAACTACAAACGTGCTCAGAGCCAGCTATTTGATAAGCTTCGCGCCAAAGGATACGACGGCGTAGAATACGGCGGTGGCGTGTGGGTAGCACTTGGGTCTCCAAAGCAGATCAAGTCTGCCATAGGAAATAAGGGAACATTTGATCCAAAAAGTCCAAAACTGAACAAGGCAAATGGCGGTCTAGTAGAACGTGTGTATAATGATAATCGAAAATACTTGTAGAAGGATTTTGGCATGCCTATAGACAAAGTCGTAAACCTTGCACCTGAGACTAACGTCTACGCTATTGGTGAGGAAGAAGCGGAAATTGATATTGTCATTGAAGACGATGGCAGTGCTGTCGTTGAAGTTGAAGAAGACGACGACGTTGATTTTTACAGCAATCTAGCGGAAGTCCTTGATCCAAGTGACATGTCCTTTATCTCCAACGACCTTTTGGCTTTGTATGAGGCGGATAAAAGTTCGCGTGGTGACTGGGAGCAAATGTATTCCAGCGGTCTTGAGCTACTGGGCTTAAAGATCGAAGACAGGAGCAGACCTTTCCGTGGAGCCGCAGGCGCGGTTCACCCGATGCTGACAGAAGCAATTGTCCAATTCCAAGCGCAAGCATTTAAAGAACTACTTCCTGCTGGCGGCCCAGTTCGCACGCAGACTCTAGGCAAGGAAACTCTGGATAAAGTCCAGCAAGCCTCAAGGGTTCAAGATTTCATGAATTACCAGATCACTTCGGTGATGAAAGAATACACGCCGGAGTTTGATCAGTTACTCTTTTACACGGGCTACGGCGGCTCTTCATTCAAGAAAGTGTACTACGACGAACAGCTTGGCCGGATGGTCAGCCGTTTAGTGCTGCCTGATGACTTATATATCCCCTATAACGGTTCCAGTGTTATTTCTGAGTGTCCTCGGATTACTCATCGCATTTCGATGGATGAGAACGAGTACAGAAAGCGCGTTGTTGCGGGTGAATATCTTGACGTAGAGATTGATCCAGAGAGTAATTCTCCTGATGGCAATCAGATTCGTTACGCCATTGACAGGGTTAGCGGGCAATCACCTTCTGGCGCTCCAGAAGAAGTGTTTTTACTAGAGTTTCAGGTCGATTTAGACATTGATGGCTTTGAAGACCTTGATGAAGACGACAAAGCAACTGGGATAAAACTACCTTACGTTGTCACGATTGACGAAAACAGCGGGCAAGTAATTGGAGTCCGAAGAAACTGGCTCGAAGACGACGAACTCAAGAAAAGAAGAGAATATTTTGTCCATTATGTGTTAGTTGAAGGCCCCGGAGCTTATGGTTTGGGCTTTGTTCATCTAATTGGTGGCTTATCTAAGACAGCAACCATGGCATTACGCCAATTGTTGGACGCCGGAACACTTGCCAATCTTCCCGCAGGCTTTAAGGCGAAGGGCGCAAGGATTGCAGACGACGATAACCCAATCCAGCCGGGTGAATGGCGTGATATTGATGCGGGGGGCGCGGAATTAAGCGGTTCATTGCTTCCATTGCCTTACAAAGAGCCTTCTCAGACGTTATTTACGCTGTTGGGCTTCACGGTAGAGGCAGGAAAGCGCCTTGCAAGCACAGCAGATATGCAAGTTGGCGATGGTAACCAGCAAGCGGCAGTAGGAACGACTATTGCGTTGCTTGAGCGCGGTTCTTTGGTCATGTCAGCCATTCATAAGCGGCTGTACTACGCGCAAACACAAGAATTTGAGATGCTGGCTGATGGATTTGGTCAATACCTGCCTGATGAGTACCCCTATGACGTGCCGGGTGCCTCCAGATGTATTAAAAAGAGAGATTTCGACAACATGGTGGCTATTCTGCCCATGGCGGACCCTAATATCTTCTCTTCAGCCCAACGAATTACACTAGCCCAGACCCAGTTACAACTGGCTCAAGGCGCCCCACAGATGCACAACATGTATGAAGCGTATTATCGGGTATATCAAGCGCTCAATGTGCGTGATATTGATGGGATTCTTAAAGTGCAGAGCAATCAAATGCCTGTTGACCCGGCCACTGAGAACATATATGTGGCGGATGGCATGGCCCTTAAAGCTTTTGCAGGCCAACAACATGATGCGCATATAGCCGCGCATTTGATAATGGGACTATCGCCATTACTTCAATCCAATCCTATGGCGGCATCAGAACTACAGAAGCATGTTCTACAACATGTCCGACTTAAAGCGGAAGAAGATGCCGAAGCCGAATTGTTTACACAGTATGGCACTGACCCCGACAATATGGCATCAGACTTAGAGAAAGAAGCGCTTATTGCATTGAAAGTTACGCAATACATGCAGGAAGCGAAACAGATGCAAACAGAGCTATCTGGCGAGGGGGCAGACCCTGTCATTACGCTTAAAGCACAGGAACTCGAACAACGTGCCGCGAAAGATCAGGCAGACATAGCCGCGAAAGAGCAAAGCTTGGCTAATGAGCAGATGCGTATACAAGAAAACTCGCAAGCAAATGATGAGCGAATAGCCTCGCAAGAGAAAATAGCGCAGGGCCGTCAAGAGATAGCACGAGAACGTATCTACGCGCCGAAAGGATAAAATAGATATGCCGTTGAAAAAAGGTAGGTCTAAAAAAGTAATAAGTAGAAATGTATCGGAAATTATGTCATCTTTCGGAAATACAGGTAAGATAGGAAGCAGTAAGCCGAAGACACAAAAGAAAGCACAAAAGCAGGCAGCCGCAATAGCCCTTACTAAAGCAGGTAAATCACCTGTAAAAGCTAAAACAGGCGGCGCTGTTAGATCAGTATTAAAACGAGATGCAAAACGTCGAACAAAGATTTATTGACGTCGCCAACCAGACGGGGCCTTAATCGTCTGCTTTACATGGAACTACCATGCTTGAATTCGCTGAAAGCGTTTTTAAAGAAGTGAGAAAGTTAGAAAAAGACACTGAGACAATGATCCTTAGTGGCGTTTCTGATATGGAGCGCTATAAGTTTCTCGCAGGTCGTCTGGAAGGCATAAGACTCGTCGATGAGATTATTCACAATAAACTCGAAAAGCACGAGGACACCTGACCAGAGGATCAATTATGGCAGAAGCAAAGCTAACCCCGCTTGAAGAAAAGTGGAAGCAAGAGAATCAGGAAAAGAAAACCACCCTAGACGACGCCTATACCGAAGACGGTAAAGTCGCCAAGGAAGGTCTTTCTGAAAATATCCTAGACCTTATACCCTCACCTACTGGATGGCGCATTGCCATACTCCCTTATCGTGGTGCTAAAACCACTAAGGGTGGAATTCTGTTAGCTGACGAAACCCAACAACGAACACAACTAGGAACTACAGTTGGGTACGTTTTGAAGGTGGGCAATTTGGCGTATTCCGATCCATCAAAATTCCCCACGGGGCCATGGTGTGAAGAGGGCGACTGGATTATTTTTGGACGTTATGCCGGGTCAAGAATTCAGATTGATGGTGGCGAAATCAGGCTACTAAACGACGATGAAATCTTGGGTAAAGTAAACGATCCCGATAACATTCTGCACATGTAAGGAGAGATGACGTGGCACAAGAAGAGCTAGAATATAATGTTGGAGAAGGCGAAGAGGAAACTTCTGTCGATATGAATGACGACGGTAGCGATGCTAAACTTTCTGCGGTGGAAGAAACCATAGTGGTTGAGGAAGAATCAACTCAAGGTCCAGACTCAAAAAGCGAAGACCAAAAAAGCGAAGACCTTGATGAGTATTCATCAAAAGTTAAAAAGCGCATTGATAAAATGACCGCACGTATGCGCGAGTCACAGCGTCGTGAAGACGCCGCTTTAGATTACGCTAAAAAAGTCCACCAAGAAAACCAAACCCTTCAAGAAAAAAACAAGCAGACAAGTAACGAAAGGTTAGGTGAGGCACAGACTCGCGTTGAGTCACAGGTGGCCGCTCTAAAACAGGTCATACGAAAAGCTCGTGAAGAGATGGACATTGACACTGAAACTGAGGCCCAACAACGCCTTACAACTATTGTATATGAGCAACAGCGCCTTGGTGAACAGGTAGAATACCAACGACAAGTGGCTCAACAACCTGTCATTCAAGAACAGCCAGAGATACTACAACCAAGACAAAGAGAGCCGGACATAAAGGCCGAAGAGTGGGCAGAAAAAAACCAGTGGTTTGGAAATAACACTGTCATGACACACACTGTCTATGGTATACATAACGAACTTGTTAAGAACGAAGGGTTTGACCCTGCCTCTGATGAGTATTATCATGAAGTAGATAGGCGCATGCGCCAAATGTTTCCGCAGGAGTTTGATGGTACAAACCAACCTGCGCAATCAAATAACAGGTCGTCACGTCCCGTGCAAACGGTGGCACCTGCAACCCGCTCGTCGGGAGTTAATAATGCACGCCGCACTGTAAAACTGACACCAAGTCAGGTTGCGATAGCCAAAAAGCTTGGAGTTCCTCTTGAGGAATATGCCAAACACGTGAAGGATTAGACCATGAGCGATGACGTTAAAACACCAATACCATCTCTAAAACGCAATAGCCGCGACACTGAAACACGTGAAGCTACAGCGCAACGTAAACCATGGGCGCCTCCTTCGAGGTTAGATGCTCCCCCTGCACCTGACGGATATAGACACCGTTGGATTAGGACGCAGGCGGCTGGAATTGAAGACAAAATGAATGTGACTGCTAAGTTGAGAGAAGGCTATGAATTGGTGAGAGCCGATGAGTATCCAGACTTCCACAGTTCTCATATTGAAGACGGCCAGTATGCCGGTGTCATTAGTTCGGGGGGAATGGTGCTTGCACGCATTCCAGAGGAAACAGCCGAAGAGCGTAGGGCATATTACGAATCGAGAACCCAAGATCAAATATCGGCGGCTGATAATGATCTGTTAAAAACGAATGCGCATACAAGCATGAAAATCAACAGGCCAGAACGCAGTAGTCGTACATCTATTGGTGGACCCAGAGGGGACACTGATTAACTTTTGACTATAAAGGACAAATATCATGGCAAATGTTGATAAGGCTTTTGGCCTGCGTCCATTGGGCAATCTCTCCGCGTCTGGTTCTCAGAAGCAGTACGGATATGAAATTGCAGATAACCAATCAGGCGCAATATATCAAGGTGACCTCGTCACGTTGAAGGACGGTTATATCTTACAGTTTGACCCTTCGTCGCACACGGCGGCGGTTGGGGTATTCAACGGATGTAACTATATTGATCCAACCACAGGTAAACCAACTTGGAGCAACTACTATCCGGGTTCCGTGAACATCACTCAGAGCAAGATTGTGGCTGATGTAATGGACGATCCGAGCCAGTTGTTTATTATCCAAAATGATGGCACCAGCGCGGCAGCTAACTACGGTAAGAATGCAGATATCGTTGTTGGGACAGGAAACGCCACTACTGGTATGTCAGCAAATGAGTTAGATACCTCTTCAATTGCAACTACTGCCGCACTTAATCTGAAAGTTATTGGTCTTTGGGATGTTCCCAACAATGCTATCGGAGCAAACGCTGTTGTTGTTGTAAAAATCAACGAACACCTGTACGGAAGTGCAGGCGTAATAGGCCAATAAGGAGCAATAAGACATGGCAATTTCTCGCGCACAATTAGTAAAAGAGCTTGAGCCGGGTCTGAACGCTTTGTTCGGTCTGGAATATAACTCTTACGATAATGAGCATACTGAAATCTACGAAACCGAGTCATCTGACCGCGCTTTTGAAGAAGAAGTAATGCTTTCTGGATTCGCTGAAGCCCCGGTTAAATCCGAAGGTTCTGGCGTTTCTTATGATCAGGCACAGGAAGTGTACACAGCACGTTACACTCACGAGACTATCGCACTTGCGTTTTCATTGACTGAAGAAGCCATTGAAGACAACTTGTACGACCGTCTTGCCTCTCGCTACACTAAAGCATTGGCTCGTTCTATGGCTACAACTAAGCAGATTAAGGCTGCAGCTATACTGAATACGGCTTTTACTACCTCAACTGGTGGTGATGGTGTAACTCTTTGCTCTGTGTCTCATCCGACCCTTACTGGGCCGAACTTAGCGAATACGCTTTCAACTGCGGCTGATTTGTCAGAGTCCTCTCTTGAGCAGGCTTTGATAGACATCGCATCTTTCACGGATGAGCGTGGTTTGAAGATCGCAGTTCAGGGGACTAAACTGGTAATTCCAAAAGAACTCCAGTTCACCGCTGACCGCATCCTCAAGTCTACTCTTCGCGTCGGTACGGCAGACAACGACATAAACGCTGTCCGCAACATGGGAATGGTTCCGCAGGGCTACGCAGTTAATCACTATCTGACTGACCCTGATGCGTTCTTTATCATGACTGATGCCCCGAATGGCATGAAGATGTTCAACCGCGTATCAATCAAAACTGGTTTTGAAGGTGACTTTGAAACAGGTAATGTTCGATATAAGGCTCGTGAGCGCTATAGCTTTGGCTTTAGTGATCCACGCGGTGTTTTCGGTTCACCCGGTACTCCGTAAATAGGTTGAGAAATAAAAGAAGGGGCGCTTGTCGCCCCTTTTTCTTTACTGTATTATTTAAGACTACCCTGACTGCGCTTCCACTGGGGAAGGCGGCAGACGTAAGCCAAC